>Ga0302325_10002803_pt1 | contig 41888 bp, 35 predicted proteins | sample Palsa_T0_2_FD_201948 | JGI IMG/M metagenome (GOLD analysis project Ga0302325, IMG submission 201948) | Peat permafrost microbial communities from Stordalen Mire near Abisko, Sweden - Palsa_T0_2 | ecosystem: Environmental > Terrestrial > Soil > Palsa > Peat permafrost | place: Sweden: Abisko...
GTCGAGTCATCGTGGCTTGACAGGCACGGCGCGGGGCGTCGGCCGACGCAACATCGAGGTGAGACACATTGACGTGTTTCTTAACAACTTTCGGTCTAGGCGTCTCCAAGTCGCATCACCTATAAGCGTGGTTATCGGCCGGCGGGCGATCTCGTTTGGCAGCGGAATCTGCTCATTGGGTTGGGAGTAGGAAAAGCAAATGAAAAATAGAAAGTGGCTGCATGTGTTGGCGGTATCGGGTCTGACGACTGGGCTGGCGATGCCGATACTCCAGGCTGCCGAACCGGCCGCACCAGTGCGCGTGAGCCCGCAGACATCATATGGAGCGATCGTCGGCGTCCTGACGGACTCGGCTAAGCTTCCGGTCGCACGGGCGACCGTGACGGCGGTAAGAGCCGACGGCACCGCGATTCGAGCGACGGTGTCGGGGGCCGACGGCGTCTATTCCTTTGCCGACCTGACGCCAGGCGCGTGGTCGATCAGCGCGACGGTCGATGGCTACCCGGAAGCGGTGGCGCCTGAGTTGACCGTTGTCGCGAGCAAGTCCACCCGCTATGACATCGCGATGAACATTCCCGCCACGGCACCCGCTCCGGCCGCCGCGCCCGCCGCGGCTCCCGCTCCCGCCGTGGTGGCGGCCACTCCCGTACCGACGATACCCTTGGGCCTGCAGGCGCCTGAGCCCGGTCCCGAAGTCGATAACGAGACGCCGTTTGCGTTCGCGGACTTTACCTGGATGAACGCCACCCCGCGCAACAAGGCGCCGGCATTCGATACGAAATTCTTCACGCCCGATATCCGGCTGGACGTGAACTACATGTGGGACAACAACCACCCGCAGGATCACACAATCGTCGGGGCCACCGAGTCGTTCCGCTCCGGCGAATTCCAGGTGGAGCAGATCAGCTTTGGCGGCGATCTGCACTGGGAAAATGTCAGGGGCCGCATCCTTACCATGTTCGGCCTGTTTGGCACCACCACGCCGCGCAACGACGCGAGCTCCGGCAACATCGGGGGGGTCGGCCAGTGGGACCTCCAGGACGCCTACAAGTACGTGTCGGAAGCCAATGCCGGCTATCACTGGGACGTGAATCACGGGCTCAATGTCGACGCGGGAATTTTCGTCTCGTACATCGGGCTGTTCAGTTACTACAACTTCGACAACTGGACCTACCAGCCGTCCTATGTGTCATCCAACACCCCGTGGTTCTTTAACGGCGTGCGAATCCAGTGGTTTCCGACTAACAAGCTGAAGATCGAGCCGTGGATCATCAACGGCTGGCAGTCCTACGCCAGGTTCAACGGCCATCTGGGCTTCGGCGGCCAGATACTCTGGCAGCCGACCGAATCGTTCAAGCTGGTGCTGAACAACTACGGCGTCGGGGAAGATAACCTGCAGAATTATCCGCCCGGGGAGCTCATCAACGGCGTGCCGGTTAATTTCGCCAAAACGAGCCGCTTTCACACCGACGATAGCATCGAGGTGAAATACTATGATAATCACAACAACGGTAATGGCATCTCCAAGATGGCGTTCACCTTCACCGCGGATGCGGGCTGCCAGTACGGTGGCGGCATCACCTGCACGCACGGGGTCAATAAAAGCAATTTTCTCGGCGCCATGGCCTACAACCGCTGGTGGTTCCACAACGATCTTTACGCAATCACAGTGGGCGGCGGCTTCATGAACAATCCGGGTCGCTATCTGACCCTGCTGCCGCCGATCAATGGCGCGAGCGCGTCAAGCGGAACGCCATATTTCACCGAAAATCCCGGCCAGGGCGCCTTCATGTACGATGCGACACTAAATTTCCAGTACATGCCCAAAGACTGGATCACGTGGTGGTCGGAGATGGGATACCGGCATTCGAACATTCCCTACTTCGCGGGCACCGGCGGCGTTACGCCGCCCTATGGCAACAACGGCTCGCCGGGAGACTTTACTTGCAATTCGGGCTCCTCATCTGGAACCAACTCGCTGACGCAAGCCACTGCCGCGTGTGCCGGCAACGGCGGCGTATGGTTCCCGGATCTTCGCGACGAGGAGTTCAAGATATCATTCGGCGTCATGGTCAAGTTCTAACGGCCGGCCGGCGCCGGGTCCGCGCTGTGCGATCAGCTTTGCGAGGGGCGGCGCTGCCCTTTGAGCACGTGCTGTACTTGTGCCAGACGGCGCGCGGCGTCGTCGGCATCGCCGTCACTGCACGCGCTGGCGATCAGCCGCAGCTGTTCCTTTACCCAGCTCGCCTGTCCGGCGGTGAATTCCGAGCCATCGGGCGCGAATACGCGCATCTGGCCGGCCTTATCGGCACGCAGGGAGCCGACAAAGCGCTCACATTCGTGCAGTGACGTGATCAGCTTGACGTCGCAGCCGACGCCGCCGGCCGCGTACGCGCTCGAGCCCAGCAGCAGGGCCATGCCCGCCTGCAGCCGTGCTTTGTTACCCATCACGGTCGTCCGAAAAGCACGGCAGCGGTTCGCAATCTCGAGTCATTCAACCAGGACATCCGGCAGGCGTCCCCGGGTCGTATGCGGTGCGCCAGCTTTGCGCATGCCGGTGGTCGCGCCTAGACACAAGTGCGTTAAAAAAATGCGGCGCGCCGGGGCGTGCGTGCCGTATTGTCGGCGAGCGGTTAATCGCTGGAGTGCATGTCGATGCCGACGTCATCGCGTTGGGAATCGACCACCAGTCGATAACCCACGCCAGGCTCGGTCACGATGTGGGTCGGACGCGTGGGATTGCGCTCGAGTTTCTTGCGCAGGGTGGTGATGAATACGCGCAATGAACGTGTGTCGGCGCGGTTGGGTCCCCACACTTCCTTCATGAGCTGCGAGTGCGTGACGACCCTGTCGCGGTGGCGGGCCAGGGTTTCGAGGATGCGGTGTTCGAGCGGCGTGAGACGCACTTCTCCACCGCCACGCTGCTGCACCACGCGGCGTGACAGGTCAATTGAAAGGTCACTGAACTCCAGGATGCCGCTCGGCTCCTCACCGCGCACGTGGCGCCGCAGCGCGGCGCGCGCACGGGCCAGCAGCTCCGGCGCACTGAACGGCTTAAGCACATAGTCGTCGGCGCCGGCTTCAAACGCCGCAAGCCGTTGCGCTTCGGCAGTCCGTGCCGACAGCACGATGATCGGCATCGGCGACCAGGTGCGGATGGATCTTATGAGCTCGATACCGTCGAAGTCGGGCAGTCCGAGATCGACGATCGAAACGTCGGGACGCTGCGAGCGCGCATCGCGCTCGCCACGGGCGCAGCTGTCGGCGATGACGACGCGAAAGCCGTTGGCTTCGAACATCATTCGCAGGACTTTCTGCACCGCACGGTCGTCCTCGACCACCAGTGCGACATGCATTCCAACGATCATGCGACTGACGACGGTGATTCGAGCACTGACGGATCCTCGTCATGCGGGACGGCGATCTCGAAGCGGGCTCCGCCCATCGGGCTGGCCGTGGCCCGTATTTCGCCGCCATGCAATCTTGATACGGCACGACAGATCGCCAGACCGAGCCCGACGCCACCGATGTCGCTTTCGAGTCGGCCACGGGTGAATTTCTCGAATAACTGCTCGGGTGCATCAACGCCCAGGCCTGGGCCGGTGTCCTCGACCACTAGGCGAATGACGCCCTCGAACTGCTGCGCCGAGATGTGGATGCGCGTGCCCGGTGGCGTGTACTTGATTGCATTCTCGAGCAGATTGCTCAGCATCTGCACCATCAGGTTCGAATCGACCGACAGCAGCGGCAGGTCGCCGGGCACATCGGTGCTCACCTCCCAACCGGCCAGGCGGCTCTCGTGACGCGCAATGGCGAGTCCGACGATGTCGCTGAGCGAATGCCAGTCCCTGTTGAGCACGTCGGTACCGGATTCCAGGCGTACCAGTTCGAGCACATTGGTGAGCAGGTCCGACATGTCCCGAGCTTTGTCCTCGATGAGTCGGCCCAGAGTCACGCGACGGTAGATGTCCAGCGAAAAGTCATTTTGCGCCACGATGCTGCCGGCTCCGGCAATCGCCGACAGAGGCGTGCGCAGATCGTGCGAAATGGAGGCCAGCAGCGTGTTGCGCAGGATCGCACGCTCGGCCGCCAGCTGCGCCGCATGTGCGAGCTCGGCCAGGCGCGCGCGCTCCAGCGCCAGCGCGAGCTGATCCGCCATGGCCTCGAGCAGACGTTGTTGTTCCGAGAGCATGATGCCGGTAGCGTCGGCGCGCTCGACCACCAGAATACCGATCGTGCCATGGGATCCCTGAAGCGGCAGATAGGTGGCAGGCGCGGCCGGAAATTGCCGCGTACCCATGCCGGCGCGCCGGCCCTTGGCGGCAACCCAGCGGGCCACGTTCGCATCCACCACGGGCCGCCGGTCGCGGGCTACTACGATCTGAGAGGCGATGATTCGACCGTCCTCATCGCACATGAGCACCAGCGTATAAGCCTGCAGCACTTCGCCGATATGGCGCACGGCGGTAGTCACCATGGCGTTGACGTCGCGCGCGATGGCAAGGTCGCGCGTGATCGCGTAGAGCGCTGCCGTATGATGCTCGCGCGCGCCTGCCGCCTCGGTGCGCTCGCGCACCGCGATCATCAGATTGGCGATGATCAGGGCCACCACCAGCATCGCTGTAAACGTCACCAGGTAGTTCGGGTCGAGCACCTCGAGGCTGAATATCGGCGGAACGAAGAAATAGTCGAATGCCAGGATGTTGGTGACGGCGGTCAGCGCCGAAGGGCCACGTCCGAGCAACAGCCCGGCGACAGCGGCGCCCAGGGTATAGATCATCACGATGTTGATCAGATCGACGTGGCCGGAGAGCGGGAACGCGATGACGGTGCAGATGGCGGTGACTGCGACCGCCGACAGGTAGTGGCGCACACGCTGGCGGAAGTACTCGACACGCTGGCTCGGGGTTTTCCTTGGTACCGGCGCGGGCGCGTGAGCGCTGCCGGATTGCGGCGCAATGGCGATGATCTCGATGCCGGGTGAAAGCCGTTTCAGCGCCACCAGCTGCGCATATTGGCTGACGGCGAGCCAGCCGAGCCGGGTGCGTGATCCGACCAGGATCTTGCTCGCCTGGCGCAGCCGGGCGTAGGCGGCGATAGTGGTGGCCACGGTCGTGCCGTGCAGCGTGACCGCTTCGGCGCCGAGGGATTCGGCGATGCGAAGAATCTCGACTCGGCGGGCACGATCCCGATCCGGCGTGAAGCGAAAGCGGGAAGTCTGCACGTCGACTGCTGCCCAAACCGCGTGCACGGCCTCCGCCAGGCGTTTGCCCGCATGAATCAGATCGATGTCATAGCCACTCGCGCCGATGAGGACCAGCAGACAGTCGCGCGCTGCCGCACCCTCAGACGCATTGGCGGCCGCGCCGGCGGCAATGTCGTACTGCGAGGTGACGTCCATGGTCTCCAGTCAGCCAATGTATGCGCGGCGGGGCTGTCTGAGACTAACCAATGGCCCCGTTAACAAGCCATTAAGAAAACGCTACTATGGTTTTAACATAATCCATCCGCGCAGGCGCTGCCGATAGCTCGGCCGCGCCATTTGACAGGGTCTGGCCGCGTCGCCAGATTGGCGCCCTTACCTATGAACGATTCACACGATCTCGGCGACGTCGCAAGCTGGCACGAGCGCGCGCGCGCGGTGCGCCCAGCCGGCCTGGCAGTGATCAACGGCGCACTCACAGCGGCACGCTCGGGGGCCACGTTCGACTGTATCAGCCCGATTGACGGCCGCCGGCTGGCTGCGGTGGCGGCCTGCGATACGCAGGACGTCGACGCCGCGGTCGCGGCGGCGCGAGCCGCCTTCGAGCGCGGTGATTGGAGCGATCGGGCGCCGGCCGAGCGCAAGCGGATTCTGTTGCGCTTCGCCGAGCTGGTGGAACAAGCCACGCAGGAACTGGCGCTGCTCGAGACCCTGGACGTGGGCAAACCGATTCGCGACAGCATCAGCGTCGACGTCGCCGCCACGGTGCGCTGCCTGCGCTGGTATGGCGAGGCGATCGATAAGATCTACGACCAGGTCGCGCCCACCGGGCCCGGCGCCCTGGCGCTGGTGACGCGTGAGCCGATGGGCGTGATCGGTGCGATCGTGCCGTGGAATTTCCCGATGCTGATGGCGAGCTGGAAAATCGCGCCGGTGCTGGCGGCCGGCAATTCGCTGGTGCTCAAGCCGTCGGAAAAGTCGCCGCTGAGCGCACTGCGACTGGCAGAGCTGGCGCTGGCCGCGGGTATCCCGCCCGGAGTATTCAACGTCGTGCCCGGCTACGGGCCCACCGCGGGCAAGGCACTGGCCTCGCACATGGACGTGGACGCGATCGCCTTCACCGGCTCCACCGCCACCGGCAAGGCGGTGATGCAGTTCGCGGCGCAGTCCAACCTCAAGCGCGTATCGCTCGAGTGCGGCGGCAAGTCGCCCAACATCGTGATGGCCGATTATCCCGATCTGGCGCGCGCCGCGCGGGCGGCCGCGGCCGCGATATTCTTCAATCAGGGCGAGATGTGCTCGGCCGGCTCGCGCCTGCTGGTGCAGGAGTCGGTGCGTGAACCGCTGCTGGCCGAGATCGGCCGCATCGCGCGCGGCATGGCGCCCGGGGACCCGCTCGATCCGCAGACCACGCTGGGCGCGATGGTGGATGAAACGCAGACGCATCGCGTGATGGATTACATCGCCGCGGGCCGCAACGAAGGCGCTCGCGTGGCGCTCGGCGGTGAGCGCGTGCGCCAGAGCAGCGGCGGCTGCTACATCGAGCCCACGATATTCGACGGCGTGCAGCCGCAGATGCGCATCGCGCGCGAGGAGATCTTCGGTCCGGTGCTGTCGACGCTGAGTTTTCGCGACCTGGAGCAGGCGCTGCGCATCGCCAACGACAGCAGTTACGGTCTGGCCGCGGCGATCTGGACGCGCGACATTACCAGCGCGCACCGCGCGGCGCGCGCGCTGCGTGCCGGCGTGGTGTACGTCAATTGCTACGACGCCGACGACATCACGGTTCCATTCGGCGGCTACAAACAGTCGGGCTTCGGCCGCGATAAGTCGCTGCACGCGTTCGACAAGTACACCGAACTCAAGACCACCTGGATCGATCTGGCTTGAGTGCGGCCGAGCATGCGTTCGTTGCCACGGTGCCGCGTGGCCTGGCCGACCTGCTGGCGCGCGAGCTGCAATCGGTCGGGGCGCAGGACACGCGTGAGCGCAGCGCCGGGGTATTGTTCCGCGGCACGCTCGAGACCGGATATCGCGCCTGCCTGTGGTCGCGAACCGCAAGTCGCGTGCTGCTGCAGCTCACCGAGTTCGAGGCGGCGAGTGCGGATGATTTCTACGCTGGCGTGCGGGCGGTCGACTGGAGCGCGCACATCGACCCGGCGCGCACCATCGCCTGCGAGTTCACCGGGGCGCACCCGACGATCACGCACAGCCATTTCGGTGCCTTGAGGCTGAAGGATGCGGTGTGCGACCGCCTGCGCGACGACACCGGCACGCGACCGGGTGTGCAACTGACGCGGCCCGCGGTACGCCTGCATGCGCACGCCAACGGCACCCATGTGGCGCTGTCGATCGATCTGGCCGGCGAAGGGCTGCATCGGCGCGGTTACCGGACTGAGGCCGGCGAGGCACCGTTGCGCGAAAACCTCGCCGCGGGAGTGCTGCTGCGGGCGCGCTGGCCTGAAGCGGCCGACGGCGGCGCCGAATTCCTGGATCCGATGTGCGGATCCGGCACCCTGGTGATAGAAGCAGCCATGATCGCGGCCCGGCGCGCGCCGGGTCTGCGGCGCGATTACTTCGGCTTCCTGGGCTGGAAGGGTCACGACCCGGAGCTGTGGCAGCGCCTGAAAATGCAGGCCGCAGACAGCGCCGCCTGCGAGGTTGCAAGCGTCATCCGCGGCAGCGACATCGATCAGCGCGCGCTCACGATCGCCGCCGCCAATGCCGAGCGCGCCGGGGTGAGCGGGCTGGTGCGCTTCGAACGCCATCCGGTCGCGAACGTGCGGCCCCTGACCGATCAGCCTGGTTTGATCTGCACCAATCCGCCCTACGGCGAGCGCCTTGGGGACGAGGTCCGGGCGCGCATGCTGTTTGGCGAACTGGGCCGCAGCCTGCGCCAGCACTTCATCGGCTGGGATGCCGCACTATTGGCCGCAGCGCCCGAAACCGCGCGCGAGCTGCGGCTGCGCAGCTACCGGGTGCACGAACTGTGGAACGGTGCGATCCCCGTGCGGCTGCTGCGCATCGACCTGGGTGCGCCAGGCGCCGAGGATGACGAGCTGCGCCGGCAGCGCCAGCAGGCCGAGGCGGCGGCCAGCCCCGGCGCACGCATGTTCGCCAATCGACTGGAAAAGAACCTCAAGCGGCTGGCGAAGCTAGCGCTGCGCGCGCAGGTGAGCTGCTACCGGCTGTACGACGCCGACATGCCGGAGTATTCGTTTGCGATCGACCGCTATGAGGCCGTGGCGAGCGGCGGCGTGCACCTGCACGTGCAGGAGTATGCGGCACCGGCCAGCATCGATGCCGACGCGGCACGGCGCCGGCGTCGCGAGGCACTGTCGAGCCTGCCGGGTGTGCTTAAGATTGCGCCGGAGCGCATTCACTTGCGCTTGCGCCAGCGCCAGAGCGGTTCCGAGCAGTACCAGCGCCAGTCGGACGCGCCGGCGTGCAGTGCAGAACAGCGAGCGCTCACGGTGGAAGAGGGCGGCCTGAAATTCCTGGTGAATCTTGACGACTATCTCGACACCGGCCTGTTTCTGGATCATCGACTGACGCGCTCGCGGCTGCGCGAACGCGCCCGCGGTGCGCGCTTTCTCAACCTCTTCTGCTATACGGCCAGCGCGAGCGTGTATGCCGCCAGCGGCGGCGCACGCAGTACCGTCAGTGTCGACCTGTCCAACAGTTACCTCGACTGGGCGGCGGCGAACTTCAAGCTCAACGGACTGGATCCCGCACAGCATCGTCTGCAGCGCGCCGATTGTCGCGAGTGGTTAGGCGAGGCGGTGCAACAGCCGGCTGGCGGCGCGCTGGCGTTCGACCTGATCTTTCTGGATCCGCCGACGTTCTCCAACTCCAAGCGCATGCAGGGCGTGCTCGACGTGCAGCGTGATCATCCGGAGCTCATCGGGCTGTGCATGCGGCTGCTCGCGCCAGGCGGGCTGCTGTTGTTCTCAACCAACGCGCAGCGTTTTCGTCCGGACCCGGAGATAGAGCAGCGCTGGCGGGTGACGGACATCTCGGCGCAGACGCTGCCGTTTGATTTCGAGCGCAACCGGCGTATTCACCGCTGCTTTGAGATCAGCGCTGCGTAGACCTGAAGCGGCGGCACGTCGTCACGCGGCGTTACTGCGTGTCTTTTTCCGCCTGCTCGCGTCGCGCCGCATCCAGTTTCACGGCGTCCTGCGCCTGTTGCTGCGCCCGGTCCTCGATCTGCTTGGCCTGGCGCGCCTGCTCGGCCTCCGCGGCGGCGCCGGTGGCGGTGGTGGCGGCGGTACCGGCCAGGCCGCAACCGGCAACGCTCAAGGCGCAGGCAAGTGACAGCAGCAGGTGCTTCATCCGCATAGCTTAGAGCAGATCGCGCAGTCGATACCAGAGCATCGCCAGCGCCAGGGCCGGCCGGCGCAGCAGCATGCCGCCGGGGAAATCGCGATGCGGAATGCGCGCAAACACGTCGAAGCGCTCGGCGCTGCCGGCGATCGCTTCGGCCACCAGCTGTCCGGCGATGCCGGCGAGCGCGATGCCGTGGCCGGAAAAGCCCTGCAGGAAATAAACGTCCGATTCCAGGCGGCCGAAGTTCGGTGCGCGATTGAGCGTGATGTCGAGCAGGCAACCCCAGGCATAGTCGATGCGGGCGGCGCGCAGTTGGGGAAATACCCTGATCATGCGTGCCCGCGTTGCCGGCGCTACGGCGCGCACATTCAACAGCGAATAGTTGACGCGGCCGCCGAACAGCAGCCGATGATCGCTCGAGCGGCGAAAGTAATCGAGGATCCAGTTGGCATCGCACAGCGCGGCATTGTTGGCGATCAGCTCGCGCACACGCTGTTCGCCCAGCGGTTCGGTGGCAATGACGTAGCTGCCGATGCTCATGAGCTTGCGCTCGAGAGACGGCGCGGTAGCGCCGAGCCAGGCGTTACCGGCCAGCACCAGCTGGGCGCAGTCGACCGCGCCATGCTCGGTGCGCACGCGAATCCTGCCGTCGCGGCGCACGAATCCCACAACGCGGCTGGCCTCGTGGATGTCGACACCGGCCTGGGCCGCTGCACGCGCCAGGCCGAGCGTGTAGCGCAGCGGGTGCAGATGGCCGCTGTTGGAATCATAGAGCGCGCCGACGTAGCGCTGGCTGGCCACCGTTGCCCGCAGCTCCGCCCAATCCATCAGGCGCGTGCTGGTATATCCGTAGCGCTGCGCCAGGTCGGCCTGCCAGGCCTGAATCTCCCTCCATTGCCGCTGTTTGACGGCGGCCAGCATCCAGCCGTCCACCCAGTCGCAATCGATCTGGTGACGCTCGATGCGCTGCCGAAGCAGAGCCAGGCCAGCCAGTGTCAGGTCCCAGATCCGGCGCGCATCGTCCTGGCCGACCAGCTGCTCGAGTTCGGCCTGTTCGGTCGCGGTGCCAAAAATTGCCTGGCCGCCGCTGCGACCCGATGCGCCCCAACCGATGCGATGCGCCTCGAGCAGTGCCACCCGATAGCCGCGCTCGGCTAGCGTCAGCGCGGCAGAACAACCGGCGATGCCGCCGCCGACCACGCACACGTCCGCAGTCAGCGCACCGCGAAGCGCAGCGGTGGGCGCTGGCGGCTGTGCGCTCGCCAGATAGTAAGTGTCAAGGTAATCGTTTTGAACCGCGGCCTGCATTCAACTCTATTGCCAGAAATCTCGCGCCGAATCAATGGCTTGACTTCTGAACGAAGCCTGGGCGGCGCGCCTTATGGGGTGCCGGCTGCGGCGACGGCCGGGTGCCGGCTATGGTCTAATGCCTGTCACGCAACACAAGGTGAGCATTGGCGGACCCTGTATATCCATACAGGCGCTGAGCCGGCGCTTTACGCCATCATGACTTCGAAGCGTCCTGTAATCGGAATTCCGGCGGACCGGCGCATGCTTGGTGAGCAGGCGTATCACCTCGCCGGCGAGAAGTACCTGGCCGCGGTGCTGGACGGCGCCGGCGGGCTGCCGCTGATCGTGCCGGCCATCGGGCGCGAACTCAGTCTGGAGGAGCTGTTCGATACTCTGGACGGGTTGCTGTTCATGGGCAGCGCGTCGAATGTCGAGCCGCGCCATTACCGCGGCGAGCCCAGCGAGGGCGGTACGCTGCACGATCCGCACCGCGACGACACCACGCTGCCGTTGATCCCGCGCGCTGTCGCAGCTGGCGTACCGGTGCTCGGCATTTGCCGCGGGTTCCAGGAGATCAACGTCGCGTTCGGCGGTTCGCTGTGGCAGAAGCTGCAGGACGTGCCCGGATATCTGGATCATCGCGAGAATCCGGAGCAGCCGCTCGACCAGCAGTACGGCCCGGCGCACGAAGTGACGCTCGAGCCCGGCGGCATGCTGCGGCGCCTGGCCGGCACCGATCGTATCAGCGTCAATTCGCTGCACAGCCAGGGAGTGCGTGAGCTCGGCCAGGGGCTGGCAGTCGAGGCGCGCGCCCCCGATGGCGTCATCGAAGCATTTCGCGTCGAGCGCGCGCCCGCGTTCGCGCTGGCGCTGCAGTGGCACCCGGAGTGGCGGGTCACGGGCAACGATTTCTCGCGCGCGCTGTTTGCCGAATTCGGCGCAGCGTGCCGCGCACGCGGCTGAGCGCACAGCATCCGTGACCGGATGCGCGGTGCGACCCAGGCGCGCGGAGCATTCCGCGCGCCGAACGAATGAAGGTGATGTATGGCTACCGAAATACAGCAGTTTTTTCGCGATCACGGCATCTCGGAGGTCGAGGCGATCATTCCCGACATGGCCGGCATCGCGCGCGGCAAGATCATGCCGGCCGAGAAATTTGCCGAGGACGAGGGCATGCGACTGCCCGAGAGCATCTTCCTGCAGACGGTAACCGGCGACTATCCGCCCGATACCAGCTCGGCCATGAGCCCGGCCGAGATCGACATCGTGCTCAAGGCCGATCCCAAGACGGTGCGGGTGGTGCCCTGGGCAGCCGAACCCACCGCGCAGGTGATCCATGACTGCTTTTATTCCGATGGTCGGCCGGTGATGATGGCGCCGCGGCATCTGTTGCGGCACGTGCTCGACCTGTACGCACAGCGCGGCTGGGAGCCGGTGATCGCTCCGGAGCTCGAGTTCTACCTGATCGAGCCGAACATCGATGCCGATTACCAGCTCAAGCCGCCGGTTGGCCGTTCCGGCCGCGCCGAACCGGGCCGCCAGTCGTACAGCATCGCCGCGGTCAACGAATTCGATCCCCTGTTCGACGACATCTACGCCTTCTGCGAGGCGCAGGACATCGAGATCGACACGCTGATCCACGAGGACGGGCCGGCGCAGATGGAAATCAACCTGCTGCACGGCGAGCCACTCGATCTGGCCGACCAGGCCTTTCTGTTCAAGCGCACCGCGCGCGAGGCGGCGTTGCGTCACAAGATGTATGCGACCTTCATGGCCAAGCCGCATGCCAAGGAACCCGGCAGCGCCATGCACATCCACCAGAGCATCGTCGACAAGAAGACCCGCAAGAACATCTTCAGCAATCCGGACGGTACGCCCTCGCCACTGTTCTTCTCGCATATCGCGGGCCTGCAGCGCTACATTCCGGCCGCCATGTCGCTGTTCTGCTCGAACGTCAATTCATACCGGCGCATGACGCGCTATCTGTCGGCGCCGATCAACGTACAGTGGGGCTACGATAATCGCACCGCGGGCCTGCGGGTGCCGATGTCCGAGCCGGAATCGCGCCGGGTCGAGAACCGGGTCGGCGGTGCCGACGCCAACCCCTACATCGCGATCGCCGCCTCGCTCGCCTGCGGCTATCTGGGCATGACCGAGGGCCTGAAACCCACCGAGCCGGTCACGGGCAGCGCCCACGACATGCCATATTCATTGCCGCGCTCGCTGGATGAGGCGCTGGCCCGACTGCGCGACTGCGAGCCGCTGCTGCAGATCCTGGGCGAGCCGTTCGTCGCGGCCTATACGATCGTGAAGCAGGCCGAACATGAGGTATTCCTGCAGGTGATCAGCTCCTGGGAGCGCGAGCACCTGCTGCTGAATGTCTAGCGTGTGCCTGTCCGGCGTGGGTTATTATTTCCGGCGTGAGACAGGGAGGATGAATAATTTGGCGCTATTCGCGCAGCGGCGGCGGCTGGCCGCGGCCCTGGTCGCGGCGCTGCTGCTGGCGAGCTGCGGACGCCAGCCAGACACCGCGTCGCAGACCACCCCGGCCGCGGGCACTGCATCGGCCGGCGCCACGGCGGGCGGGGCGCCGATGGACTCCGAGAAGGTCCTGAATGTCTTCAACTGGTCCGACTACATTGACCCGACGATCGTGCCGGCGTTCGAAAAGGAATACGGCATCAAGGTCAACTACGACGTATTCGATTCGAACGAGGTGCTGGAGACCAAGCTGCTGGCGGGCAGAACCGGCTACGACGTGGTGGTGCCGTCGGCGTCGTTCCTGCAGCGCCAGATCCAGGCCGGAGTGTTTCAGAAGCTCGACAAATCGCTGCTGCCCAATCTCAAGAACCTCGATCCCGACATCACACGCCGCCTCGAAGTATCCGATCCGGGCAATCAGTACGGCGTGAACTACCTGTGGGGCACGGCCGGGATCGGTTACAACGATGTTCAGATCGCCAGCGCCATGCCCAATGCCCCGGTCGATAGTCTGGCGATGCTGCTGGATCCCAACGTCGTCAAGAACTTCCAGAACTGCGGCGTGTCGTTCCTCGACTCCCCGGTTGACGGAGTCGGCGCGGCGCTGCTGTACCTGGGACGCGATCCGAAAAGCGAATCGCTGGATGATCTGCATGCGGCGGAACAAGTCCTGCTGGCGGTCCGGCCGTACGTGCGCTACATCAATTCGTCCAAGTACATCGAGGATCTGGCTAATGGCGATATCTGCCTTGCACTCGGCTGGAGCGGCGACGTCATACAGGCCCGCTCCCGCGCCGCCGACGCCGGCAAGAGCTTCAAGATCAAATACAGTGTCGCCAAAGAGGGAGCCATCATGTTCTTCGACATGCTGGCTATTCCGGCCGATGCGCCGCATCCGAAAAATGCGCACCTGTTCATCAATTACCTGCTGCGGCCGGACGTCGCGGCCAGGAACTCGAGCTCGATGCATTTCACGACTGCCAATGCGGCCGGCTACAGCCTGGTGGATCCTGCGGTGTTTAACGATCACGAGGTCTATCCCACCGAGGCGCAGAAGGCTCACATGTATCCCGACGTGTCCCACAGCCTGGCGTACACACGCGAGCTCAACCGCACCTGGACGCGTTTCAAGACCGGTCGTTGACGCGAGCGACAGGCGGTAACGATATCCATGCCCAAAGATCCGTCGCCGGCGGCGTCAAACCAGAGTTATCTGCAGCTGGAGAACGTCAGTAAGCGCTTCGCCGATTTCGTTGCGGTCAACAACGTCTCGCTGAGCGTCGAGCGCGGGGAGATCTTCTGCCTGCTTGGCGCCTCGGGCTGCGGCAAGACCACTTTGCTGCGGCTGCTGGCGGGCTTCGAGGCCCCCAGTTCAGGCCGGCTGCTGATCGACGGCCAGGATCTGGCCTTGATCCCGCCCTACCGGCGTCCGGTCAACATGATGTTCCAGTCCTACGCGCTGTTTCCGCATATGAGCGTGGAGCGCAATGTCGCATTCGGCCTGGAGCAGGAGTCGCTGTCTAACAGCGAGATCAGGCGCCGGGTGGGCGAGATACTCGATATCGTCAAAATGGGACCATACCTGAAGCGCAAGCCGCATCAGCTTTCGGGCGGACAGCGCCAGCGCGTGGCGCTGGCTCGGGCCCTGGTCAAGCGGCCAAAACTGCTGCTGCTCGATGAGCCGCTGGGTGCCCTCGACCGCAAACTGCGCGAGCATACCCAGTTCGAGCTGATCAACATCCAGCAACAGCTCGGTGTGACTTTCGTGGTGGTGACGCACGACCAGGAAGAGGCCATGACCCTGGCGACGCGCATCGGCGTCATGGATCACGGTGAGATCGTGCAGGTCGGCACTCCGCGCCAGATCTACGAGTTTCCGCAGACACGCTTCGTGGCCGACTTCATCGGCTCGGTGAACCTGTTCGAGGGCCGCCTGGTGGAAGACGAGCCGGACTTCGTACGGGTGCAGTGTCCGGAGTTGCCGGCGACGGTGCTGATCGATCACGGCATCAGTGCACCGCCGAACGCGCCGCTGTGGATTGCGGTGCGGCCGGAGAAGATCAACCTGTCGAGCGTCGCGCAGCAGCACACCGACAACTGGGCGCACGGCGTGATCCGTGAAATAGCCTACCTGGGTGACTGGTCGGTGTTCCTGGTGCGCCTGGATTCGGGGCGGGAGGTGCGTGCGACCGTGGCCAACAACAGCCGCAAGCCGGAAGAACAATTCATTCGCGAGTCATCGGTGTACCTGAGCTGGGATGCCTCCAGTCCGGTCGTCGGCAGCGTTTGAGGCCAGGCATGCTCCAGCAGTTGCGGCAACGCTTCAGTGTCGAACGCCTGGGCCGGCCGGTGGCCACGGCGGTGCCGATGCTGTGGCTGCTGCTGTTCTTCCTGGTGCCGTTCCTGATCGTGCTGAAGATCTCGTTCTCGGAAGTGCTGATGGCCATGCCGCCATACGCGCCGATGTTCGAATGGTCCCACGACATGATGCTGGCGATAAAGCTGCATCTGGCAAACTATCACTTTCTCTTTACCGACCCGCTGTACCTCGATTCGTTCTTCTATTCCATCAAGGTAGCCACGGTGTCGACGCTGGTCTGCCTGCTGCTGGGCTACCCGATGGCGCTGGCGATCGCGCGTGCCACGGCCACGCGCCGCAGCGTGCTGCTGATGTTGGTGATCCTGCCGTTCTGGACCTCGTTCCTGCTGCGCATCTACGCCTGGATCGGGCTGTTGAAGGACGACGGCCTCATCAACAACGCGCTGCTGGCGCTGCACCTGATCCACAGCCCGATACAGATGGCCAATACTTCGTTCGCCGTGTACATCGGCATCGTGTATTCGTACCTACCGTTCATGGTGCTGCCGCTGTACGCCAATCTCGAGAAGCACGACGCGACGCTGCTGGAGGCGGCGGCGGACCTGGGGGCGGCTCCATGGAAGGCATTCGTACGCATCACCTTGCCGCTGTCGATACCGGGTGTGGTGGCCGGTGCCATGCTGGTGTTCATTCCAGCGGTCGGCGAATACGTCATCCCCACGCTGCTGGGATCGGCCAACCAGCTGATGATCGGCCGGGTGCTGTCGGATGAGTTTTTCGAGAACCGCGACTGGCCGGTGGCAAGCGCGGTCGCGATCCTGATCCTGATCGTGCTGCTGGGGCCGATCGTGATCTTTCAGCGCTATCGCAGCCGCGAGCTCGGAGCCGATGCATGATCGGCCGCCGCACGCTGCTGTTGCCGACGATGCTGGCTTTCGGGTTTGCATTTCTGTACGTACCGATCCTGACCATGGTGGTGTACTCGTTCAATGCATCGCGGCTGGTCACGGTGTGGGATTCGGTGCATTCGCCCACGCTCAAGTGGTACGGGCAGCTGATTCAGAACCGGCAGATCATGGACGCGGCGTGGCTGTCGTTGAAAATCGCCATCATGAACGCCACCGGCGCGGTGATCCTGGGCACCATGGCCGGATTCGCACTGGCGCGCTTCGGACGCTTTCGCGGTCGAGGTCTGCTGGGCGCCCTGACTACTGCGCCACTGGTGCTGCCCGAGATCATCACCGGTCTGTCGCTGCTGTTGCTGTTCGTGGCGATGGAACAGCTGATAGGCTGGCCCGCGGGGCGTGGCGTGACCACCATCACGATCGCGCACATCAGCTTCTCGTTGTCCTACGTCGCGGTGATCGTGCAGGCGCGTCTGGTCGGCTTCGACGAATCGCTGGAAGAGGCGGCGCTCGACCTCGGCGCCAGGCCCGCGACTGTGTTCATCCGCATTACGCTGCCGCTGATCGCGCCGGCGCTGCTCTCGGGCTGGCTGTTGTCGTTTACGCTATCGTGGGATGATGTGGTGATATCGCAATTCGTCGCCGGACCAGGTTCGAGCACTCTGCCGATGGTCATTTTCTCCAAAGTGCGCCTGGGTGTGAGCCCGGACGTCAATGCGCTTGCCACGCTGATGGTGTCATTGGTTGCCCTGGGAGTCGTGGCCTCGGCGCTTTACCTGCAACGTCGCGAGCGCCGGCTGGCGCGCGAGATGCGCATGGCGTTGGCCGGCTAGGTCCGCGGGCGACATGGCGGACACGATCCTGCTCGGCCTCGACGTCGGCGGCTCCTCGATCAAGGCGGGGCTGGTGGACACCGGACGCGGCAGTCTCACCACGCCTTTGCTCTCGGTGCCCACACCGGCGCCATCGACACCGGAGGCAGTGCTGCAGGCGTGCGCACGAATCGATAGTGAATTGGGCGGTGCCGGGCCGGTAGGCCTGGCATTTCCGTCCGTGGTACAGGGCGGCATCGCGCGAACTGCGGCCAATGTGGACAAGTCGTGGATCGGCTTTGCCGGCGGCAAACGCCTGTCGCAGTTGATCGGCCGCCCGGTGATGTTCCTCAACGACGCCGACGCGGCTGGCGTGGCCGAGATGTCATCCGGCGGCGCGGGCAAGGACGCCCAGGGGGTGGTGATGCTGCTGACCTTCGGCACCGGCATCGGCTCGGCGTTGTTCGTGGACGGGGAGTTGGTGCCCAATACCGAGTTCGGGCACCTCGAGTTTCATGGCCGGGATGCCGAGCTGTCGGCCTCGGCCAGGGTGCGCACCGAGGAGCGGCTGGATTGGGCCAGCTGGTGTGCGCGCGTCAACGATTATCTGGCCCGGCTGCACGCGCTGTTCTGGCCCGACCTGTTCATCCTCGGCGGCTCGATCAGCGAGGACTTCGACCAGTTCGGGCAGCTGTTGGAAAGTCCCGCCCCGATCCGGCGCGCAGCCCACGGTGCCCAGGCCGGCGTGGTCGGGGCGGCGTTTGCGGCTGGCCGGCAGCCGCGGCGTTGACACGCGAGCCAGAGCGGCTCAGCGTGGAATGACATGACCGTTCGCAGCAAGCTGCCGCGGGTCGGGACCACGATCTTCACCGTCATGTCGCAGCGCGCCGCCGAGCTGCAGGCGGTCAATCTCGGTCAGGGATTTCCGGACTACGACATCGACCCGCGCATCGGCGATCTGGTGCACGAAGCGATGCGCCAGGGGTACAACCAGTACGCACCGATGTCGGGCATGCCGCAGCTGCGCGAGGCGATCGCGGCCAAGCTCAATCGCAGTTATGCGGTGCACGTCGATCCGGAGCTGGAAATCACCGTGACACTGGGCGCCACAGAGGCGATCTTCTCCGCCGTGCAGGCGCTGGTCGCCGCTGGCGATGAGGTCATCGTCTTCGATCCGGCCTACGACTCGTACCAGCCCGCGGTGGAGCTCGCCGGCGGTGCCTGTATTCATGTGCCGTTGCAGCCGCCGCAGTTCCGTTACGACTGGGAGCGCGTGAAAGCGGTGCTTACCGATCGCACACGCCTGCTGATCATCAACTCACCGCTCAACCCGGCGTGCACCTGCATTACGGCGCAGGATCTGGCAGCCCTGGCCGAGCTGCTGCGCGGCCGGGACATCCACCTGATTGCCGACGAGGTCTACGAGCACATGGTGTTCGATGGGCGGGCGCACCACAGCGTACTGTCGGTCCCGGAACTGCGCGAGCGCAGTGTCGCGGTCTACTCGTTCGGTAAAACCCTGCAGTCGACCGGGCTGCGCGTAGGCTACGCGGTGGCGCCGCGGGAACTGACGGCGGAACTGCGCAAGGTGCATCAGTTCAATACCTTCACCATCGCCACGGCACTGCAGGTGGCGATAGCGCGCTACCTGCACGAGCGGCCGGATTGCGGCGATGGCCTGGTGGCGCTGCTGGGCGCCAAGCGCGACCGGCTGATCGGAGCGCTGGCCGGCAGCGGCCTGTCATTGCCGCGGGCCGAGGGCTCATTCTTCCAGCTGATCGACTATGGGGCGCTGAGCGATGTTGCGGACACACAATTCGCCGAGGAGCTCCTGACGCACGCACGGGTGGCGACCATTCCGTTGAGCGTGTTTTACCAGCAGGCGCCGCCGATGACGCTGCTGCGCCTGTGTTTTGCCAAGCGCGACGAGACGCTGGATGAAGGCGCCGCACGGCTGCGGGCCTATGCGCAGCGACGGCAGGGTCACTTGGTGCCTGCGCCCTCAAGGACACTATCGTGAAGAAATCCACGCGCCTGAATCATCCACCGGTGATCGACGTGCCCGCCGGCAATCGTCCGGTAGTGGCCCCGATCTACCAGACGGTCAAATTCGAATTCGAGTCGGTGGACGATACGCTGCGCTCGCTGAGCGGGGAGCGGCCTGGATTTTTCTACCTGCGCAGCTCCAACCCGACTACGCGAGCGCTGGAGCTGACGCTCGCCGAGCTGCAGGGTCGCGACGACTGCCTGGTATGCGCCTCCGGGATCGGCGCGATCGCGCAGACACTGCTGGCCCTGACGCACCAGGGCGATCACGTGCTGTGTTTCCTGGAAAGCTACGCGCCGACGCGCTACCTGATACGCCGTACGCTGGCACGATTCGGCGTGTCGCATACGCTGCTATCGATTGCGGACCTCGATGCCGTCGAGCGCACGCTGGCCGCACGTCCAACGCGGCTGGTGATGTTCGAGAGCCCCACCAATCCCATCAACAGGATTGCCGATATTGCCGCGATCACGCGCCTGGCGCGCGCGCACGGCGCCCTGACCCTGCTCGATAATACCTTCGCCGGTATGCACCAGCATGGGCAGTACGACATCGATTTCTACCTGCACAGCCTGACGAAATTCGCCTCCGGACACGGCGATGTCATGGGCGGTGCCGTGATCGCCAGGGCCGGCCTGATCAGCACCCTGCGCCAGGATTTCTCAACTCTGGGCGGTGTACTCGATCCGCACTCCGCGTTCCTGCTGCAGCGTGGGCTGAAAACCTATTTCGTCCGCTATCGCACGCAGTGCGCCAGCGCGCAGCGGATTGCCGAATTGCTGTCGACGCACGCGGCAGTGGAGCGGATGCATTACCCGGGGCTGCCGGATCATCCGGGGCACGCGCTGGCGCGCGAGCAGATGAGCGAATTCGGCGCCATCGTCAGCTTCGATCTGCGCGCCGGCGCCGAGGGGGCGCGCCGCTTTGCCGAGGCGCTGCAGCTGTTTGCGATGGCCGCCAGCCTGGGAGCAACCGATTCGCTGGTGATGCCGCCGCAGCTGCTCGGCAGCCGGGATTTGAACGAGGAGCAGCAGCGCATCGCCGGCTTTGCTGCCGGCACCGTGCGCCTGTCGATCGGCCTGGAGGACGTCGACGACCTGATCGAGGATATCCAGCAGGCGCTGGCGGCGTCGCAGCGCGCCTAGAGCAGGCCGAACACCGCCACGCCGCTGGGCGTGCCCACGAATACCTTGCCGTTGGCGATCACCGGCGTGATGAACTTGTTGCCGTTGCCGAAGGCGTCGCGGTTGCCTGCGGCCTGGGTGCTGTTGTAGTACTCGACCGCGAGATTGGCCGGATTGTAGCCGTGCAGCACGGCGGCGCTGCTGGAATTGCTTTGCACCGCCCAGACGATTGCGTTAGTGCTGCCGTTGGCGGAGATCGCAGGCGATGTGCCTGGATAATAATACGTCGCGGAAGAAACCGAGGCCGGAGTCGCCGCTAACTTGGCCGCACTCAATTTAAATTGCTTCAGCGTACCGCCGGAATCGGCCAGGTAGATGCTGCCATTGAAATACACCGGCGCGGAAAGCATTGTGTGCCCCAGCGCCGCAGGCAGCTCCTGATAAATGGCGTCGGTGCTGTTGACGTTACCATTGTACTTACCCATGTTTGCGCGATCGAGCAGGTACAGGTTCATGTCCTTGCCGGCGGCGAGCATCAGCTGACGCGTGGTGCCGGTGCTGTCGACCAAGTCAGGAAGCAGCAGCGGCGAGCCGGAACCTAAGTCGACATCGCCCTGGGATTGCGAGGTGGTATTCCAGCTGGTGAAGTAGTCGGTCACGGTGAGGGCGGCGCCGCTCAACGTGAGCTTGACGGCGGCATTGCCGTAGTCCTGATTGACTGGAAAGCCGCTGGCAGTCAGCGTGGTATCGAAGATGCCATTGCCGAGCAGCGTATAGATCGCGCCGTTGCTATCGAGCGCGAGGCCGGCGACATCCCAGATACCGCCCTGGGCGCCCTTTGGGGTCAGGTTGATCACCGCCGTCTGCGCCAGTGTGGCCTCACTGTAGGCCATGATCCAGCCGTTGTAGGGGCTGTCATCGCAGTGCGACGCCCACGAGGTGAATACCTGGCCCTGCGCCAGCAATAGCGCACCGCGCTCCTTGTACCGGTCGGGGGCAAAGGCAGTCGCGCCCGGATAGGTGGCCTGGATTACCACCGCCGGGATGCGATCGGCGAGCGTCACCAGATCCAGAGCGTGCAGGCGCTGGAAATAGGTGCCACCGCTGTCCTTCGACATCGCGACGACGTAGATAGTACCGTTCGGACCGGCGCTGCGGTCGATGACCGGAGTGGACGTGATGCCAATCTGCGGCGTCACCTGCGTGCAGGAGCGCGGGTCGCTCGGCGTCTCGCCCGTGGCGAGTAGCGACACGTGCCCTATCAACGCGCCCGTATTCGCGTCGTACGCATAGACGCTGTCGTTCTCGGTGGCGATATAGACCACGTTGCGCAGTGCGCCGCCAACCGAGAGCTGCGATACCACCAGCGGTGCCGCATCCACCAGGCCATCGGCCGCCAGCAGGTGCAGCAATCCGAAGCTGGCGCTGGCGACGTTGGCCGGGGTCAATGTGGTCTCGGTCAGATACTGACCGGTGCGCATGCTGTCGTTGTGATAGGTCAATACGTCGGTAGTGGCAGCGCCACTGCTCGTGGACCCGCCACTACTACTTCCGCTGCTGCTGCTGCTACTACTACTGCTACTGCTGCTACTGCTGGTGCTTCCGCTGCTGCTGCTACTGCTACTGGTACTGGTGCCGGATGAACCGCCGGAAGGCACGAGCGCGACCGTCCCAGATCCGCAGGCAGCAATTCCGGCCCCGAGCAGGGGCATGACAATCAGCAGGCGCAACAGTCTGAACATAGCTACTCCAATTTCGCGGAATGTCTATTAACATAGAGCTCGCAGCTTGCGCCATCGTCATTCGGATGGTTGTGCGCGATGTCGCCAATTGACGTCAGACAAAACGCAGCCACGGCTTCCACAGTGGCGCGTGCCATCGCGCTCGGCCGTTACATAATGTCCACTGCGCGCCCGCGCGCCGTGGCAGCTCGGTGAGGGCGAGCGCTGCGTGCTAACGGTACGGCGCGCTGTCGAGCAACTGCAGCAGATGAGGTTTCCACGCGGCTGCATTTTGGGGGGATTCGTGGCCCCGGGTGTGGGCGCTGAATGGAATGAGAACGGCGCGGGCCTGCGGCACGCGTTGGATCTCGCGCTCCACAATGCCGAGCTCCGGCGGGTTGATGAGATCGTCGGCCCAGTTGAGCGCCAGCAGCGGCGCGCGAATCTTCCCGAGGTCCGGACCGGGGTCGTAATCCCAGGACGCCTCGATCTGATACAGCATATCGTTGGCATCGTACTGCTGGATCGCCGTGTTAACGGCGGTATCGAGTACGGTATCGCTGGCCGCCAGCGTCGGCATGTCCTTCAACCGCAGCAGCGGATTGCTGCTCATCAGAAACAGTATCTGCGCGGCGGTGCGCAGGCTCGGAGGCTGCAGGCGATATTCCCCACCGTGCCACTCCGGATCGTTTCGGATCGCGTCACTGATAATGCGGCGCCAGACGCGATTGCGCCCGCAGATCTGCGCCGGCAGCGACAGCAGGGGCAACAGCGCATCCATGAAGTCCAGGTAAGTCTCGCCCCACAGCCAGGTGTGCATGCCGCCCATCGATGTACCCATGACCAGCCGCAGATGATCGACCTGCAAGCCGTTTGTCAGCAGCCGGTACTGGGCCGCGACCATGTCGCGGTAGCCAAAGCGAGGAAAGCGGGCATGCGCACCATCGCTGGGCTTGGATGACTGACCGTGGCCGATGCCGTCGGGCAGCACGACGAAATAGCGGCTGGCATCGAGTGGTTGGCCACGGCCGAACAGGTCCGCGGCAAATTCCGGCTCCGTGAACCGGGCGCCGCTGCCGCCGGTGCCGTGCAGGATCAGCACCGCATTGCGCACCTTGCCGCGCTCATCGCGCCGCGGCTGGCCGAGCGTCCGGTAGTGGATGCGCAGCGCCGGCAGCGTTTCACCGCCGGTGAATTGAAAATTATTCAGTGAGAAATCGCCCTCGACCAGGCCCGGCAACGGGGCGGCGGTCCCGGCGCCGTGTGCCTGCGGGTCGGTTGCCGGCCGCGAATCTTGCATCGAGGGGTGACTCCCGCAGTGTGTTATTCGAGAATAGCGCGCCCGCCGGCACGCTGTTAAGTCCGGGTCGCGCCGCTGCAGCGCTGCACGCCGCGCGCGCCCAGCTGCCGCGAAGTACAATGAGCGTGCCGCCGGGTGACGGCACAACACTTGTTTCGACAGGATCCATGTCTCGACGTAGGTTTCTCAAGGCTGGAGCGGCCATTGCCGCCAGTGCGCTGCCCTGGAGCAGGCTCGCGGGTGCCGCATCGGCACCTGCGGTGCCATTGACGCGTCTCGGAGCCGCCGAGCCGTTCGACTACGCACAGCTGAAAGGCCTGGCAAGATCGATGGCCGCCATGGCGTATAAACCGCCAGCGGCTGCGTTGCCGGCGCCGATCGCGAAGCTGGGCTGGGACCAGTGGCAGGCGATCCGTTTTCGCGACGATCACTCGCTGTGGGCGGGCGATGGCGTATGGTTTCAGGCGCGATTCTTCCATCTCGGATTCACGGTCACGAAGCCGGTGCGCCTCTACAGCGTGGAGAACGGGCGCGCGCAGGAACTCGCCTACGACCCGGCGATGTTCGACTACAGCAAAAGCGGCGTCGATGGGCACAAGCTGGCGTCGAATCTCGGCTTTGCCGGCTTCCGGTTGTTGTTCCACTCCGACTGGACGCGTGATGTCGCGGCCTTTCAGGGGGCCTCGTACTTTCGCGCCGTGGACGGTGACAAGCAATACGGCATGTCGCAGCGCGGACTGGCGATCGATTGCGGCATGCCGCGGCCGGAGGAGTTTCCGGACTTCATTGCCTACTACCTGGAGCGTCCGGCCACCAATTCCACCCGCGTGACTGTCTATGGGCTGCTCGACTCGCCCAGCGTGGCCGGTGCCTATCGTTTCGTCATCGACGTTGCCGACACGATCGAGATGGACGTCGATGCGGCGCTGTACCCGCGCAAGACCATCGAGCGACTCGGTATCGCGCCCGGCACCAGCATGTTCCTCGACGGGCCCAACGATCGTCGGATCGACAACGACTGGCGCCCGGCGATTCATGATTCCGATGGGCTGCAGCTGTACAACGGCAACGGCGAATGGCTGTGGCGGCCGCTGGTCAATCCGCCCACGGTGCGGGTCAATTCGTTTGTCGACGAGTCACCGCACGGTTTCGGGCTGATGCAGCGCGATCGCGACTTCGATCACTACCAGGACGACGGCGTATTCTATGACCTGCGGCCGAGCGTCTGGGTGGAACCCAAGGGCAGCTGGGGCAAGGGGGCGGTCATGCTGGTCGAGCTGCCGACCAGCGATGAAACCTTCGACAACGTCGTTGCATTCTGGACGCCGGCCGACAAACCACAGCGCGGGCAGGAGCTGCTGTACGGCTATCGCCTGTACTGGTGTCGCTATAATCCGGTGGCCTGTCCGCTGGCCCAGGTGCACGCGACGCGTTCCGGCATCGGTGGCGTCGTCGGGCAGAAGCGCTCCTATTTCTCGTGGCGCTTCGCGGTCGATTTCGCCGGCGGCCGCTTTCCGCTGCTGGCAGAAGACGCGCACGTCGAAGCGATCATCAGCGCCTCGCGCGGCCAGATCGAAATCACCTCGGCGCGGCCGTTGCACGCGATCAACGGTTGGCGTGCGATGTTCGACCTGAGGCCGACGGATGAGAGCACCGAGCCGATCAATCTGCGGTTGTTCCTGGCGGTGAACGGCGAGTCGCTGACGGAAACCTGGATCTACCAGTACAATCCGCCGCCGGCAGACCAGCGCAAGCTGTAGCGCGCTCGCTAGAACACGGGTGGTTAGAAATTGCGGATCAGCGCGTCGGCGAATTCGCTGCACTTGACCTTGGTCGAGCCCTGCATCAGGCGCGCAAAGTCGTAGGTCACGATCTTCTGCTCGATGGTCCGGTCCATGGCGCGGATGATCGCATCGGCGGCCTCGATCCAGCCCATGTATCGCAGCATCATCTCGCCCGAGAGAATCACCGAGCCGGGATTGACCTGGTCGAGGTCGGCGTATTTGGGAGCCGTGCCGTGCGTTGCTTCGAACACCGCATGTCCGGTCATGTAATTGATGTTGGCGCCGGGCGCGATACCGATGCCGCCGACCTGTGCCGCCAGCGCATCGGACAGATAATCGCCGTTCAGATTCATGGTCGCCACCACGTCGAATTCGTCGGCGCGCGTCAGGACCTGCTGCAGCGTGATGTCCGCGATCGCGTCCTTGATCAGCAGTTTGCCGCTTTTCAGACTTGCCGCCTGTTCGTCGTTAGCGGCCTTCTCGCCGCCGGCGGCCTTGGTGCGCTCCCATTGCGGCCAGGTGTACACCCGATCGGCAAATTCGCGCTCGGCCAGGGCGTAGGCCCAGCCGCGAAACGAGCCTTCGGTGAACTTGAGTATGTTCCCCTTGTGCACGATGGTTACGCTCTTGCGTTTGTTGGCGAGCGCATATTCGATCGCCGCACGGAACAGCCGTTCGGTACCCTCGATTGAGACGTTCTTGATGCCGATACCGCTGGTATTTGGAAAGCGGATCTTGGCGTAGTGCTTGGGAAAGTTGCTCTTCAGCAGCTCCAGGAATTTCGCATTGTCCTCGGTACCCTGCTCGAATTCGATGCCGGAATACAGGTCCTCGGTGTTCTCGCGGAAGATCACCATGTCCACCTTCTCGGGCGCCTTTACCGGCGACGGCACGCCCTTGAACCAGCGCACCGGGCGCAGGCAGACATACAGATCGAGCAATTGGCGTAGCGCGACATTCAACGATCGGATGCCGCCGCCGACCGGCGTGGTCAGCGGGCCTTTGATCGAGATCAGAAATTCGCGACAGGCCGCGACGGTTTCATCCGGCAACCAGTTCCTGAATGCGTTGAAGGATTTTTCCCCGGCGTAGACTTCCATCCATTCGATCTTGCGTCGCTCGCCGTAGGCACTGCGCACCGCCGCGTCGAGCACCCGCACACTGGCCCGCCAGATGTCGCGACCAGTGCCGTCGCCTTCAATGAAGGGAATGATAGGGTGCTCGGGCACGACCAGATTGCCATTGCTGATCGATATCTTCTGGCCGCCAGTGGGCACCACCGGTTTGACGGAAGTCGGGTTCTGATTGGTCATGGGGTGGAAATGCTATCACAGCGCCGCGGCGCGCTGCGTCGTGGCCGCATCGCGAGCTTGCTAGAATGCGGCCCTGCCATGCCTCGCACCTTGAAATCAACGCCGGCTCGCGACGGCTTCTGGATGCCGGCCGAATTCGAGCCGCACGATGCATGCTGGATGCTGTGGCCGGAGCGGCCCGACAACTGGCGGCAGAGTGCGCTGCCTGCCCAGCGGGCCTATGCCGCGGTCGCCGCTGCGATCGCCAGGTTCGAGCCGGTGAGCGTCGGCGCCTCCGCGCAGCAGTACGCCACGGCGCGTGCGGCGCTGCCAGCCGCGGTGCGCGTGGTGGAACTGTCGAGCGATGATGCCTGGATGCGCGACGTCGGACCGAGCTTCGTCGTCAACGCGGCTGGCGTACTGCGCGGCGTGCACTGGCGCTTCAATGCCTGGGGCGGCCTGTATCGGGATTTTCGCCGCGATCAGGCAGTGGCACAAAAGGTGCTCGAGCTTGCCGGTTGTGAACGCTACTGCGCGCCGTTCATCAACGAGGGCGGTGCCATACACGTCGACGGCCAGGGTACGGTGCTGGTCACGGAACAGTGCCTGCTCGAGCGCAATCCGACTCTCAGCCGGGCGCAGATAGAAAGCGTGCTCAAGCGCTACCTGGGCGCGAGCTGTGTCATCTGGCTCGGCGAGGGCGTGATCAATGACGAGACCGGCGGGCATATCGACAATCTGGCCTGCTTTGCCCGTCCCGGCGAGGTGTGTCTGACCTGGTGCGACGATCGGCACGATCCGCAGCACCGCGTGTCGAAGGATGCCTGGGAGCGACTGATGGCCGCGCGTGATGCGCGTGGCCGGCGGCTGGTGGTGCATCGATTGCCATCGCCGAGGCCGCTATTCATGACACGGCGCGAGGCAGCGGGCGTAGTTGCACGCCGCGCGATCCGCACATTGCGGGCCGGACAGCGGCTGGCCGGCAGCTACGTCAATTTTTATCTCGCCAACGGCGCCGTGATCCTGCCGCTGCTCGACACGTCGACCGACGGTGCGGCGCGGCGGCTGCTGCGCCGTGTGTTCCCGCGGCGACGCGTCGTCGGCGTGCCGGCGCGCGAGATCCTGCTCGGCGGCGGAGATCTGCACTGCATCACCCAGCAGCAGCCGCGTGGCGGCCCGGGGCGGCGACGTCGCATCGGATGATACGCAGCGCTCATAGCGCAGCCAGCTCGCGCTCAGCCTCGGACAGCCATTGCTGCTGCATCCGGCGGTAATGCCGCGGCGCCAGCCGCGCGTGTTCCAGCAGGTCCTTGAGCTCACGGCGCGCCTGCTCCGGCTTGCCGGTGGTGCGCAGCAGCCTGGCGTAGCGCAGCGGCGCCTCGGCGCCGGCGTAGTATTTGCTGACGGCGGCATATTCCTCGAGCGCCTTGTCGAGATTGCCCGCGCCCTCGAGCGCCCGCGCGTACAGCAAGTGGCCATCGGGCGATTTGAACTGTGGGTTGTGCGCAATCAGCGCATCGAGCGTCGAGCGCGCCTCAGCGAATGCACCGCTGGCGAACTGCGCGCGCGCCAGGCCGAGCAGCAGATTGGGATCCTGTTCGTACAACCCGCTGAGCGCCTGCCGGTAGATGCCGATCGCCTCCGGCGAGCGTCCCTGGCGCACCAGTTCATCGGCGAAGCGCTGGCGACTGGCGACGTCGCCGATCAGGCGGGCCTCGTCCTGGTAGCGTCGAAGATCCTGCTCCGGATCGAGCACCTTGCGCACGCCGCGCACCGCGCGGCGCGTGCCGCGGCCGGCAAACAGGCCGGGAATCAGTTCGATCAGCACGTAGGCCACGGGGCCGGCGAGGGGCAGCAGCGCTATGGCCCAGATCCACAGCGAATTGCGTCCGGTGCGGATACAGTGAATGATCAACAGCACCTGAATGACGAGCGAGATTAGGAACGCCGAGCTCATGCGCGCAAGCTTAATGGCTGCGACCGCTCTGTGCATGCGTATAGCGGGGATGGTCGTCGTGACGGCGTTGCTGGTCATGACCGCGAGCGCTAGCGCGCAGGACGCGCCGGGCGATGGCGGCGCCCAGCCGGGGCTCCCGGGCCGGCCACGTGTCGGGCTGGTGCTGTCCGGCGGCGGCGCACGCGGCGCCACGCACATCGGCGTATTGAAGATGCTCGACCAGCTGCACGTACCGATCGACGTCATCGCAGGCTCCAGCATGGGAGCCGTGGTCGGCGGACTGTATGCGAGCGGCATGTCGGGTGAGCAGATCCAGAAAGCCATGGCATCGCTCGACTGGCAGGCGGCGTTTCGCGACCGGCCGCCGCGTACCGAGCTCGATTACCGGCGCAAGGAGGAAGACCGGCAGTTCCTGGTCAATCTGCCGCTGGGGCTGCAGGGTAGGAAGCTGGTGATCCCCAAGGGGCTGGTGCAGGGCCAGATGCTCACCGAGACCCTGCGCCAGCTCACGCTGCCGGTAGCGGCCATCACCGATTTCGATCAACTGCCCACGCGTTTTCGCGCCGTGGCGACCAATCTGGAAACCGGCGGTAAGCGTATCATCGGCGATGGCGACCTGACCACCGCGATGCGCGCCAGCATGTCGGTGCCGGGCCTGTTCGCACCGGTGGAATATCGCGGTGAGCTGCTGGTGGACGGCGGCCTGACCGACAACCTGCCGATCGATGTCGCTCGCTCCATGGGCGTGGACATACTGATCGTGGTCGACGCGGGTTTTCCGCTGCAGCCGCGCAAGAGCCTGAACTCGCTGCCGGGCGTCACCAACCAGATGCTCGCGATCCTGCTGCGCAAGGACATCGAACGCGATTTGGCAACGCTCAGCCCCAACGACATAGTCGTCAGGCCGCAGCTCGGTGATTTCTCGTCGTACGATTTTCCCGAGACCATGAAGATCGTGGACGCCGGTGAGCTGGCGGCCCAGGTGGTTGGAACACAGCTGGCGGCGCTGGCGCTATCGGATGAGGATTACGCGCGCTATCAGCAGGCTCGCAGCCGCATCCGCTCCGGGCTGCCGACAGTGCAGTTTGTGCGCGTAGAACCGGATTCGAAGAGCTACCAGCGCCCGATCGAGGACATGTTCGGCCAGTTCCAGGGTCAGACACTCGATCCGCAAGCCCTGAAGGCCGAGGTTGGGGCGCTCTATGGTCGCGGTGATCTGGAAATGCTCGACTACCACCTGGTGCAGGATCCGCTCGGGCAGTTCGGTCTCGATTTCTCCGCCCGCCGCAATTCCTGGGGGCCGAACTATCTGCGATTCGGGGTTTCGCTGGAGGACGATTTCAAGGGCCAGACCATCTTCAACGCCGCAGCGCGGCTGGACATGACCGAATTAAATTCGCTCGGCGCGGAGTTGGTGTGGGACCTGCAGGTCGGCACCGCGCCGCTGCTCGCGGCCGAACTTTACCTGCCGCTGTCGAACGTCACACGCTATTTCGTCGCCCCGCATGCCGATATCGAGGCGCATGACGTGGCACAGGTGGTGAACGATCGGCAGGTGGGCGACTTTCGCGTTTCGAGCGTCGACTATGGCGTCGACTTCGGACGCGAACTCGCCAATTGGGGAGAGATGCGCGTCGGCGCGCTGCAAAGCCGCGGCAGCTCGTACGTGATTCTGGGTCCCAGCGCTCCGGAATCGACTTTCAATGTGACCGAATACTTCGCTCGTTTCGGCTACGACAGCCTCACCAGCGCCAATTTTCCGCGCAACGGGCAGGCCCTCACCGCCCAGGTCAGCGTCGAGGCCAGCGGCGGCGGCGAGCAGGGCACCGACCTGTTGACCGTCGACTGGCGTGCCGCCCACTCCTGGGCCAGGAACACGGTGGTTGCATGGTTCACAGCCGGCAGCACCATCGGCGGCAGTGAGACCAACGTACGAACTTTCTTCCCGCTCGGCGGCTTTCTCAACCTGTCGGGTGTGCCGGCCGAAACATTGGCCGGACCGCAGTATGCCATCGGGCGCCTGATCTATCTGCGCAAGGTCGGCAATGGCGGTGAGGGCATTCTGGACGTGCCGGCCTATGTCGGCACCTCGTTTGAGGCCGGCAACGTATGGACCGAGCGGCGCGATATCAGCTTCGGCTCCACGCGCAAGGACGTTTCGGTGTTTTTCGGCGCCGATACCTACGTCGGGCCCGCCTATCTGGCGGTGGGCTACGACGACAGCGGCACGTTCGCGTTCTACCTGTTTCTGGGCCGCAGCTTTTAGCAGCCCGCGAGGCTACAGACCGCGGCTGGCCGCGAGGTTCTCGACCTTCTCCCACACCAGCGCCGGCTTGTCTCCCACCCGCGAATACTCGTGCTTGCGGCTCATTTCGGCCAGTGCAGCATCACGCTCGGCGCCGGTCGCGAACCAATGGGTGCGATGCCATTCGCCGCCCATGAGATTGCGGAACGGATCCCCGGGGCGAAGACTGACACGTACGCCGTAGGCCTTGGCGGCATGGCTGGGCGGGCGGCGCAGATTGTGCGGTTGGCAGACGACGCTCATGGTGGGATGGCTGCGAGGCTTGAATAGGGATCGAAGCGCACGATTGTAGCCGCAACCAACTCAAGCAACACCGGCGTTTGACGATGCTCACCGCCTCCAGGCGCCGTTTACGGCCGGATTGGGTTAAATTGCCGGCGTGATCCACTCCAAGCCCCGACTCACGGCCCGGGAATTCGGCGCCACGCTGTCGCGCGTGTTCGCTGCCCTCAAAGCTACCGACGCCATCATCCTGGGTCACTTGCACCGCGTCAGCATCCGCCACAAGGCGGATGGCAGCGAGGTGACTGTGGCCGACAGGTCGGCCGAACGGCTGCTGCGCCGGGCGTTGCGCGCAAGCTGGCCGCAAGATGCCGTAGTTGGCGAGGAGTATGGCGGCCAGTTGGTGCGTGCCGGCCGCTGCTGGCTGCTCGATCCGATTGATGGCACGGCTTCCTACGTGCTCGGCCTGCCGATGTTCGGCACGCTGGTGTCGCTGCTGATCGATGGTGAGCCGGTATTCGGCTGCATTCATCTGGCGGCCCTCAGGGAAACCACCTATGCGGCGCGCGGACTCGGCTGCTGGCTCACGCGTGACGGTGCGCGGGCGCGCCGGGTGCACGTCGGCCCGACACGCGCACTGTCCGCGGCGCAGGTCGGGCTCACCAGTGTCAGGCAGAGCGATCTTGCGCGTCGCCCCGGCGCATGGCGGCTTACGCATCTGGCTCGCTCAGCCGGCCGCCTGCGGCTGGTCGGCGACTGCGTGCAGTATGCGTTGCTGTGCCGTGGGGCGATCGACGCGGCGACCGATACGCTGATGCACCCCTGGGACATCGGCGCACTGGCGCCGTGCGTGCTCGAGGCCGGCGGCTCCATCAGTGACCTCAACGGCGAGACGGCGCGCGTCGTCGAACGCAGCTCGTTCGTCGCGGCAAGTTCGGCCAGCCTGCGCCGCGCGATCTGCGCATGCGTGGGCCGTCCGCGCGCACGACCAACCTGAAACCTGCAATACAGCTGTTCTATAAAGCCATGCAATGCCCGATGTGAAGCACAACCGCGCCGTGCCATCTTGCGATGGCGCCGCCACTGATGGCGCGGCCTCTGTGGGCACAGCGCGGTCGCTCGGACTGCGTCAGTTTCTCACCGTTGCGCTGCTGTTCGGCGGTTATGCCGCGTGCTACTTCTGCCGCTCCGACCTGTCGGTGGCGGCGCCGCTGCTGATCGATGAATTGGGGACCCGTGGCATCAGCCATGCCGATGCGCTGGTGCATATCGGTCAGATTACCTCGCTGGGCGTTTTCGCCTATGCCATCGGCAAGCTGTTCCTGACCGGGCTGGGTGATTTCTGGGGCGGCCGCCCCAATTTTCTGATCAGCCTGGGAGGCGCCACCGTCTTTACCGTGCTGTTCACGCTCGGCGGCGCGATGCCGGTGTTTACCATCGCCTGGCTCGGCAACCGCCTGACGCAATCGATCGGCTGGGCCGGGCTCATCAAGGTGTCTTCAAAGTGGTTCGATTTCACCTCGCACGGCACCATCGTCGGCATCCTGAGTATCAGCTACCTCATCGGTGATGCCGTGGCGCGCCAGTGTATGGGGGCACTTATTCATCACGGCTACGGTTGGCGCGCCCTGTTCTACCTGGCGGCCGCGGTCGGGGGATTTTTTCTGATCGCCAATATGCTGCTGTTGCGCGAGTCGCGCACCGAGCTCGGCTACCGGGAAGCGATGCCGAACCCTCAGAACCTGTATGGCGATTCCGCCGCGCGACCGGCCAGCGTGGCAGCGCTGGTGCTGCCGCTGTTCCGGAGCCGCGCATTTCTGCTGGTGTGCCTGCTGTCGCTCGGATGTACCATCGTGCGCGAGACGTTCAACACCTGGACGCCGGTGTACCTGAGGGATTACTTCGGTTACAGCGTGAGCGGTGCCGCCAGTGCCAGCGCGGTGTTTCCCGCCCTAGGCGCGGTGTCGGTCATCGCCGCCGGTTGGCTGAGCGATCGACTTGGCGCCAACAGCCGACCAGCCGTCATGGGCTTGGGGCTGTTGGCGACCGCCGTTGCGCTGCTGGGGCTGGCGCTGCTGCGTCCGAGCACCGTGGGCCCGATGCTGCCGTTGGCCGCGATCGGTACCACGGCACTGTGCCTGCTGGGTCCGTATTCCTACCTCGGGGGCGCTCTGGCGATCGACTTTGGCGGCAAGCAGGGGGCGGCATTGTCGTCCGGTCTCATTGACGGCGTCGGGTATCTGGGCTCGGTCTTGGGCGGGGTGACGGTGGCGCGGGTGTCGATCGCATTCGGCTGGAAGGGTGTGTTTCTGTCTCTGGCCGTGATCAGTCTGATCGCGGCGATCGGAGCAGGCCGTCTGTATGGTCTGGAGGCCAGAGCCGTTGCCAGGAATGCCCGGATGCCATGACGCCAGTACCGAACCTGAGGAGGATGCGGTGACCGCGAGCGACGAACTACTGGCGATCTATGCGCGCTGCGGCGCCGCGGCCTATTTTGGTGAGGCCGTGAGCATGACCGAGCACGGGCTTCAGGCAGCGTATTTCGCCCAGGCTTCCGGAGCCTGCGATGCACTGGTCATCGCGGCACTGCTGCACGACGTCGGTCACCTGATCGAATCGGTACCGGATGACATCGCCGATTGGCACAGCGACGCGCGTCACGAGCTGAGCGGCAGCCGCTGGCTGGCCCAGCGCTTCGGTGCCGAAGTGTGCGAACCGGTGCGGCTGCACGTAGCGGCGAAACGCTTCCTGTGCGCCACCGATCCGGCTTATTTCACGCGGCTGAGTGCCGCATCCGTGCTGACGTTGAAATTGCAGGGCGGCCCCATGTCGCCCGGCGAGATCGCAGCGTTCCAGGCTGAACCGTACCATGGTGAAGCGATTGCGGTCCGGCAATGGGACGACCAGGGCAAGGTTGCGGGACTGTCGACACCGGATTTGAGTCATTACCGCGCCCTTATCGACCGCCTGGCCGCAGTGTCGGCGCCGGCCAGGTGAACGGCGTCAGCGCCTGGCGTCATGAAAATCCACCGGCTGGAGACATTTGCCAACCAGTTTGTTTGTTTCGTGCGCCTCACGGCCGATACCGGCGATGTGGGTTGGGGACAGACCTCCACCTACAATGCGGACATCACCGCGACCATCTTCCACCGGCAGGTGGCACCCTGGGCTCTGGGTGCGGACGCCGCTGACATTGCAGGGCTGGTGCGCCGCGTCGAGGAGCGCGAGCATAAGTTTCCAGGCAGCTACCGCTGCCGGGCGCTCGCCGGTCTCGACACCGCGCTGTGGGACCTGCACGGGCGCCTGCAGGGCAAGCCCGTGGTCGAACTGCTCGGCGGACGCCCGCGGCCGTTGCGCGCCTACGCCTCGTCGATGAAACGCGATATCACGCCCGAGGCCGAGGCGCAGCGCCTGCTGCGGCTACGCGACACCAAGGGTTTCGATGCATTCAAGTGGCGCGTCGCTGCCGAGTGCGGTCGGGACATTGATGAGTGGCCGGGGCGCACCGAGGCGATCGTGCCGATCGTCGCGCGCGCACTGGGCGACAGCATGGCAAAGCTGGTCGACGCCAATGGCGGTTACTCACCCCGGCGCGCGATCGAGGTGGGCCGGCTGCTGGAGTCCGAAGGTGTGGCGCATTTCGAGGAGCCCTGTCCGTATTGGGAACTTGAGCAGACGAAGTCAGTGACCGAGGCGCTGGATCTCGACGTGACCGGCGGCGAGCAGGACTGGGATCTGGCGACGTGGCGGCGGATGATCGATACGCGTGCGGTCGACGTCGTGCAGCCCGATGTCATGTACATGGGCGGCCTGAGCCGCACCTTAGCGGTTGCCGCCATGGCAGCAGATGCCGGGCTACCCTGCACACCGCACAGCGCCAACCTGTCGCTGGTCACGATCTGCACCATGCACCTGCTGGGCGCGATTGCCAATCCGGGAAAATACCTCGAGTTCTCGATCGAGGGAGCGGATTACTATCCGTGGCAGGAAGATCTGTTCCTCGGCGATCCGTTTGCTATCCGCGACGGGCAGGTGACGATCCCCTCGGCTCCGGGCTGGGGCGTGGATATCAACCCGGCATGGCTGGCGCGTGCGGTCCACCAGGTGAGCGCACAATGACGCCAAAGCCACTGTCGCAGCGGTTCGATCTCGCCGTAGTCGGCGCCGGCATCGTGGGACTTGCCACGGCGCTCGCCGCCGCGCGGCGCGGGCTGCGCGTCATCGTGATTGATCGGGACGCACAGGCCAACGCTGCCTCGGTGCGCAACTTCGGCTTCATAACGGTCACCGGACAGCAGCGCGGAACGATGTGGGCACGCGCGCGACGGAGTCGGGATGTATGGCACGAGGTCGCCGACGCAGCCGGTATTGCGATCGTGCACACTGGCCTTTGGATGGCCGTGCGTCGTCCGGAATCCGTAGCCGTACTCGAGGCGTTCATGGCAACCGAGATGGCCGCGGGCTGCCGCCTGCTGAGCCCCGCCGAAGCACGCCGTCGTTGCCCGCAACTGACGGCGCCGCAACTAGCAGCGGTTCTCGAGAGTACGATCGAACTGCGGGTCGAGTCGCGCGAAGCGATTCCGCGCCTGGCAGCGTGGCTAGCCAGCCGGTACGGGGTGGCTTTCATGCGCAATACCACGGTGCGAGCCATCGAGGTGCCCAGCGTCCACACTTCGCGCGGCAGAGTACTGGCTGCGCGGGCGGCGGTATGCCCTGGGGACGATTTCACCGGCCTGTATTCCGAGCGTATCGGCGCCTACGCGCTGACGCGGTGCAAGTTGCAGATGCTACGACTTGCCGATCCAGGCTTCCGCTTGCCTGGTGCGCTGATGTCGGACCTGGGTCTTGGGCGCTACCTCGGCTATGCAGAGCTGCCGGCTGCGGCGCCGCTCAAAGCGCGCCTTGCGGCGGAACAGGCCGATCACCTCAGTCACGGCATTCACCTGATCGTGGTGCAGAATGCCGACGGGAGCCTGGTGGTTGGCGACAGTCATCATTATGCCGCAACCCCTGACCCGTTCTCGCAACAGCAGGTGGATGCGCTGATCCTGGACGAGTTTCGCTCGGCACTCGGGATTGAGCCGCCGCCGACCATCGAGCGCTGGATCGGGACCTACGCATCCGCCAGCGATCGGCCGATAGTGATCGACGCGCCGGAACCCGCGGTGCGCATTGCCATCGTCACCTGCGGCGCCGGTGCGTCCACCGGCTTTGCCATCGGCGAGGAATTAGTCACCAGCTTTCTGGATACCGGAGTGTCAGCATGAGTATCAAGAGCCGTTTCGACATGGTGATTTTCGACTGGGCGGGAACCATGGTCGACTTCGGCAGTGAGGCGCCGGTCAAGGCGCTGATCCAGGCGTTTGGCGCCGAGGGCGTGGTGATCGACGCCGCTACCGCGCGACGCGATATGGGCAAGGCAAAAATCGATCATGTCCAGGCACTGGTGGCGGAACCCTCGGTCGCGGCCGCGTGGCGTGCGCGCCATGGTCGTGACGTCGATGGTGGGGACGTTGAGGTGCTCATGGCGCGTCTGGGGCCGCTGATGCGCGATCATGCGGCGCGCGCATCCACGCTCATCCCCGGGGCGCGCGAGACTTTCGATCGGGTGCGCAGCGCGGGTCTGCGGGTGGCCTCATCGACCGGCTATACGCGCGAAATGATGCAACCGGTACTGGCCCGTGCCGCCGAACAGGGCTACGTACCGGAACACGTGGTGTGTTCCGGCGAGACGCCGGCGGGCCGGCCTTCCCCGCTGATGATCTACAAGGCCTGTGCGGAGCTGGGAGTCTGGCCGTTGTCGCGGGTGGTCAAGGTAGATGACGCCGAGGTCGGCATCGCCGAGGGCAAGGCGGCCGGTGCGTTCACGGTCGGAGTGGCGTCGGGCAATGCGCTCGGCCTGTCGCTCGAGGCATTGCAGGCGCTGCCCGCTTCCGAGCGCGCCAGGCGCATCGAGCGCGCGCACCAGTCATTGCTCGGCGCGGGCGCCGACCTGGTCATCGATACGGTGGCGGATCTGGTCCCGGCGCTCGAGCAGGCGCACTGACCGCAGGTTTGCGCTCAGCGCTCCGGCGAGGGCACCACCGCGAGGCTGCGGTGTCCGGCCTTATCGAGTGCACGCACTGCGAAAATCACGTTGTCCTTGGAAATCGCAAGCGTCACTGTCGTCACGGGTCCGACGCTCCTGGCGTGCTCCCACTCGGGACTGCTGGTTGCCCGCCACACCACCTCGTAGCCGCTGGCCCCCGCGGAGGGCTCCCACATGACAGTGGAGTCATTTTCCACGCTCGCGGTCTCCAGCTTGACGTTGGTGGGCGCCGCCGGGGCCGACGCCAGCGACGCCAGTGTCGCGGCATTCAGGCGCGCTACCCCGGCTACGTAGTCGAAGTCCACGAATTTCGACCGGTCGCCGAACTCAATGCCGTTCTCGCTGCGAACATTCTGGTGCTGGTGATGGAAATCCTCCCGGTACTCGGTAAACCGCACTGCTGCGAATCCCTGTTGATTGAAGGAATAGTGATCGCCACCGCGCAGGTAGCGGTCCAGCCGGAAGACGAGCAGCGGCCTGACGCCAATGTCATAGGCAGCGCCGGTGTCCGCGATGTAACGTGCCAGCTGCCGCGAATTGGAGTCGCTTTCGCCGCCCGTGGTGCGAATCTGCCGCAGCTGTGCGTCGTCGGCGGCCACCGCAATGCCCTCGGAAAATACCCGCACCGTGCCGGCGTCCTGTTCGACATCCTTGTTGCCGCCCACGATGTCGTTGTTCAGCACTGCCTCGATGTTCCACTGCATTTCCCTGGCCATGTGCGCGAAGTGCGCGCTGCCATAGAGCCCCTGTTCTTCGCCAGCCACAGTGAGGAAGATGATGGTCGCCGGAAACTTCAGTTTGCTCAGAACGCGGGCGCACTCCAGGCTCACCGCGGTGCCGCTGCCGTCGTCATTGGCGCCCGGCGCATCACCCGTGACGTCCAGGATGTCGCTGTTGCGTGAATCGTAGTGACCGGTGACCACCACGATGCGCTGCGCCGCGGCCGGATCTGAGCCTTTGAGTACCGCGTACACATTGGTGATCGGAGTCGGCGCGGGCACGCGTTCGGCGGGTGCCTGGATGAAGGCGTCGGTCTGCACCTCAAGACAGCCGCCGCAGTCCTTCGAATAGCGTTCGAATTCCGCCTTGATCCACTCACGGGCGGCACCGATGCCGCGGCCGGCGGAATTCGCAGCGTGATCCTGCGCGGAAATGCTGGACCGGGTACCAAAGCTCACCAGTTTCTCGATGTCGGCCTGGATGCGGGCGGAAGAGATTCTGGTCAGGGCGGCGGCGATGCTGGCGTCGGTGGTCTGACTTGCGGGCGGTTCCTGGGCGCGGCCCGCGGGTGCGAAAATCAACGCGCTCGCACACCCGATCACGCGCAGCCATGACACGGCTGGCGATGTTGGCGATGCTTTGCGGCGCGTCATGGCGCAATAATATCAAGGAACTTCCCGGCGTTGCGCCGGGCTGCAGCTAGTCCTGGTCGCGCATCCGAACCTGCAGTTCGTGCCTTCGGTAGTCGATGATCAGCGTGTCGAGCAGTCCCAGCGCATCCATTCCGATCAGCATCACCGGCTCGTCGGTAAGATGCCAGTGCTCGAATATATGCATGTCGCCGAAAGTCATGTCGTGGTAGTGAATCTCGACCACGCCGCCCTGATCGGTCTCACCCATCAGCAGCGGCGGCGTGCGGCCGGCATCGCCCTCCTGTATGTCGGTGGTAACGCCCATGATCTGGTCCGGTTGGGTCTTGATTCGCGACCATCGCGTTTCCAGTGCGCGCCGCAGCGCCAGGTTGGCAATGGTGACCTGACCACCGGTGTCGATGATTGCCGTGGTGCGAATGCCGCCCACGGTTGCAGCGATAGCCACCAGGTTGCCACGTATCAACTGAAACGGGATGGTGCGAAATCCAGCCGCCGCACGCGCGTTGTGTGAGCGCATGATGATGATCTGGTCGTGACGAAAGTCGACCAGTATGCGTCGCTCCGACATTCCGTCGGTGCCCAGAATGCCATCGGCGCCTCCAAGGGCATCGGTCACGATCGGCAGTTCGGAGCTGCCGAATTCCATGTCCCCGACGGTAAAGCTGTCGATGCGCACGGTCGGCACCGCAACGCTACCGGTTACGCCCCGCAGCAGCACGTGCCGCGACTGATTCAGCGGCAGGCCCAGCACTTCAGCGACGTGGCTGTTGATACCGGAATGGTTGGCGCCCGAATCGAGCACCAGGCGAAATGGTCCCTTGTCGTTGATAAAGACCGGAGCCCAGATGCGCCCGATACGATCGCGACGGGTTGGCGCGACGAATCGTGGCTCGGTGGCATGCACGACAATTTCCGTCAGCTGCTCGGACTGCTGGTCGGCCGGGGGTAAGATTGGCGGCTCGACCGCCGCGCGTACCCCGGTACACATGAACACCATGAGCAGCGCGCCTGCCAGGGATCGACGACGAAGCTGTTCGAACGTCGCGGCCACGGCTCGCATCATAGTGGTAACCGGCAGCCGGCGCGAAAGGCGTATGCCCGGGGGAGCCGGCGGGTTTTGGAAGCAGGTTAATCAATTGAAATATAAATAGTTTATTACGCTGCAGCTCGCAGTGGGGTAATTGCCCCGATGCTGGAGTTCTCGCAGGAGGACCTGTGCAGTACATGGCGCTTCCGGTGGAGCAGTGCGAAGCGCTGCTGCGCTCGCTCGAAGACATGCCGCAATACCTCGAGCAGGAATTGCTTGCATTGCAGCCCGGACTGACTTGTCAGCCGGGTCCGGATGGCACGTTTTCGCCGGTGGAACAGGTATGGCATCTGGCGGATCTGGAGCGCGAAGGCTTCGGCAGCCGGATCGATAAGCTGCTCTCCGAGCGCGACCCGCAGTTGCCGGACTTTGACGGCGCGGCGATTGCCGTCGCCCGGCACTACCGCTCGCTGTCGTTGACCGAGGGCCTGGACGCATTTCGCACGGCGCTACGAAGCAACCTCGCCAAGATCGCAGCCTGGAAATCGCAGATCGCACCTTAGGCTTAGGTGCGGCCGCGTCGTTTCAACTTTGCCCTGATGGGGCTCAGGAACTCGACCAGTGGCTGGCCGCGTCGGCTGTGTTCAGCGGCGACTTTCAGCGCCACCAGACTCGGCACCGCAATCGTAATACCGGCGATGCCCCACATCCAACCGCCGAACCACACGGCCAGAAACACCATCAGCGGATTGATCTCGAGCCGCTGACCCACAAACAGCGGCTGCACAACCTGGCCCTCGATGGTTGCCAGCGCCAGGTAACTGGCCGGGACCGCAGCTATCCGACCGACACTATCGAAACTCACCAGCGCGACTACCGTCAGGATCAGCAGCGTCGTGGCTGAGCCGACGTAGGGTATGAAATTGAGCACGGCCGCGACCGTTCCCCACAGGAACGGATTCGGAACACCGAGCAACATCATGATCACGCCGGTCGCGATTCCCAGGAACAAGTTAATCAGTGCGATGGTGCCGTAGTAGCGACCGAGTTCGCTGCGAATTGCCTCGATGACCTTCAGCGCCTGCGTCGCGTATACGTCGGTGGCCAGTGCGGCCATCATCCGCGCCAGCATCGGCGGGCCGCCGGCCAGCAGGAACAGCGTCAGAATAATGACCGTGACGGTGCTTACTATCCCGGAGCGCGTTTCAATCAGAACGTCGGCCGCGCTGATGGTGCCAGTTTCATTCGGCGCCGCGGCTGGCGCACTGCGTGTCGCGCCCGGAGTCGCCGACGCGAGCGCGTCGGCGCGGCTGGTCAGCAGCTCGATTCGACCCAGCGCCTTCTGCACTGGCCGCAGCTTGCGCTCGATGGTCTGCAGCGTCTGCGGCAGACCGGCGAACCAGTCCTGCGCTGGCCCTGCCACGGTACTGAGCGTGACGCCGACCAGCGACAGCAACACCAACAGCATCAGCACCGCGCCCAGGCTGCGCGGTAATCCCCGACGATGCAGCGCCTCCACGGCGCTGGAGAGCACCAGCGCGAACAGCAGTGCCAGCGCGACCGGCACGAACACCTCATGGCACACGTAGAGCAGCGCCGTGACGGCACACACGGCGAGTGCGAGCAGCGCACGCGCCTGCAGCTTCAAATGCCGCGGGTCTTTGCCACCGGCATCGCCGGCAGCTGTCGCTTCTTCTTTCATGGCATCCGATAGGGCTGCGACATCGGGCAATAGTAGTTGCTGCTCCCGGCAATGGCCACCGGTGTCGGAGCCCCCTTACCGTGACCGCTGACGAATGAGTCTTTCAGCGGCAGTGAGGAATAGGGCACACTGTCAGCGCCACACGATATCGGCCGATCAACTCGAATCATGAAAGCATTTCATTGCGATCATTGCGGCAATCTGGCGTTCTTCGAGAATACCCGGTGCACCAATTGCCGGCGCCAGCTGGCATATCTGCCGGATCTCACGGCCATGGCATCGCTGGATCAGGCCGCGGACGGCACCTGGACTTCGCCATGGTCCCGGGCCGCCGGCCGGGCATATCAGCTGTGTCAGAATTACAATGCGGATGGAATCTGCAACTGGGCGATTCCAGTCGGCGATTCCAACCCCTTGTGTTCATCCTGTCGCCTGACGCAGCTCATTCCCAATCTCAGCCGGCCCGGATCAGTCGAGCGCTGGCAGCGGCTCGAGGCGCCCAAACGCCGGCTCATGTATGGACTGGCGCAGTTGGGTCTGGCCGTAAAGAGCAAGGCGGAGGATCCCGACGCCGGCTTGGCGTTTCAGTTCTGTGCCGACGAGGAT
>Ga0302325_10002804_pt1 | contig 41885 bp, 39 predicted proteins | sample Palsa_T0_2_FD_201948 | JGI IMG/M metagenome (GOLD analysis project Ga0302325, IMG submission 201948) | Peat permafrost microbial communities from Stordalen Mire near Abisko, Sweden - Palsa_T0_2 | ecosystem: Environmental > Terrestrial > Soil > Palsa > Peat permafrost | place: Sweden: Abisko...
CTTGCGCGAGGAAGTGATCTTGGTCGGGCGCCTTCTCGTAGCGGTAGCCCGGCGAGATCATCATCCCGTCGACCTTGAGCTCGTCGGTGAGGAAGTCGAAGAAGTCCTGGAACGTCTTGGGATCGGCACCGTCGAAGATCGTCGTGTTGGTGGTGACGCGGAAGCCGCGCGCCTTGGCGGCTTTGATCGCCTTGACGGCGACGTCGAAGATGCCCTCGCGCGCGACCGCGTGATCGTGCACGTCGCGCGGCCCGTCGAGGTGGACGCTGAACGTGAGGTACGACGACGGCGTGAACTTGTCGAGGCTCGCCTCGAGCCGGATCGCGTTGGTGCACAGATAGACGAACTTCTTGCGCTTGACCAGCCCGCGCACGATCTCGTCGATCTGCGGGTGCAGCAGCGGTTCGCCGCCCGGGATCGAGACCACCGGAGCGCCGCACTCGTCGACCGCAGCGAAGCACTGTTCGGGCGTCAGGTGACGGCGCAGCACCTCGACCGGATGCTGGATCTTTCCGCACCCGCCGCAGGCCAGGTTGCAGCGAAACAGCGGCTCGAGCATCAGCACGAGCGGGTACTGTTTGCGCCCGGCGAGCCGTTGCCGGACCACGTACGATCCGACTTTTACGGCTTGCTTGAGAGAGATCGCCATCCGTCCTCCGAGTGGTGCCGGCCCGTGGTCGTGTATCCGTGGCCGCGAAACCAGGCGACCGCGTCGGCCAGCGCCGTGTCGACGGGGCTGCGCGGGACTCCGAGCTCCGCTGCAGCCTTCTCCGTCGCATAGAACATTCGCTGCCTGGCCATTCGAACGCCGTCGAGCGGCACGTCGGTTGCAACGCCGAGCCGGGCCAAGAAGAGCTCGCCGACGGCGGCATAGGCGAGCGGCAACGCGAGCGGCAACCGGAGCCGCGGCGCGGGAAGGCCGGCGAGGTCTGCCAGCCGGCCGAGCAGCGCGCGCAGCGTAAGGTTCTCGTTGCCCAGGATGTACCGCTCGCCGGCTCGGCCGCGCTCGTAGGCGAGCACGTGGCCCGTTGCGACGTCGCGCACGTCGACGACGTTGAGGCCGGTGTCGACGTATGCCGGCATGCGGCGGTTCAAGAACCGCACCACGATCTCACCGGTCGGCGTCGGCTTGGCGTCCCACGGTCCGACCGGCGTGGTCGGGTTGACGATCACCACGTCCTGCCCGTTCGCGAACGCGCTGCGCGCTTCGAGCTCGGCGAAGTATTTCGAGCGCTTGTAGGCGCCGATCAGCCGGTCTGGCGGGCTCTGGTACGTCTCGTCGGCGGGCACGCCGTCGTTGCGCACGCCAATCGCCGCCACCGAGCTCGTGTGCACGGTGCGCGGCACGCCGGCGGCGCGCGCCGCGGCGAGCACGCTGCGCGTCCCGTCAACGTTCGCGCGCATGACGGCCGTGCGGTCGCGCCGCCACAAGCTGTAGGTCGCCGCCACGTGAAAGACGGCGTCGCAGCCGCGCATCGCGCCGCTCAGGTCGGGCGCGAACAGATCGCCGGCGAACCGTTCGACGTCGAGTCCGGTCAGCGACGGTGCGTCGCCGCGCACCAGCGCGCGCACCTGCCAGCCGCGGTCGAGCAGCGCGCGCACGAGGTTCGCGCCGACGAACCCCGAGGCCCCGGTCACGAACGCGGTCGGCACGCGACGAGATCAGCCGGTGAGCGTGAACGGGCGCTTGCGCACGCGGTCGGCCAGCCAGCGCAGCGTGCGGTTCGTCAGCGCCGACGTCGATCCGGCGATGACCAGCGCGCGCACCTCGGCGCGCCCGATCTTCACGCCGCCGCCGGGGACGAGCATCGCGTCGGACCGTTCGAGCTCGCGCATCGTCGCGATCGCGAACAGCAGCGGCAGCGCGCAGAACAGGCGGATGCGCATCGCGGCCGCCGGAATCCCTTCGATGTAGCGCATCGAGCGCTCGATGTCGTCGTTGGCGAGCTCCATCATTGGAACCAGCGCCGCGCGGTTTGCCGCGCGCCGGTCTTCGAGCAAGATCGTGTCGTGGCCGCTGCCGACGGCTTCCAACAGCTCGGACGGCACGTAGATCGCATTCTCGCACTCGGCGTCCCAGGCGATGTCCTTGAGGATGTTGACGGCCTGCAGCGCCTCACCGAACGCCTCGCAGTCCTCGAGCAGCCGCTCGTAGGTCGCGGCACCGACGAACGCGGAGTGCTCGCGCCACAGATCGGTGAGCAGATGGCCGACCGTGCCGGCGACGAAGTAGCAGTAGCGCCGAAACTCCGCCATGCTCGCGATGCGAATGCCGCTCGGGTTGTCGAGCACGAACTGCCGCATTCCACGCACCATCTCGGTGACCCAGCGCTGCAGAATCGCGCGCGTCGGCGCGTCGAGCGAGCGAAAGCTGCGAAACGTCGAACCCGTGTGGGCGACGAGCTCGAGATAGTCTTGGTTCGCGCGCAGCTCGGCGATGCAGTCGCCGAACGTATCGGCCAGCCGCGGGTCGTCGAAGCAGGCCAGAAATGCGTCGAGCAACTCGGCCTTGCGCTGCGGCGCCATACCGAGCTCGTCTTCGACCGTGTCGGCGATTCGGCACAACAGGTAGCCGAGCCTGACCGGCGGCTCGAGCTTGGGCGGCAGCAGCTTGATCCCGAGGGCAAACGTGCGCGAGACGCGCGGCAGCAGCAAGCGTGAAGCACGCTCGGCGTCGGTCGGGGCGTGGCCTGTGAGCGCGGGTCCGGCTACCTGCACCGGCACGGTCTTCCGTCGAAGGGCTGCCCGCGCCTCTCCCGCCGGGCAGGAAGGGGCCTGCCGAAGCGGCGATATTGGCGCGCATGCAAGTTGGTTCGCCGCAACACCGGGAGCTGTTCTGCCGGACGTTCATCGAGACGCACGTCGAGTTCGAACCCGAAGCGTTGCCGTGGCCGCATCTGGAGGGCGTCGACCTGGCGCGGCTGCGCGCGTTTCCGTTCTGGAGCTACGCGCGGTCGATCGAGCAGCGCGCCGGCCGGATGGTCAGCGCGTTTGCGGAGACGATCGGCGATCCGCTGATCCGCGCGGCCGTCGCGCTGCAAGGCCAAGAGGAGTCGCGGCACGGCCGGCTGATGGTGCACGCGATCGAGCGGTACGGCATCGACGCTGCGCCGCTCGACATCGCGGATGCTCCGGTCTCGCCCGAAGAGTTCGCGATCTTCGGCTTCGGCGAGTGCACCGACTCGTTCGTCGGCTTCGGCGCGATCGCGCTGGCGCGCAGCAAGAAGATCCTGCCGCCGGCTCTGCTCGACGTCTTCGACGGCGTGATGTACGAGGAAGCGCGGCACATCACGTTCTTCATCAACTGGTGGCGCTACGAGGAAGCGCGCGCCGGCCGCGGTGGGTTCTTCGGGCGCACGCTCAAAGCGCTGGGGTATCACGCGCGCGCCGCGCTGGGGACGATCACCGGTGCCACCGATCTCCCGCCGATGCCGGAGCTCGACGATCCCGAACTCAAGGCGCTCGTCGCGGACGTCACGCCGATCGCATTCCTCGAGAGCGCGCTGGCCGAGAACCGGCGCATGATGGCGAAGCTCGACCCGCGCCTGATCAAGCCGAAGGTGATGCCGGCGCTGGCGACCGCGGCGCTGATTGGCATTCGTCTGCTGCCGCCGCGCGGTGAGGCGGAACAGGCTTCCGCGCCGCCGGCCGACGGCGTTCAGCCCGTCGATGCGTTGCGCGTGCGCCCGATCGCGAGTGCCGGACAGGCCGACGCCGCGTAACGGCCGAGCGCCGTCAGCGGAAAGTGCAGCCGGTACTGATGGTAGTTGAGGTAGAAGTGGACCGGGAATCCCGTCCCGGTGAACTCGGGCTCGTCCCAACTGCCGTCTTCGCGCTGCGTCGCTAACAGGTACGCGACGCCGCGTTCGATCGACGGCGCGAACGCCGCGCCGAGCGCCGGGAGCCGTTCGACCGCCGCGAGCAGGCCGATCAGCGCCCAGGCCGTTTGGCTCGCGGTCGGTGCGCCGATCCCGCGCAGCGCCGGACTGCGATAGCTGTCGGTCGTCTCGCCCCAGCCGCCGCCGGGCTGCTGCACGCTCTTGAGCCAGACCGCGCCGCGCACGACGGCTGCGTCGATCGCGCGCCGTCCGGGTGCGAACCGCGCGAGCGCGGCGAGCGCGCCGCTGGTGCCGTAGACGTAGTTCACGCCCCAGCGCCCGAACCAGGCGCCGTCGCGCTCTTGCTCGCGCAGCAGAAACGCGATGGCGCGCTCGACGCGCAGCCCGCCGAAATCGCGCAGCTCGCAGCGCGCGATCATCTCGAGCACGCGCGCGGTCACGTCGGCGGTGCTCGGATCGATCATCGCGTGTAGATCGCCATAGGGAATCCGGTTGAGCCAGTCCTTGTCGTTGTCGACGTCAAACGCGCCCCAACCGCCGGTCGTGCACTGCATCGACGCGATCCAGCGCGCCGCGCGCACGATCGCGCCGCGAACGCGCGGCGGATCGGGATGCTCGACGACGGCCAGCGCCATTGCGACGACCGCCGTGTCGTCGACGTCGGGATACCAGGCGTTCTCGAACTCGAAGGCCCAGCCGCCGGGCTCGCCGGTGGTGTTCTTCACCGACCAATCGCCGTAGCGCGCGACGATCTGCTTGTCGAGCAGCCAGGTCGCCGCGCGCACCAGGCGCGGATCGTCGCGCGCGACGCCGGCGTCGTCGAGCGCGCGCACGGCGAGCCCAGTGTCCCAAACCGGCGAGATGCACGGCTGGACGCGATACGCGCTGTCGCTGGTGATGGTGAAGGCGTCGATCGCGGCGAAGCCGCGCACGACGACCGGATCATCGGCGTCGTAGCCGGTCGCCCGCAGCGCGAGCATCGCGTTGAGCATCGCCGGGATGATCCCGCCCCAATCGCCGGTCTGTTCCTGGCGTTCGATCGTCCAGCGCTCGGCCAAACGCAAGCTCCGCCCGCGATACGGTACGAAGCCGACGCGTTCGGCGAGCTTGAGCACGCGGTCGACGCCGTTGAAGAAGCGTTCGAACGCGTCGTTGCCGCGCGGCAGCGCAAAGCGCGCCGCGGCGCGGCCTTCGGCGTAGAGCTCGTCGAGCACCAGCGGCGGCCCGTAGACCGGCTTGCGGTCGAATAGTAAGATGAGCGGCACGGTGCTGCCGCGCGCCCAGCTCGACAGATCGTAGATCGAGAGCGGCCCGTCGGGCGGCAGCAGCATCAGCCACGGCGGCAGCGACGGCAGACCGGCCCATTCGTACGCACCGACCAGCGCGAGGTGCAGCTTGGTGAAGATGCGCGCGCGCGTGATCCCGCCGCGCGCGAGCACGAAGGCGCGCGCGCGCTGCAGCGCTTCGTCGCTCGGATCGACGCCCAACAGCCGCAGCGCCATGTACGCTTCGATCGTGACGCTGAGCTCGCCGCCGTCGCCGTAGGCCAGCTCCCAGCCGCCGTGCTCGCGCTGCTGCTCGCGAAAGTATCGCTCGGCGGCCGCGCGCGGGATGCGCTCGAAGGCGCCCCACACGTGGTGCAGCAGCAGCACCTCGGCGGTGATCGAGACGTTGGACTCGAGCTCGGCCCACCAGTATCCCGACGGATGCTGCAAGCGGAACAACGCGCCGGTCGCGCGCTCGATCGCGGTGCGGAGGTTCGGCGCGGAGGGGCGGTCGCTGATGCTATCCGAAGGCGGCGTAGAGATGCTCAAAGTGCTTCGTGCGGCGGCGTGGATCGGCGCGGCGGCGTGGATCGGCCTCGTCGTGTGTCGCGGTCGATTTTGGGATTCGCGTGCCGACGGCCTTCGTGAGCCCGACGGCGGCGACCCGGCACCGGACGTGCACGCGGTCGTCCCGGCCCGCAACGAAGCCGACGTCGTGGCGCGCAGCGTCGCATCGCTGCTGGCCCAAACGTATTCCGGTCAGCTGGCGCTCACGCTGGTCGACGATCGCAGCGAAGACGGCACGGCGGCCGTCGCCGACGCGACGATCGCGCGGTTCGGTGCTGCGCACAGGGCCGGCGTGGTGCGGGCGCGTCCGCGGCCCGACGGCTGGACCGGGAAAGTGTGGGCGATGGCCGAGGGCGTCGCCGCGGCGCGCGCGCGCGGTGCGCAGCCGGCCTATTGGTGGTTCACCGATGCCGACGTCGAGCACGATCCCGCCACGCTCGGCCGGCTCGTCGCGACGGCCGCGGCCCGAGATCGCGCGCTGGTCTCGCAGATGGTCGAGCTGCACTGCGTCTCGCCGGCGGAGCGGTTGTTGATTCCAGCCTTCGTCTTTTTCTTTCGCATGCTGTATCCGTTCGCGTGGGTGAACGACGACCGGCGCGCGACGGCCGCCGCGGCCGGCGGTTCCGTGCTGGTGACCGACGACGCCCTGCGATCGATCGGCGGCGTCGAGCGCTTTCGGTCCGAGCTGATCGACGACTGCGCGCTCGCCGCCGCGGTGAAGCGCGCCGGAGGCGGCATCTCGCTCGGGCTGGCCACGCGCTCGCGCAGCATCCGGCCGTACGCGTCGCTGGGCGCGATCTGGTCGATGGTCGCGCGCACCGCGTACACGCAGCTGCGGTACTCGCCCGTGCTGTTGGCCGGAACGCTGGCCGGAATGGCGCTGCTCTACGTCGCGCCGGTCGCGGCGACGTTGGCCGGGCTGCGCCGCCGGCGCGCCGACGTCGCGCTACCCGGAGTGCTCGCGTGGGCGACGATGGCGCTCGCCTACGCGCCGACGGTGCGGCTCTATCGTCAACCAGCGGCCGGCGCGCTCGCGCTGCCGCTGGCAGGGATGCTCTACACCGCGATGACGATCGACTCCGCGCGGCGGCACGTCGAGGGGCGGGGCGGGAGTTGGAAAGGCCGCACGTTCACACCCCGACCGGAGCGATCGCGCGCGCGGTAGCGGTCAACACGCGCAGCGCGGCGCGCACGTCGCGCACGAACGCCAGGGCCGCGAGCGGCGCGCGCGCGAACGCCAGCGCGACCGGCAGCACCGCCAACCGGCCGTCGACGCCGACGGCGTCGCCGATCGGCGGCAGATCGCGCGACGCGTCGTCGCTGACGACGCGCACCATCGCGAAGCGAATGCCGCGCGCGCTCAGTCCGTCGGCGAGGTGCGCGGCTTCCATGTCGACAACGTCGGCGTTGAAGCGCTGCGCGAGAACGGTGCGCGCCACGACCGACGTCACGACGCGTTTGGCGGTATATGCGTTCACGACCACCGCGTGGGGCAGTTCGCCGGTCAGCTCGTCGATCAGCGCCGGATCGAGCTCGAGGGTGCGGCTCGCGCCGGTGACCCGGCTGTAGATGGCGACGTCACCCGTCTTCAGCCGCCATAGGCTTCCGCACAAGCCCATCGCGACGATCGTCTCGCTGTCGTCGAACTCGGGCAAGGCGTTCACGCAGGCGCGACCGGCAGGCACCTCGACGATCCGCGCAGCGGTCCGCGCGCGCCGCACGGCAGCGGCCTCGGCGCCGTGCGGAACGACGATCGTCACGCGCCTAGCGCGCGGTCGCGCCGTCGGTGCCGATCTTGCCGTCCTTGACGATCTTGTAGTCCGAGAACGTCGCGTGGGCTACGACGTGATAGGCCGGCAGCTTGATCTCGGCGTCCTCGGTCTGCGGAACCGGAACACCGCTCACCACCACCGGATCGACACGCACCTCGATGCGGCCTCCGTTGACGTACTGCCATTCGACCTGGCGCAGCCCGTCGGTATCGATCTCGGCGTGAACGTGCTTGACGTTGCCGTCGACCTTGTCGCGCATCTCGAGCGAGGTGCGATCGCCGTCGCGCGACATGCTCGCGACCTCGTAGTGCTCCGGCCACGTCTGCGGCTGCAGCGGGTCCATCTTCACGTTCTCGAACCCCTTGCCGAACCAGGGCACGTGATCGAAGTGCACCGAGTATAGGTTGGGGCGCTTGTACTCGACCCGTCCTTCGAGGTGGAACTTGAGGTACGGGAACGAGCGCAGTGCGAAGTCGAGGTGCAGCTTCGACGTGTACGACTGGACCGGGGCCGTCCGGGAGCCGGTCAGCGCGAAGACCTGCGCCGCCTCGTCGGACGGAGCCGATGGGGCGGGGGCTTCGGCGAGCAAACCGATGGCCGCAACGAGCAAAGCGCCGCGGTAGAGCAGAGAGCGCACTTTCCGGTCAACCGATCCGAACTCGCCCGAGTTCCATCCTGGCCCCAGCATTTTCCCAGCCCGGCCCAAGTTTGGGGCTCAGTCCCTTCGGGAACGTCTCGGGGCGCGATGCATGCGGAGTATCAGGTCCCCGAAAGCGTCCCCGACTTCCCGGCCATGCCGGACGAGCCGCCGACGACTCCGGAGATCCCGGCGGACCCCACCTCGCCGGAGGGTGACCCGGAACCGATGGACATCGCGGCCTGACGTTCAAAGGGGGTTTCGATGCGGATTTTCCTTCGTCTCTCGGTGCTGGTACTGGCCGTGTTCCTCGCGTTCGCGCCCTCGATCGCGCTGGCGCAGACCACCGGCGGCACGAGCGGAACGACGACGACCACGACCGGCGGAACGGCCGGCGGCAACGCGACGACCGGCGGAACGGCGGGCGCGACCGGCGCGACCGGCACGACCGGCACGACCGGCACGACCACGACCACCACGACGACCAACACCATCAGCAATATGTCCTGGACCTGGATCATCATCGGGGCCGTCGTCCTGATCATCATCGTCGCGCTGATCGTCGCCTCGAACAACCGCTCCAGCACCTCGACCACGACCATTCGCCGCGAGTAGGCGCAAGCGCCGGCGGAACGATCGAACCCGAGAGGAAAGAGTCGGCACGTGAGTGACCGGCTCTATCCTTATCTCGTCGAGCCGACCGAGACGCCCGCGATCTGGGGCGGCGACGCGCTCGTCCGGCGGTACGGAAAGCACGGCGATCCGTCGCAGCAGCTGGGCGAGTCGTGGGAGTGCTGGGACGACAACCGCATCCTCAACGGTGCGCTGGCGGGACGCAAGCTCGCAGACCTGCGCGCCGAGCTGCGCGCCGAGCTGACCGGCCCGATCGATCCCGATCGTGCCTTCCCGGTGCTGACCAAGATCATCGACGCGCGCGCACCGCTGTCGGTGCAAGTGCATCCGGACGACGCGTACGCGCAACGCGTGGAGCATCAGCCCAATGGCAAGACCGAGTGCTGGTACGTGCTCGGGTGCGACGCGGGCGCGGAGATCGTGCTCGGCTGGGAACGCGACACGTCGCGCGAGGAGGTTGCGCAACGCGTGGCCGACGGCACGCTGGCCGAGATCCTGCGTCGTGTTCCCGTCGCTGCAGGCGAAGTCTACTATCTACCGGCTGGAACGGTGCACGCGATCGGTGCCGGGATCCAGTTGTTCGAAACGCAGCAAACCAGCGATTTGACGTACCGGCTGTTCGACTGGAACCGCGTCGGCAGCGACGGCAAGCCGCGCGAGCTGCACGTCGCCAAGGCGCTCGACGTGCTCGACTATCGTGCCGCGGGCGCCGCTGCGATGCAGCCGCTCGCGTTCGAGGAACGTGGCCTGAGCAGAACGTTCCTCGTCGCTGACCGCAACTTCGCGGTCGAACACGTCGACATTCGCGGCGGCGAAGACTCGTTCGAGACCGGCGGGTTGCCGCTCACCATCACGACGCTCGGCGCGCACCTGCGCGTCGACGGCGGTCCGGACGGCGCCAGCACCGTCCTCGAGCCGTGGCAGACGATCGTGACGCCGGCCGCCTGCGACCGCATCACGCTGTTCCCCGGCGGCGAGCCGACCGCCGCATTGATCGTCCACCCGCAGCCGCAACTCGACGAGTTGCGTCGCAGCGCGCTGCGCGCCGGCCGCACGGACGCCGACGTCGACACCTTCTTCGCGCAGTTCGCGCCTTGAGGCCGCTGAGGGGCCGCCCGCTCGGTTCGCCGGGCGGCCGCCGGCTCTAATCTAACCGGAGAATGATTCTCACCTAGGGCTTAGACCGTGGCGCGAGGCGAGCGCGTAGCCGGTATAGCCATGTTTACTCTAGAGCGGCCGGCGACGAACGGCCACGTCTCAACCGTCATCCTCGAACCCCCGCGCCGTCGCCCGCGGTGGTGGTTCGCAGCAGCAGCACTGTTGATCGTGGTCGCGATCGTGGCCTCGATCGTCGTTATCCGTTCGCGCGCCGGCGCGGTGACCTACACGACCGTTCCGGTGCAGACCGGCGCGCTCGCGCAGACCGTCACGGCCAGCGGAACGCTCAACCCACAGAACACGATCAACGTCGGCGTCCAGGTGTCGGGAATCATCTCCGAGCTCGACGCTGACTTCAACTCGAAGGTGAAGAAAGGCCAAGTCCTGGCCAAGCTCGATCCGACGACGTTCCAAGCGTCGCTCGATCAGGCGCAGGCGACGCTCGCACAGAGTGAAGCCCAAGCCGTTGCCTCCGGCGCTACCGCGAGCGGCGGACCGTCCGCGATCGCCGAAGCCCAAGCGCAAACGCAAGCCGCAGCCGACTCCGTGAAGGCCGCGCAGCAGACCGCCGACGCAGACGATGCCGCGGTCACCACTGCGCAGACCAACGTCACGAAAGATCAGTCGGCGCTGCAGCTCGCGCAAGCGACGGTGAACCGCGATCAGCAACTGCTCGCGCAAGGCTACATCGCGCAATCGCAGATGGACACCGATCAGTCCAACCTCGTCGCGGCGCAGAGCACGCTGGCCAGCGCGCGCGCCGCGGTGACCCAAGCGCAGGCGCAAGCCTCCGCCGCGGTGGCGCAGATCGCCACCGCGAACGCCCAGGAAGCGTCACAGAATGCCGCGACCGGCGTCAGCGACGCGACCGCGGAAAACCAAGTCGCCACCCACGACGCCGCCGTCGCCAACATCGGGATCGAGGCCGCCCAGGTCAAGACCGCGCAAGCCAACCTCAACAACACGATCATCACCTCGCCGGTCAACGGCACCGTGATCGCGCGCGACGTCTCGATCGGGCAAACGGTCGCGGCCAGCCTGCAGACACCGACGCTGTTCTCGATCGCGCAGGATCTCACCAAGATGGAGCTCGACCTCGCGGTCGGCGAGCCCGACATCGGGCACGTCCAACCCGGCGATCCGGTCAGCTTCACCGTCCTCGCGTACCCCAACCGCGTCTTCAACGCGACCGTCGAGCAAGTGCGCAAGGACCCGACCACCGTGTCGAACGTGGTGACGTACACCGTCGTCGTGATCGTCCAAAATCCAGACAACGTGCTGTTGCCCGGGATGACGGCCAACGCGACGATCCAAGTCGCGCACGTCGCCAACGGAACGATCGTTCCGCTCGCCGCGCTCAGCTTCACGCCGCCGGCCGGCAGCATCGGCCACGGCAAGCACCGTCCGGCCTCGGCAACCGCCGCGAACGGATCGAGCGCGAAACCGAATGCCGGCGCGAACGCGAACTCCAGCGCCGCGACTTCGAACGCTTCGCCGTGGGGCGGCAGCGTCTCGGCGGGCGGCGCGGTCACCTCGGGCAGCACCGGACGGATCTTCGTCGAGCGCGGCGGGAAGCTGACGCCGGTTCCCGTGACGGTCGGGCTCGTCAACGAGACCGAAGCCACGGTCACCCCGCTGCGCGGCACGCTCTCGGCGACCGATCAGGTCGTCATTGCGGACGCGCACGGCTCGTCGGGCTCGCACGCAGCGGCGCGCAACCCGCTGGCCGGCAGCAGCGGACCCACCGCCGGCAGCTACGGCCGCGGCGGTGCGCTGGGTGGTGCGCGATGACACCGGTTGTCGACGTGCGCGACCTGCGCAAGGTCTACCCGCTCGATGGTGCTGAGGACGTCGTCGCCCTGCGCGGCGTCGACCTCACCATCGACCCTGGCGAGTTCGTCGCCGTGATGGGGCCGTCGGGCTCGGGCAAGTCGACCTTCATGCACATCGTCGGCTTCCTCGACCGGGCGACCTCGGGCACGTATCGTTTCTCGGGCAACGACGTGTCGGGGCTCGACGGCGATCAGCTCGCCGACCTTCGCTCGCGGGCGCTGGGGTTCGTCTTCCAGGCGTACAACCTGCTTCCGCGCACGACGGCGGTCGAGAACGTCGAGCTGCCGATGATCTATGCCGGCGTACCGGCCGCCGAACGGCGTCGCGCCGCGATGGAAGCGCTCGACGCGGTCGGCTTGGCGAAGTACGCCGAACATCAGCCCAACCAGCTCTCCGGCGGACAGCAGCAGCGCGTCGCGATCGCGCGATCGATCGTCAACAAGCCGCATCTGATCCTGGCCGACGAGCCGACCGGCGCGCTCGACACGGTGTCGTCCGAAGACGTGATGGCACTGTTCCAGCGGCTCAACCGCGAACGCGGCATGACGGTGATGCTCGTGACACACGAGCCCGACGTCGCCGCGCACGCCAAACGCCTCGTCACCTTCCGTGACGGCAACATCATCTCCGACGCGCCCATCGCGCCCAAGGCAGCGGTACTCGTATGATCTCCATGATGCAGACCCTCAAGCTCGCGCTCACCGCACTGGTGCGCAACAAGTCGCGCTCGCTGCTCACGATGCTCGGCGTCGTGATCGGCGTCGCGGCCGTGATCGTCACGGTCGCGATCGGCACCGGCGCGAGGAGCTCGGTCGCCGATCAGATCAACGGCCTGGGCTCGAACCTCATCGTCGTCATCCCCGGTAGCGTGCAGACGACCGGCGCGAAGACCGGCACCGGCGGCGCCTCGACGCTGACGGCGCAGGACGGCCTTGCGATCGCCAAGCTGCCCGGCGTCGCCGCGGTTTCGCCGGCGATCAACATCCGCACCCAGCTCGTCGCCAACGACAACAACTGGCAGACCACCGTGACCGGCGTCGCGACCAGCTACACCTACGTTCGCAGCTGGCCGATCGCCGAAGGCCGATTCTTCACCCAAGCCGAGACTGACGATACGGCCAAGGTCGCCGTGCTCGGTCAGACCGTCGTGCAGCAGTTGTTCCCCACCACCGATCCGGTCGGGCAGAACGTGCTCGTGCGCGGCATTCCGTTCACCGTGATCGGGACGCTGTCGCCGAAGGGACAGAGCAGCGCTGGTCAGGATCAGGACGACACGGTGCTGATCCCATACACGTCGGCGCTCCAGCGGTTGATCGGCGGCACGACCGTGAGCGAGCTGATGGTCTCGGCGGTCGACGCCGCCCACATCGACCCGGTGCAGAGCGAGATCACCTCGCTGCTCGAGCAGCGCCACGGGGTCGTAGCCGGTCAGCCCGACGACTTCTCGGTGCGCAACCTGGCCGACATCGCGCAGGCCGCTTCGGCGACCGCGTCGATCCTCGGGCTGCTGCTCGCCGCGGTCGCCGCGGTCTCACTGCTCGTCGGCGGGATCGGCATCATGAACATCATGCTGGTCTCGGTCACCGAGCGCACGCGGGAGATTGGTCTGCGCGTCGCCTTGGGCGCGCGCTCGGCGGCGATCCTGCGCCAGTTCCTGATCGAAGCCGTCGTGCTCTCGACCGGCGGCGGCACGATCGGCGTCGTGCTGGGCATCATCGGCGCCGGCGCGATCGCGCTGCTCGCCCACTGGCCGACGTCCGTACCGATCGCGTCGGTGTTCCTCGCGCTCGCGTTCAGCGCGGCCGTCGGCGTGTTCTTCGGCTACTGGCCGGCCCGCAAAGCCGCCGCCCTCGACCCGATCCGCGCGCTGCGGTTCGAGTAAAAATGTCACCCTGAGCTCGTCGAAAGCCTGTCCTGAGCTCGTCGAAGGGGTGAACGATGTTCGCGTCGGTAGCACCCGAAACATGGCCCGCGAACATCGTGCCGTGGCCCTGAGCGGAGTCGAAGGGCCACCGCCACCAAGGTTGAGCGCCGCTCCAAGGAGCGGCGCTCTTCCGTTTAACCGCGGTCGCGCTTCGCCTCCGCTCAGCACGACGGCACGGTGAGGGCGAGGCGCCTTTAGTTGTTGCCGTAGTGCGATCGTTCGCGCTTCGACAAGCTCAGCGTAGACATCGCGGTCGCGCTGAAGTTCTATAGTCGCGCTTTGGCTTGCACGACGCCGATGGCGGCTTCGAGCTGGGCGTCGTCCGCGGGGTCGCCGAAGCGCGCGTGCTGGTTCTCGCCGACCGCGACGTCGGGTACCAGGCCGATCCCGTCGATCAGGCGCTTGCGCGGCGTGAGGTAGCGCGCCGTCGTCACCTTCATCGCCGAGCCGTCGAGATTGTAGGTGAGCTGCTGCACGACCCCTTTGCCGTAGGTGCGGCTTCCGACCAGCGTCGCCACGCCGTCGTCTTGCAGGGCGGCCGCCGCGATCTCCGAGGCCGAGGCGGAATAGTGGTTGACCAGTACGGCGACCGGTCGCATCTCGTCGGCGTTCGCATCGGCGTCGAACTCGGTCGTGCCGGATCGCTCGGCGATCGAAACGATCGGCCCGAAGTGGATGAAGTGGTCGGCGATACCGACCGCGGCGTTGACGTACCCACCGCCGTTATTGCGCAGGTCGATCACGAACGCGTGCGCGTTCTCGCGCTGCAGGTGACGCAGCGCGGCGCCGAACTCCTCGGCGGTGGGTTCACCGAACACGCCGACCGCGATGTATCCGACACCGTTGGGCAGCAGCTTCTGATAGACGGTCGGCGCGTGGACCTCTGCGCGCACGATCGCGATCTCATCGCCCGGCGCGCCGTCGCGCAGGACGCGCACGCGAACGGTGGTTCCCGGCTTGCCGAGCAGCAGCGCGCGCAGGCGCGCCACGTCGAGCCCGCGCACCGAGGCGCCGTCGACCGTATCGAACACGTCGCCGTTCTGCACGCCGGCGGATTCGGCCGGCGTTCCGGGCGCGACGTACGCCGCGCTGACGTCCTTCGTCCGATCGTCCTGCTGCAGGACGACCCCGATCCCGAAGACGTGCGGCGGGTTCAAGGGCTCCTCGAAGCCGCGCAGCTCCTTCGGGGTGAGGAAGACCGTGTACCGGTCGCCGGCGGCGCGCGCCATTCCGTCCAGCGCCGCAAAGGTCAGCGCCGTCTCGGACAGGCCCTTGGCGCGCCGGCCGGCCGCGACCGCCGCGGCGATCTGGGCGACGGGGTCGAGTCCGGGCCGCGAGGCCGGCAGAAGGGGCGCCGGGTGGCCCGACGCCCGGATGGCGCCGGCGATTCCCGCGCGGGCGCCGGCAACCAGCGCGCCCGGCGCCAGCCCCCGGTAGAATGTCGTCGACAGCGCCCGGTACCCGTTGCGCAGGTCATCGAGGTGCTGGGACGAGAGCTGCTGATCGCCGGCAGCCGGGATGCAGGCGGAGCAGAGCAGCAGCGCTGCGGCGACGGCGCGGAGACGCATCCGGTCTCTGTTCGGACGAAGAGGGATGGCTGCCTCCGGATTCCTTAGGAGTCGATCGAGGCGCCCGGGCGGGGTGGCAACTCGAAGATGGCGGGAGTTCGAACGCCCGCCTGTTGTGGCCTATATCACCTAAACTCGGCAAGTAACGGTTCCGATCTTAGAGGCATGACCACAATCGTTGCCATGATGGCGGCGATCGGGCTCTCTCCTTTAGTGGTGGGAGCCTACCAGGCGCAGGATGTGCCGATCGCCCTCGTGTTCTCCAATCCGCATCAGCCGGTCGCTATGGTCGACCAGGCCCGCGCACTCGTCAACGACGTGAACGCAGAACGCGTCAAGCACGGACTCCCCACTCTGCAGCGCGACGATACTCTCGATCGGTTCGCCTACGCGAAGGCCGCCGAGATGGCCGCCCGCGGCTACTTCGGTCACACCGACCCCGACGGCGTCACGTTCGAAGACCGTTTGCACGCCTGGCACTGGCCGACGACGTATGCGGGCGAGAACATCGCATTCGACGCGGACGAGCCTCACGCCCACGCGGCGTTCATGAACAGCCCCGACCACGCGCAGAACGTGCTGGACCCCAGAGAAGCGCGGATCGGAGTCGCCGTCGTCAACGTCGGCACCTACGAGACGTTCTACGTCGAGGATTTCTCGGCCAAGTGATCGGGCCTTAGGGCCGCGAGCTCTCGGCGAACCAGAAGTTGGACTGGCCGGTGCCGATCGCCGCCTCGTAGCGGCCGAACTGCTCGCCCTTCGCGCGCCACGCCGCCCCGCCGTGCGCGCCGGCGAGCACGAGGTAGTGCGCGAAGCGCCCTTCAGGCGAACATTTTCGCCGGAAGTCGTCGGCGTGATCGATCACCGCGGCGTGGTCACCCTCTCTCCACCACGCCATGATGCGCTCGTCGTACGCGCGCAGCGCGGGATCGCTCACGTCCGACGGATCGGCACCGGCCCGCTGCCGGATCGTCGCCAGCGGCCAGAAGCGATGCGACATCCCGCCCGACGCGACGAGCAGCACCCGGCGTCCACTGCGTTGGGCGGCGGCGGCGACCGCTTCGCCGAAGCGCAGGTTCGGTTCGATCTCGGCGGTGTCGAGCACGGAGATCGGCAGCACGCGCTTGCGGTTCGGACCGGGGTTGTAGTAGTGCATCGGGTTGAGGGTGCCGTAGTGCACGGGTAGTCCCCGATGGGCGGCGGCTTCGGCGGGGACACCGCGCGCCTGCGCTTCCTGCGCGATGAGCAGCGCGAGCTCGGGGTCGCCGGGATAGTCGTAGGGATACTCGTGGATCATCCAAGGGATCTCGTCCGACGTGTAGAGTCCCTGGTGCCGCTCGTGCGCGTTGAGGATGAACTCGAGCGTTGTGTGCCAGTGCGTGTCGACGATGACGAACGTGTCGACGTCGAGCGGGTCGATGCGCTCGCGCTTGATCTGCGGCAGCGCGTCGTAGAACGTCGTCACGCTGGTTCCCATGTACGTTTCGCGCGCTTGCTGGTCGAGGATCATCAGGCGCGGCACGTGAGTGGAGAAGAGGCCGCCGACGATCATCCTTGGCCGGGCTCGAGCTGACCGGGCGCGGGCTCGGGGAGCAGCGCGTCGGCCGCGGTCCAGCCGTCCGGGCCCTGGTAGCGCATCGCCGGCAGGTTGGGGATCTTCGAGCGGAAGACGAGGTACTGCCGAAAGCCGTCGAACTCGAAGGTGCGCTTGTCGGCGATCAGCCCGGACTCGTAGAGCGAGTTCGCGATGGCGGAGTCGCGGCCGAGCTTGCGGATCGTGATCGGCAGCAGCTTCTCCTCGAGGTCGAGGATCCGGAACTGCGCCTCCTCGGGATCGGGCGACGAGTCGATCGCTTCTTTGACCACCCGCAATCCCGTGCCGATGTGGCGCACTTCGTCGTGCATCACGTACTCGTAGGTGACCGCCGTCGCGAGGTCGCCGTGCCGCTTGGCCAGATCGATGATCGAGTTGAACAGCACGTGCGCCGAGTAGGCCTCGAGCGTGCAGACTTGGCCGTAGACGATCTCGACGAACGACGGCAGCCCGTTGACGAACCGGAACAGCTCGGTCTGCTCGTACGGCACGTCGAGCGACTCGGCCAGATCGAGATCGCGGATGCGGCGCCACTCGATCTGCGTGTGGCGGACCTCGTCGAGCGCGTGCGTCGCGTAGAAGTACTGGATCGTCGGCCGGTTCGTCTTGGTGATGATCTGCGCGACCTGCGCCGTCGTCTGCGCCTCACCCCAGCACGTCGTGAGCATGATCGGGCGCATCGCGTTCCGGTACTCCGCGCTCAGCTCGGGATCGTGCGTCTTGTGCGCGCGGTATTTCTCGAGCAGCGACTTCGTGTCGCGGTACTGGTGCTCGATGTACTCTTCGTACGAATCGAGCGTCCCGAACGTCCGCAACTCTTCGTCCGGAACGTGCTTCGGGATGACGGTGACCGGATTCATGAACGACATACAGCGTTTCCTTCAACTTCCTTAATTCGGACCCGACGAAGGAGGGGAGGACTTCGCGCGCGTGAAGCGCGCGAAGTCTAGTAGGAAATGCACACGAGCTTCGGCTCGGTGAAGAAGTCGAGCGACCAGCGTCCGCCTTCGCGGCCGAGACCGCTCATCCCGACGCCGCCGAACGGCTGGCGCAGGTCGCGCAGAAAGTAACCGTTGATCCAGCACATCCCCGCGCGCACGTTCTGCGCGAAGCGCAGGCCGGTCGCGGCATTGGCGGTCCAGATGTACGAGGACAGGCCGAACCGCGTCGCGTTGGCGCGCGCGACGACCTCGTCGAGCGCGTCGAAACGGAATACCGAGAGCACTGGTCCGAAGACTTCCTCGCGCGCGACCGTCTGCGATTCGTCGCGCGGCGCGAAGACCGTCGGTTCGAGATAGTTGCCGCGCGCCAGAGCGGGATCGGCCGGCCGAGAGCCGCGCAAGAGCGCCTCGACGCCGTCCGCGTCGGCCTGCGCGCAGAAGCGTTCGACGCGCTCGCGGTGCTGCGGTGTGATCAGCGGTCCGAGATCGCTGTCGCGCGACTGCGGATCGCCGACGCGCAGCGCGGCGACGCGCTCGAGATAGCGCTCCAAGAACCGGTCGTAGATGCCGCTCTGCACGTACAGCCGCGTGCCGGCCAGACAGACCTGACCGCTGTGGCGGAACATCGCGAGCACGCTGCCTTCGACGGCGAGCTCCAGATCCGCATCGTCGCACACGACGTTGGCCGATTTTCCGCCCAGCTCGAGCGTCACTTTCTTGAGCGTCGGGGCGGCCGCGGTGTTGATTGAGACGCCGGTCGGCTCGCTGCCCGTGAACGCGACCGCGTCGACGCGCGGATCGGCGACGAGCGGCGCGCCGGTGGCCGGCCCGAAGCCGGTCACGACGTTCACCACGCCGTCGGGAACGCCGGCCTCGGCGCACAGCTCGGCGAGGCGCAGCGTCGAGAGGGGCGTCAGCTCGGACGGCTTGAGCACGCAGGTGTTGCCGGCCGCGATCGCCGGCGCGATCTTCCACGTGGCCTGCATCAGCGGCGAGTTCCAGGGCGTCAGCAGCGCGCACACGCCGACCGGCTCTTCGCGCACCAGCGACACCATCTCGCGCTGCCGGCCGAGGAACGGCTTGCGGTCGAAGAATGCGGCCTGTTCCCGCTGTTCGATCGCCGCGGCGAAGAACGCGCAGTTGTCGGCCGCGCGCGGCACGTCGCGGTCGGCGGTTTCGCGGAAGGGCTTGCCGGCGTCGCGCGACTCCAGCCGCGCGAGCTCCTCGCGGTGATCGACCAGCAGCTCGGCCAGCTTGCGCAACACGGTGCCCCGCTGCGCCGCGGTCGTTCGCGGCCACGGTCCGTCGTCGAACGCGCGCCGGGCAGCGCCGACGGCGCGGTCGACGTCGGCGGCGCTTGCGCTCGCGATCCGCGCGAACACGTCACCGCCGGCCGGATCGACGTCGTCGTAGGTCGCGCCGTCGAGCGCATCGACCCACGCACCGTCGATCCACAGTCGCGCGTTGACGAGACCGCCGGCTTGGTTCGCGCCGCCGAGCGTCGCGCCGGGCGCGCTCACGACACCGGGTGCAGGGCGGCGCGCCGCTCGGGCCGCATCGCGGGAACGAGCTCGTACAGCTCGGGCAGACGCTTGGTGATGCGTTCCTCCGCGTCGTCGGGCGCGAGATACGGCGGACGCGCCGGGCCCATGTCGATTCCGGTCACCACCGACGCCGTCGCCTTCGTCATGCCGAGCGCGCCGAGCGCCGCTTCGCCGCCGCGCGGGAAGACGCGGTTGAGCCGGCGCTGGATCTCCTCGGCCAAGGCGAAGTCGCCGCGCTTCCACGCATCGTCGATCGCGACGCAGGCGGGCACGGCGAACACGTTGATCTGGCCGCCGTTGGAGCCCAGCAGCCGGCCCGTCAAGTAGGCGCGGAACGTCTGCAGGTAGATGGCGCGACCGTCGAGCGCGTCGGCGATCGCTTCGAGATGCTGCAGCTCGGTCTCGACCTCTTTCACGCAGACGACGTTGTCGAGCTCCGCGACGCGGCGGAAGAACGCCGGCGACATCAGGAACTTCGAGAGCGCCGGGTTGTGGTAGACGCAGACGGGCAGCAAGCCCGACTCGGCGATCGTGCGAAAATGGTCGAACGCCTCGCGCTCGCCGACCTTCCAGTAGTACGGCGCGATCACGACCCCGCAGTCGTAGCCCAGCTGCGCGGCGACCTTCGTCCAGCGCAGCGCCTGCAGGGTAGTCGCACCCGACGTCATCGCGAAGGCGCTCTTGCCCGGATGCTTGCGCGTTTGGTCGAGCACGACCTCGAGCACCCGCCGCCGCTCGTCGTCTTCGAGGTGGAGGAACTCGCCGATCGAGCCGGTCGCCACGATCCCCGTCGCGCCTTGCGCGAAGCACCAGTCGATCTGCGCGCGCAGCGCCCCTTCGTCGACGGCATAGCTGCGGTCCATCGGCGTGACGATCAGCCCGATGACGTCCCGGAAGCGGTCGCGGTAGCGCTCGATCTGCATGGCGCCTCCCCTTCGGCGCGGCCGGGATCGGGGCCGCTAATCCCGAACCCCACCGCATGGCGCGCAACGCGCTCGCTCTCCTGGTGGTGGTCGCCGGGCTCTTGCCGCTGCGTGCCGGCGCGGCCGACACGTCGCGCCCGGTGCGGACGCTGACCTTCGCCTGCAGCGTCACGGTCGCCGAGCGGCGCGAGACGCCGGGCAACGCGGAGAGCACGCGGATCGTGAACGCGGGTAGAGGCTCGGAAGTCATGGAGGCGATGCCGATCGGGCACGGCGAGTCCGACATCACGGCCAGGATCGAGGCCAAAGGCTCGATTTCCATCGACGTGCTCTCGGCGACCGACGACGCCGGACTGGTCGTCGACGTCGCGGAGAGCGCCGACTCGCGAACGCGCTCCAAAGTGCGGATCGCGGTCGGGCCGGACGGCGCGCTCTTCTACGATCCGGCCACCTCTTCGAAGCTCACCGAGGAAGAGGTCGCGGTCGTTCGCTGGCTCGCGCGCGGCTTCTACGGCGATCATCCGCGCGATCCCGGGACGAGCTGGGCGGTCGATCAGAGCGCCAACGGGCACGTCGACGTCGAGCACTACCGCGTCGTGTCCCACGATCGCGACCGCGTCACGCTGGACTACGCGCTCGACGAAGCGGCCGCCGGCGCGAACGGCTACAACGCGTCGAGAGCGGGCTCGCTGGTGTACGACACGGTCCTGATCATTCCGGTCAAGGCGAACTTCCAGAGCTCGGCGCGCCGCCAGATGGGGTCGACCCTGATCACCACGCGCAGCACGGTCGCGTTGACGCTCACCGCCGACAGCTTCGGCTCGCTGCGCTTCTAGCTAATCGTCGTCGTCACTCGCCCCGGCAGCTGCCGCTGGTTCGCCGAGCACGTCGGCACGCTTCGCGCCGCTCGTGTCGAGCCGGCGCTTTCCGGCCGCCGCGAGCGCCGCGTCGGCGCGCGCGACGTCGCTGCGCTCGAACGCCGCCACGTCGCGCATCACCGCGTCGAACGCGCGGTCGACCCGTGCCGCGTAATCGATCGTCGCACCGCTGGGTGGTGCGGCCGCGGTGTACTGCAAGCCCTGCAGGTCTTCGCGGATGCGGCCGGGATGCTGGATCGAGTCTTCGTCGTTGGTGAAGTCGGCAGTCAACCGCGAACGAAGCGCGAGCGCCTTCGCCCGCACGCCGGCCAGCAGCGGCGCGAGATCGCTTCGGGCGTCGGCCGCGCGCGCTCGGGCCGACGCGGCGTACGCGTCGAGCCGGCTGAGCGTCGCGTTGAGCCGTGACATCTCGACGAGGTGCCGCTTCGCGAACGCGTACGCCGTCCGATAGTCGTCGGCCGTGAAGTGCGCGCGCGGATCGCCTTCGACGCGCAGCGGTTGCGACAGCGTCCGGCCGGCCAACCGGATGCGAATCGTGTACGTCCCCGGCACGACCGCGACGCCCACGCGCGGCCCGCGGTACTCTTCCTTGGCCGCGCCGTTCCAGCGCACGGGGCCGTCTTCGCGCAGGTCCCACGCGACGCGATTGATCCCGGCGAAGTTGGTGACGAGCGGAATCTCGCGCTCGTTGACGCGCATGGTCCCGCGCAGGTGGCGCACCACGCGGCCGCGCGCGTCGAGGATCTCGAGCTCCGGCCGGCGCGGCGCGGCATCGGTCTGATAGAAGCTCAGCAGCGCGCCGGCCGGCGGGTTCTTTGCGCCGTACATCGTGTAGAGCCCCTCGTCGTTGGCGTGCGTCGAGAACAGGAACGCCGGACGCGGGGCGAACAGCATCGCGCCGGCGGCCTCGGCACGCGGCAGCTGCTGGATCGGGGTGAGGTCGTCGAGAATCCAGATCGCGCGGCCGTGGGTCGCCACGATCAAGTCGTTCCAGCGCGGCTGCACGCGCATGTCGTACGCCGCCGACGTCGGCAAGCCGAGCTCGGGCCGGCGCCAGTGCGCGCCGTCGTCGTACGACAGCCAGAACGAGTCCTCCAAGCCGAGGTAGACGAGATGCGGGTTGCGCGTGTCCGGCCGGATCGAGCGCGCCGGCTGCGCGAGCAGCCCGTCGGAGATGCGCGTCCAATGTGCGCCCCAGTCGTGGGTGACGAATGCGTACGGCGCGTCGTCGCCGAGCAGATGGCGGTCGATCACGGCGTACGTCGTGCCGGCCGCCAGCGGCGACGGTGCCACCATCTCGGCCCGGCCGTCGCGCGCCACGCCGGGCGGCGTCACGTCGCGCCAGTGCTTGCCGCCGTCGCGGCTGAGCTGCACCAGCCCGTCGTCGCTGCCGGTCCAGATCTCACCGCGCGTCTTGGCCGACGGCTCGATGTCGAGCAGCGTCCCGGTGAACTCAGCGCTGGAAACGTCGAGCGCGAGCGGTCCGCCGGCCGGCAGCTCGTGCGCTTTGTCGTTGCGGGTGAGATCGGGCGAGATGACGGTCCAGTGCGAGCCGCGGTCGCGCGTCGCGAAGACGACGTTCGCGCCGAAGTACGTCAGCGCGTGGTCGAACGGATCGAACGCGATCGGCGCGTCCCAGTTGTAACGATAGCGCGCGCGGTCGAGCGAGAAGTCGTCCTGCGCCGTGCCGCGCCAGGGCTGCACGAAGCGGCTGCGCCCGTTGGTGCGATCGTAGATCGACAGCCGCCCGGTCTGCGAGTCGGTCCACACCAAATTCGGATCGCGCGGGTCGGGCCACGCCCACTGGCCGTCGCCGCCGACAACGCGGTCCCACGCTGCGTCCGGGATGCCTTCGGGGTCGAGCGCGTTGGACGGACCGCAGAAGCCGTTGTTGTCCTGCAATCCGACGCATACCGAGTACGGCGTGCGGTCGTCGTAGCCGACGTGGTAGATCTGCCCGATCGCGAGGTTGCGCGAGAACGACCACGCGACGCCGTTGTCGGTGGTGATCGCGTAGCCGCCGTCCTCGCCGACGATCATGCGCGTGTGATCGTTGGGCGCGATCCACATGTCGTGATAGTCGACGTGCACGTCCTTGGCGATCGACTTGAAGGTCTTGCCGCCGTCCTTCGACTCCGACAGCTCTTCGGAGACGCCGTAGACGTGATCGGCGTTCGACGGGTCGACGCGCAGGTGCGAGAAGTAGAAGGGGCGCTGGTCGACCAGCGTGTTCTTGGTCATCAGCGTCCAGCTCGCGCCCGCGTCGTCGGACCGCCAGAGGATGCCGTCCTTCGATTCGATCAGCGCGTACACGCGCTGGGGGTTCGAGCGCGCCACGGCCAGCCCGATGCGACCCGTCAGGCCTGCCGGCAGACCGTGTCCGGTCAGCCGCGTCCACGTCTTCGCGCCGTCGGTCGATTTCCAGATGCCGTCGGCGTCGCCGCCGGAGGTGAAGGTCCACGGCCTGCGCTGGAACTGCCAGATCCCGGCGTACAGCACGTCGGGGTCGGTGGGATCGGCGGCCAGCTCGCTCACGCCGCTCTGCGGGCCCACGTAGAGCGTCTTGGTCCACGTCTTTCCGCCGTCGGTCGTGCGGTAGACGCCGCGGTCGGGCGAGTCGGCGAACACGTTGCCGAGCGCGCCCACGATCACCGTGTCGGGATCGCGCGGATCGACCACGATCGACGAGATGGTGCGGGTGCCGGTCAGCCCGACGTTCGTCCAGGTGCGGCCGCCGTCGACGGTCTTATACAGCCCGTCGCCGAGCGAGACGTCGTTGCGCGGGTTGGTCTCGCCGGTGCCGACCCACACCACGCGGTGGTTCTTCGGGTCGATCGCGACCGCGCCGACCGAGGCGACGCTCTGCTTGTCGAACAGCGGCAGCCACGTCGCACCGGCGTTGACCGTCTTCCACACACCACCGCCGGCCGTGCCGAGATAGTACAGCTTCGGATCGTCCGGGACGCCGACCACCGAGGTGACGCGACCGCCGGCGACGGCCGGTCCGATCTCGCGAAACGCGAGCCGGTTGTACGGCGGCACGGGCGGCGGCGTCGGTGAGACCGACGGCGACGGGGCGGCCGAAACGCTCGGCGACGGCCTGACGTCCTCGGCCGGCGACGGACCGGTCTGCGCGAGCGCAAGTGCCGTGCCCGAAAGAAAAACGAGCGCGGTGAATCCGGCGCGCAACGATGTCGTCACCCCGCGTGCTACGCGGTGGCGAGAGGACGTCCTGCGGCGTTGATCGCCGCTAGAAGCGGCGTACGGTGAGCGTGCGGACCCCGGTGCGGCGGCGGCGCAGGACCGCGCTCAGCCACATGCCGGCGACGACCAGCCCGGCGATGAGCGCGGCGATCAGCACGATCTTCAAGATGAAGAACAGCACGATCAGCGCGACGATGGCGACGGCGACGACGGCGGTGACCCGCACGAACAAGCTCATCATTGACCTCCGCGCTACCTACCGCGGCATCCGGCCCCGAGTTTCAAGGGGCGCCTGCGACCCCCGCCCGCCGACCGTTCAGCGCCCGAGGTGCGCCAGCGCGACCAGGACCGAGGCGACCTGCGAGCCTGCGCCGATGCGTCCGTCGAGCGCCATGGCGCGGAGCTCGTCGATCCCGGCCAGCTGGACCTCGATGTCTTCGGTGACGTCGAATGCCTGCGGATGGGTCGGTCGCGCGTCGCGCACCAGGAACAGATAGAACCGAGCGGTAGCGTTCGTCGGATCTGCGAAGAACGTGCGCACGAGCTCGGGCGCCGAACCCGTATAGCCGGTCTCCTCGGTCAGCTCGCGGACGGCGCAGGCTTCGGGCGTCTCGTCTTCGTCGATCATCCCGGCCGGAAGCTCCGTGACCACTTCCGCGATGCCGTGCTTGTACTGCCGGACGAGCAGAACGCGGTCGTCGGGCGTCATCGCGAAGACCACGCAGAAGCCGCGTGATTCCCGAACGAAATAGTCCTCGACGATCGCACCGCCGGGCAGCTCGATGCGGTCCGAACGCAGGCGCAGAAACTTGGTTTCGATCCGGTACGCCGAGGACAGGATGCGCCATTTTTGCAGCCGCGGGTCGCTCATGCTGAGGGTATACGACCCGGCGGTGCGGAATGGCCCGCCATCACGCGAACGTCCTTCGGAGGGTAGGACGATCGAGAAGATCGAGATCGGCGAGCATTACGACACGACGTACGGTACGCTTTGGAAAGACGGTACGTACTTTCCGCGTGGCACGCGCGTCATGGTCACCGGCCTTCACATCGAACAGGGATACTGCGTGCGCTTCCCGGCGGAGCGCGACGACGAGAGCCTCGAGACGTGGGAGGACTGGGACGAAGTCGACTTCCTGGCCGAGGCCGGCTCGGTCGAATCGGGCGGCGCGCTGCCGTCGAGCGTCCTCACCGAAGCGCGCGAGGTGCTCGACGACGCGGAGGACGGCTGCCACCTCCACCTGCACGAAGCGGAAGACTGACGGCGCCGCGATGCCGGCGCCGGTGATGCGGCGGTGGGAGAACGCGGTGGCTCTCGGCGCGACGCTGCTCGCCGCGGCGGCGCTGCTCCCGCTGCCGGCATACCCGCGGCTGCTGTGCGCCGGCGCGGCGATCGTCACGCTGCTCATCTTGCTCGGGCTGCGGCTGCGCGCACACGCCGCGCGTCGCGATCGCCCACCGGTCTCCGACACGTACGCGCGAATCGAACGCATTCGTTCGGCACGCGGTCCGCGCCGCAGCTGACCGAACCGCCGCGCATCAGCGAGCGGTGCCGTACACGGCCACCAGCGGAACGCCGATGCGCGCCATGACCTCTTCGAGCACCTTCTGCACCGGCCGGTGACCGGCTCCGCCGGTGACGCCCGCGATCACGATGTCGATCCGTTCGCGCGTGACGGCCGCCGCCAACTGCTCTGCCGCATCGCCGTCTTGGACGCGTGACTCCACCTCGCGCGCGAGCTCGCCGGCGATCCGCTGCAAGCGGTGCGTTACCCGTTCGACCGTTTCCGCCAGCGCCCGGTGAAGATCGTCGTCGACGAACTGGCGCTCGTAGACCGCTCGCCACAGCGGTCCGTCGCGCGGCGGCCAGCCGACCACGAAGGTCACGACCGGGTTGGGGCCGGCTTCGCCGCGCAGCGAGGCGACGATCTCGAGCGCGTCGAGACCGTCCTCGGATCCGTCGCTGACGAGCAGTATCCGCATTGTCGTCGTCCTCGTGTCCTCGGGAAGCCCCGATTCGGACCTCGGCCCCCGGGCGCCCGTCGCGCAGGAAGGGAACCCACCAGGACGCGCATACACGACTGACGGGTCTTGCCGTTCGGAGGTCGCGTGCGAGCAATTGTCGTCGTCCTCGCGTTCCTGTACGCGCTCGCGTTCGGAATACCGACGGCGCTCTACCTGGGCGGATACTACGGTTCGATCGGCATCGTCAAGACGGGCGCCGACGGCCCGGTTGCGAACCGTGACGTAAACACCGTCACCGAGGTCCTGCCGGGCTCTCCGGCTGCGCTGGCCGGGATCGTTCCGGGCGATGTCGTCGTCCGCGCCGAGGCGGAACACGCGCCCCCGTTCGAGCAGCTGCTGGCCCGCGTGCCGGCGGGACAGCCCGTCTCCTATACCGTCGTCCACGACGGTCGCAGCCGGATCGTGGAGCTCACGCCGCGGCCGATCCGCGTAACGCCGATGCGGTCGGCCGTGATCATCGCCATGCTCGTTCGCGGCGCCGCGATCGCGCTGATCGGCGCGCTGCTCGTCCTGCTGCGGCCGAGCATCATGACGGCAGCCTTCTCCGTCCTCTGCCTCGAGTTCGCCGAGCTGTCGCATCCGGCCGGCAACGTCGAGCTCGTATCGGCGCTGCCGCTCTTCTGGAAGCCGCTTTTCCTCGCCGTCACGTGTATCGTGAACGGCGGCGGGCCGGCCGTCGCCGCGATCTTTTCCATGCGCTTTCCGTCCGGCACCCCGCTGCCGTCCTGGCGTCCGGTCGAAAAGGTCATGGTCGTCGTCGGCGTGCTCACCATCGTGCTGTATTTTGCGGCGCTGTACGCCGGAGGGACGGCCTCGGTGCTCGGCAGCCTGCTGTACGCGTTGGTCAGTATCGTCTTCTGGCTGTCGTACGCCGTCGCGGTCGGCGCGTTCTTAGTCCGCTACGCCCACTCGTCCGGCGAGGACCGTGCGCGGCTGCGTTGGGTCGCGATCGGGCTCGGCAGCTTCGTCGTGAGCTACGCGCTGTTCTGGTATGCCGAGAACAGCGCGAGCGCGCCGAGGGACCTCTCGTGGTGGGCGCAGTTCCTGAACATTCTTCCGTTCACGGTGGCGTACGCGGTGGTGCATCACCGGGTGATCGACGTGCGCATCGCGGGCGGGCGCGCGATCGCGTTTGCCGTCATGTCCGCAGTTCCGGTCATCGGCTTCAGCCTGATCGACCTCGGACTGAGCAATGGACTCCAGTCGACCAAGTTCGCGCTCGTTGCCGAGATCGCCGTCGCGGTCGGGTTCGGGTTCTGGGTCAACGCTTCGCAGCGCCGCATCGACAATCTCATCGAGTCCGTCTTCTTCCACGCGCGTCGTGTCGCCGAGCAGCGTCTGGGAAGCGTCGCGCGGCGGCTCGTGCACGCGAGCGACCGCAGCGTGGTAGACGAGACGCTCGTTCGCGAGCCGTACGAGGCGCTGCGCCTCACCGCGGTGGCGCTCTACCTTCGTGCGGGCGAGCGGTACGTGCGGGTGACGCAGCGCGGCTGGCCCGACGACGCGCTGCCGGACATCGATGCGAACGACAGCCTCGCGCTGGAGCTCCTGGCGACCGGCGAGCCGGTCGACGTCAAAACGATCGCGTGGGAAGGCGAACGGGCGATCGCCGCGCTGCACGCGGCGGCGGCCTTTCCGATCTGCGTACGGCGCGAGACGACGGGCTTTCTCTTGCTCGGAGAAAAGACCGACGGTGAACGCCTCGACGCTCTGGAGCGCGCCGCGGTGCAAACGCTGGTCGAAGCAGCGGCGAACGTCTACGACCACCTCGATGGTGAGGAACAGCGCTGCATCGCAGCCGAGCTGAGGCGAGCGCTCGACGAAGCGGTCCGTCAGAACCAGACGCTTCGAGCGTTGCTCCAGCGCGAAGCGTCCGGCGCTTAGGTTTTTTCGTCCTCGTCCTCGTCGTCTTCGGCCTCCTCGGGTTTGTCCGGTACGTCCAGATATTCGCCAGGCGGCTTGCCGCTGGCGCGAACGGTCGAGGGCTCGAGCGATGCGATCATGATATCCTCACGAAAGAGATCGGCACTCCGTCGCTGTATCCGTCTAGCCGACCCGCGCAGCGGCAGTGAACGACGTGCGCGGTCGTCCTACGGCGCTGGACGTACACGGCCCTCCGGTCCCGTGTCGATTCCCTCGCGCGCCAGCATCTCGGTGTAGATCTCGGCGACGCGCTCGATCGTGTCGGCATCCTCGGGCAGCTTGTCGAGGCGCAGGCGCACGATGCGCGGAAAGCGCAGCGAATAGCCGCTCGCATGGAGATCGCTGCGCTGGATGATGTCGAACGCGATCTCGACGACGATCGTGGGATCGACGAGGATCTCGCCGCGCTTGAGGTCGAGCCGCTCGTAGGCCGCGCGCGCGTCGGCCGGCGGCAGGCGATGCGCTTCGAACCATTGTGTCATCTCGGCGATCTCGAGGTCGGTCAGCCCGCTGTAGGCTTTGCCGATGACGGCCAGCTCGTTGTCATCCTGAGCCCGTCGAAGGACGTCGCGCACGGCGAACGTGTAGTCCGAGAGCACGTTGACGCGCCGTCCGTGGCCGCGCTCGACCGCGACGATCACGCAGTCGAGCGTGGCGAGCTCGCGTTTGAGCTTCAGCCAGGCCTTGCCGCGCCGGCCCGGCGTGTACGGCGAGTCGCTGCGTTTGAACACCAGCCCTTCGTTGCCGCGCGCCCGCGAGGCTTCGAAGCGCTCGTGGACGACCTCGGCGGCGGCGCCCGCTTCGAGCGTGGTCCAGGGCGCCGCAACGAGCGCGTCGCCGGTGGTCGCGAGCAGCTCGGCGAGCCGGCTGCGCCGCTCTTCGAGCGCGACGTCGAGCAGAAACTCGTCGTCGCGGGCGAGCGCGTCGAACACGACGTAGCGCACCGGCACCTCGCGGAGCAGCTCGGCAGAGACGTCTTTGCGCTGCAGCCGCGCCTGCAGGTAGCGAAACGGCAGCACGCGCCCGTCGCGAACCGCGACGATCTCGCCGTCGAGCGCGAACGAGCCCGGCAGCGCGCGCAGCGCTTCCACCACTTCCGGATACGATGCGGCGACGTCGTTGAGCGTCCGCGAGAAGAGCGAGACGCGCCCGGGCGTGACGTGCGCCTGGGCGCGGATGCCGTCGTACTTGTCCTCCGCCAGCCACGTCGCCGAGGTCAGGTCGGCGTACTCCGAGCCGTACGCGATCGGCGTCGCTAGCATGAACGCGACCGGCGCGTGGTAGGCGATCGCGACTTGATCGAGCGCGTCGTGCTTGGCTGCCAGCGCGACCGCGCCGAGATCGCCGGCGGCGCTCGCGGCGCGCCGCACGGCGCGCGGATCGCGGGCGAACGCCTGCGCGACCGCATCGACGACCAGGCCTTCGCGCAGCCCGATCCGCAGCTCCCCGGTCATGATCTTGATGACGTAGGTCGCTTCGAGCGCGTCGGTACAAGCCGAGAAGATGCGCTCGCAGAGGATGCGGCGCCGCTTCTGCGCGTTCTTGCCCGCCGCGTCGGCGATCTCGATCAGCAGCGCGTACAGCCCGGCCGGCGTGAGCGTCTCGCGGAACAGACCCAAGTCGTGCGACGGGCGAACGAACGGCCCGAGCGCCGCGCCGAGATCGCCGGTCGCGCGGTACGCGACCGACAGCGCGGCGTCGTCGACGCTCCAAGTGGTCGACGCCGCGTGGACGATGGTGCGCCAACCGACGGCGAGGCTACGCTCCTGCGCCTGCGGAAACGGGTTGCCGGTGAAGTAACGCGCTGCCGGCGCGAGGTCGCCGTCGTCGAGCGTTCGGAGGTAGTCGGCGACGAGCGCGACCTTTTCGAGCTTGCTCGCGGTGGCGGCGATCGCGGCGCAGGTTCGGCCGAACGCGATCACGGTACGGCTCGGGAAGTCGGGGTCACGGCGGCGGGCTTCGCGGCGCGGCCGCAGGTGACCGCCGCGCCGCCGCGGTAGGCGTCGGCGTGATCACCGCGCTGGTCCTGCTCAACGTCGAACCCGGTCGCGTAAAGACGCTGGCCGAGGAGCTGCTCGAAGTCGACGGCGTGACCGAGTGTTACAGCGTCGCCGGACCGTACGATCTGGTCGCGATCGTTCGCGTGCGCGAGCACGAGCAGCTCAGCGACCTCGTCACCGAGCAGATCGCGTCGCATCCGGGGATCACCGCGACCGAGACGCTGATTGCGTTCCGCTCGTTCGCCAAGCGCGATCTCGGCATGGTCTGGGACATCGGCGCCGACTGATGGAGCGGTGAGCGACGACGGGTTGCGGCGACCGACCGCGCTGATCAGTTACAGCCACGATTCCCCGGAACACGAAGACCGCGTCCTGGCGCTCGCCAACCGCCTGCGCGGCGACGGGATCGACTGCGAGCTCGATCAGTACGTGCCGGGCGGCGCGCCGGCCGAAGGCTGGCCGCGTTGGATGGAAGCCCGGATCGAGGAGAGCGACTTCACGCTGATGGTCTGCACGCCGACCTACGCCCGGCGTGTGCTGCGCCGCGAAGCGCCGGACCGTGGACGCGGGATCGTGTGGGAAGGGACGCTGCTCTATAACCTTCTCTATCACGACGATGCGTTCAGAGGCCGCGCCATCCCGGTGTTGCTAGGCGACGCGACGGTTCACGATATCCCATTGCCGTTTCGCGACAACTTCTGCGACCTGCGCGATCCGGCTGGGTATGCTGCGCTCCTCCAGCGGCTCTACGGCCGAGCGCGCGCGGACAAACCTGCCATCGGCGACGTGGCGCCGCCGCCGCAGCGCGCCGGTGCGACGGCGCCCGACACGACCGGCTTGGAATCGATCGCCAAGGTGCTCGCCGAGTACATCGGGCCGATCGCACGGGTCGTCGTCCACCGAGCGGCCTCCCAGGCGGGCTCGCGGGACGATCTGATCGAGGCGCTGGCCGCCGAGCTCGACTCGGAGGCCGACCGCACGGCGTTCCGGGTGGCGGCGCGGCGCATCACGAAGTAGCATCCGTGAAGCTCTACGCGAAGTTCAGCTTGGTCCTGGTCACGGTGTTCGCGCTGGGAGTCGCGATCGCGGGGAGCTTGATGTACGGCTACCTGCAGCGCAGCGCGCGCGCGCAAGTCGTCCAGCAAGCGAATCTCATGCTCGAGACGGCGCTCGCGACGCGGGCCTACACGCAACAGCAGATCACTCCGCTGCGCTCGAAGCAGCGCGGCGGCGCCTTTCACGCGCAATGGGTGCCGGCGTACGCGGCGACGCAAGTATTCTCGTACGTCCACGCGCAGAACCCCGCCTACGATTATCGTGAGCCGGCCACCAATCCGACGAACCCGGCCGACCGGCCCACCGACTGGCAAGCCGACATCATCGCTGCATTTCGTTCCAACCCACAGCTCGCGACCTTTGAGGGTGAGCGCGACGCCCCCACCGGACGCAGTCTCATCCTCGCCAAGCCGATCCGCGCGACCGGCGCCTGCATGGAGTGCCACAGCACGCCGGCGGTTGCGCCGCCCGCGATGCTCAAGCAGTACGGCTCGACGAACGGGTTCGGCTGGAAGGTCGGCGACGTGATCGGAGCCCAGGTAGTCTCCGTCCCCGTCGCGGTGCCCGCGCAGCTCGCGAACGACGCTTTTCGAGGGCTGATCGTCTCGTTCATCGGGGTCGCGCTGGTGATGCTCATCGCGCTGAACATCGTCCTGTGGTTCGCCGTCACCCGTCCCATCCGCGGGCTCGCGATGGCCGCCGACGACGTCAGCAAAGGGAACCTCGAAGCGCCCGACTTCTCGATCGGGACGCACGACGAGATCGGGCTGCTCGGTGAAGCGTTCAACCGTATGCACCGCAGCCTGCTCAAGGCGCTCAAGATGCTCGAGTAGGCGGCAGCCACGACGCGCGCCGCAGGGCGACGAACACGGCCCACGGGATCATCCAGAGCAGCGACAACACGATCAGGCCGATGACGTAGGCGGCGTCGGAGACGAACGTGACGTTGGCCGGACGCAACAGCGCGACGAACACGGCGAACGCCGTCGACAGAGAGCCGATACCGGCAACGCTCCACACCCCGAACGTCCCGCCCGGGATTCGATACGGTCGAGGCGTGTCGGGCCGGCTGTAGCGCAGCCGCACGATCGCCGCGAAGATCGGCAGGTAGTAGAACGCCAGCAGCGCGGTGGTCGTCGCGTTGAGGATCCAGTAGGCCTGGTTGACCTCCGGCACGAGTGCGAACGCGACCGACACCGCCGTCACGACGATCGCCTGCCACACGACGATCGTCGCGGGAGCACCGCGCGCGTTGAGCGCGCGAAACGCCGGCGGCAGCAGACCGCCGCGCGAAGCCTCCGACAAGCTCAGCAGCGGCCCGATCAGCCACGCGCTCATGCCGGCGAGCGCGCCGAGCGTGACGAGCACGGTGAGTACCGGCGCCGCCCAGCCGATGCCGAACTCGCCGAAGATCACGCCGAACGTCTGCACCACGCCGCCGGCCAAGCTGATCTGGCCGGTGGGGATCGCCACCGCGATCGCGAGCGTCGCGGCGATGCTCAGGCCCGCGATCGTCACCAGCGCCAAGAGCATCGCTCGCGGATAGTCACGCTGCGGGTTGCGCACGGCAAGTGCGTAGTAGCCCGAAACCTCCAGGCCGGTGAACGCGAGCAACAGCGACGAGACGAAGGGAATGCGGCCCGGATCCCACGTCGGCAACAGTCCCGCGAACGTAAACGGCGGCAGCGCGCTGTGCTTTCCGGCTGCGAACCAGGTGACCCCGGCCGCGATCAGCACCAGCGCCGGAACGACCGAACCGAAGACCGTGCCGGTGGCGATGAAGCGCGCCGCGAGCGCCGGGCCGCGCAACGCGACGAGCGAGAGCAGCCAGAACGTCACGATCATCACCCCGGCGACGAACCACCGGTTGTGCTCGAGCGCCGCATCGAAGCCGAACGCCAGCGATACCGCGACGTAGGCCAGCACGGTCGGGTACCACGGGATGTTCTGCACGACCATCGCCCAGACGGCCAAAAAGCCCGTCGGGCGTCCGAACGCTTCGGTCACCCAGTCGTAAACGCCGCCCGCCCTCGGCCAGGTCGACGCGAGCTCGGCGGCCGTCAAGGCGACCGGCGCCAAGAACAAGCCGGTCGCGAGCACGTACCACGATACGGACGACCAGCCTTCGACCGCGATGCTCGGCAGATTGCGCACCGACAAGACCGCTGCAACGCTGATGAGCGCGACGGCGACGATGCCGAGCTCGGCCTTCGGTTTCACCGCGTCTCACGTTCGCCGGGCCGAGCAGGCACTTCCCGCGACGATCGGGTAGCCGAGCTCGATGTTCGAGGATTTCGAGCTCTCGTTCGTCGACACCGGTGAGGCGACGATTCGCACGCGGCGGGGCGGCAGCGGGCCGCCGCTGCTGCTGTTGCACGGACATCCGCAGACGCACGTGATGTGGCATCGCGTGGCGCCGCGCCTGGCGCGCGAGTTCACCGTCGTCGCCATGGATCTGCGCGGCTACGGCGACAGCTCCAAGCCCGAGACGACACCCGATCACGAGCCCTATTCGAAGCGCGCGATGGCGCGCGACGCCGTCGCGGTGATGCGGCACTTCGGTTTCGACCGCTTCGACGTCGCCGGTCACGACCGCGGCGGCCGCGTCGCCTACCGGCTCGCGCTCGACCACCCCGCGCGCGTCGGCAAGCTGGCCACGCTCGACATCCTGCCGACCGGCGAGCACTTCCGCCGCGCCGACATGAAGTTCGGGCTCGGATACTGGCACTGGTTCTTTCTGGCGCAGCCGTACCCGTTGCCGGAGAAGATGATCGGCGCGGATCCCGATTGGTTCTTCACCGGCCGACCGAACCGAGCGAACGTCCACGCGCCCGAAGCGCTCGACGATTACCTGCGCTGTTACCGCAACCCCGCCACGATCCACGCGGCATGCGAAGATTACCGTGCCGGCGCGACCTACGACTTCGCGCTCGACGAAGCGGACCGCGGAAAGAAGAAGATCGCCGCTCCGATGCTCGCGCTGTGGGCTGGCCGCGGTGAGGTCGGCAAGTGGTACGACGTGCTCAACGTCTGGCGCGACTGGGCCGACGACGTGCGCGGGGGCCCGATCGACAGCGGCCACTTCATGGCCGAGGAAGCTCCGGACGCGACGTACGACGCGCTCCGGAGCTTCTTCGCCGATCCTGCGCCGGGTTGATCAGCCGGCGGTGCTGGGGCTGCTCGAGTCCGGCTTCTTGCCGGCTTGACGAACGCGCGTCAACTGGCTGAGGACGTCGAACCAGAACGGCGCGCCGAGCGAGAGCGCGATACCGGTCGCGAGCAATCCGATCAGTTTGAGGACGAGCCACGAGACCGGCGTCCAAAGGTCGTTGGCCAAGGCCGGTAATTTGCCGCTCAAGACGTCGCACGACAATGGTTGCTCGGGCGGAAGTCTGGTGAACGTCCAGCCGATTGGAATGGTGTCGAGCACGCTCTGTACGACCGCCTGGTTCGTCGCGCTCGCGCCGCCGGGTTGGGGCGCCAGCTGGACGGCCGAGGCACGAATCGACGCGTTGCACGAGAGCGCGCGCACGATCCGCACCGAATCGATGTTCCACATGATCGCGAGGATGAATCCGAACAGCAACAAGATGCGCTGGGAGTTCACCTTGTACCAGCCGGAGACGCGGTCCATGTGATCGTCGTACCAATCTTCGAGGGCACCGACGAAGGTGGTGTAGTCGCCGTTCGCCTTCGCGATGAGCGCGCCGATTTGTGTGCCCAACCCGATCGCGGTCGCGTTGGCCTGAATCCTGGCGAAGACGTTCGACGGCGGGGAACCGGCCGCCGCGAGGTCCGGCGCGGCCTGAGCGTCCGGCGCGGCCTGAGCGTTCAAGGCCGGCGCCGGCGTGTTGAGCAAACCCATGACGATGCTGCTGAACTGCTGCGCCGAAAGGTATTGGGGATTCTGCTGTCCGCCCCTCATCAGCGCGGTGAAGATCGGATCGCCGAAGAATTTCGTGACCGCTGTCGATGTCCCGTTCGGCTTACCGGTCAGCAGCTGCGTGATCGCTGCCACCAGCATCTTCGATCGCGTCTGCAGAAACGTGTTGAACTGCTCGCCCATCCACGATGTGAGCAAGCTGAAGGCGATGTACACGACCACCAGCCCGATCGCGGTGTCGATGACGGGTGTGACGAATCCCGGAATGAGCGTACCCTCCCGCTTAGCACGTTGCGAGGTGCTCGTAGTATCGCGCGCGGAGAGCTCGGCCCTCCCTCAAAACAGCGCGAGCTGCTCGTTGGGCTCCAGGTACGCGGCGTCGATCCCCAGCCGGCCCAGCCGCCAGACGAAGTCGCGCCAGCCGTGGTTGAGCAGCACCTTGCGCGGCTGGGCGAGCTCGATGTAGCGCAACAACGCGGCGTAGTCGGCGTGATCGCTCAGCGGGATCGCGGTGTCGGCGCCGTAGCGGTAGCGAGCGTTCTTGTCGATCGCCCAGCCGGTGAGCACCGCGCTGCGCGACGGCTTGTTGCGCACCGCTTTGGGCTGCGTCGCCGACGGCGGCCAGATCAGCGCGCGCGATCCGTCGTACGTCGTCGCATCGTAGCGCTCGTAGTCCGGCAACCGCACGCCGGCGCTGCGGTACACGCGCGCGATCGCGTCGATCGCGCCGTGCACGGCGATGGGAATGCCGGCCTTGCCGAGGATCGCCATCGCTTCTTGCGCCTTGCCCAGCGAGTAGGCGTAGAAGACCGGCGCGCAGCCGTCCTCGAGCGCTTCGGTCGCGAACGCAATGACCGCATCCTCGACCTCCTCGCGCGGCGGAAAAACGTAGTGCGGCCGGCCGAAGGTGCACTCCATGAGCAGCACGTCGCAGCGCTTCACCTCGGCCGGCTCGCACGTGTACGACCGTGCCAGCTTGAAGTCGCCGGTATAGACGAAGCGCCCGCCGGCGCCTTCGATCAACAGCTGCGCGCTGCCCAAGACGTGGCCGGCCGGAAACAGCGTCAGCGTGTGCTCGCCGTCGGACCACGGCTCGTTGAAGGCGTGCTCCTCGAAGTCGCAGGCCCCGGCGAAGCGCGACCGGCAGATCTCGGCGTTGGCGGGCGTCGTGACGATCGTGTCGTGCTCGCGCGCGTGGTCGCTGTGACCGTGCGAGACGTAGCAGCGCGTGCGGGGCCGCAGGGAGTCGATCCAGAGGTCGAGGTCGGCGACGTACAGCGACCTCTCGGCGAGGGAGAACACGGGGGCGAACGTCCGTTCGCGCCGGGCGCAGACCGCACCCTTTGGACGCGAGCCCGGGTTTACGGTCCATCATGCGCGTCTACGACAACATCGCCGATACTTTCGGGAACACGCCGTTGGTTCGGATTCCGCGGCTGAACAAGGGTCTGGGCGCCGAGATCTTGTGTAAGCTCGAGTCGAAGAACCCGGCCGGGTCGGTCAAGGACCGCATCGGCGTCGCCATGATCGAAGCGGCCGAGCGCGACGGCAAGCTACGGCCCGACTCCGTCATCGTCGAGCCGACCAGCGGCAACACCGGGATCGCGCTCGCGTTCGTCTGCGCGGCCAAGGGCTATCCGCTGATCCTGACCATGCCCGAGACGATGACGGTCGAGCGCCGCAACCTGCTCAAGGCCTACGGCGCGCAGCTCGTGCTGACGCCCGGCACTGAGGGCATGAAGGGCGCCATCGCCAAAGCCAAAGAGATCGTCGCTTCGAACCCCGCCAAGTACTTCCAGCCCGGCCAGTTCGACAACCCGGCGAACCCCGAGATCCACTACCGCACGACGGGCGAGGAGATCTGGCGCGATACCGACGGCAAGGTCGACATTCTCGTCGCCGGCGTCGGCACGGGCGGGACGATCACCGGCGCCGGTCATCTGCTCAAGGAGCGCAAGCCGTCGGTCGAGTGCATCACCGTGGAGCCCGATACGTCGACCGTGCTGTCGGGCGGTGCGCCCGGTCCGCACAAGCTGCAAGGCTTCGCCCCCGGTTTCATCCCGTCGATCCTCGACACGCACGTCTACAGCGAGGTGATCAAAGCGTCGTTCGACGACTCGATCGCGATCGCTCGCCGTCTCGCTCGCGAAGAGGGCATTCTGGCCGGCATCTCGTCGGGTGCGAACTTGTGGGCCGCGATGCAAGTCGCCGCCCGTCCGGAGAACGCGGGAAAAACGATCGTCACGATCATCTGCGACACGGGCGAGCGCTACCTGTCGAGCCCGCTCTACGCCGAGCAGGAAGCGAACGTTTTCGAGCCCGCACTCGCGTAGGCCGGCCCGCTGAATGGATTCTCAGCCGTTTCCGAAATCTGCGACGTAGGCTGAGCTCGTAGGGCAACTGACCGAGTCGAGGGAGGGCGCGGCATGCGTGCTTTCGTCGCGAGGATCCTCGCCGCCGCGTTCGCGGGAACGCTGGCTTTCGGTGTGGCCGCGTTACCCCTCGGGGCGTCGGCGCAGGGCGTTCCGTCGTACGGACGACCCGCCTCGGCCGACGAAACGATTCACGGCCGGATCACCGCGATGCAAGGCCCGTATGCGATCGTGGTGCTCGACGATCGCGGCTTTCTCGACACGGTGTCACTGCGGCAGGGCACGATCATCAACCCGCGTGGACTGCGGCTGGCGGTCGGGATGGACGTGACGATCGTCGGCTACAACGCCGGCACCTCGTTTGCCGCGGTCGAGATCGACGTACCCTCCGGGTCCGAAGGGCCGGCGCCGGCGGACTATGCCGGCTACGGTGGCTATGATTATGACGACTACGGTCTCGCGGCGGCGTATGGAATTGGCGCGGGATTCTTCGTTCCACCCGAGCAGGTGGTTCCGGTCGGATCGCCTGCTGCGCCAAAGACGGGTGCGCCGCGATACATCGAGCATCCGAAGCCGGACCATCCGGTGCGTGAGCCGTTGGACGCCACGCCGTCGACGGCGCCGAATCCCGACGCGAGCTCCGCGCCGAGCGCACCGGCGAGCCCTGCGCTTCCGTCCTACGCGTCGCCGCTGGTCGGCGTCACGCCGTCGCTCGGATTCGGCGGCGGCGGCACGACGTATCGTGGCGCGACGGCGCCGCAAGCGCGGGGGATGTCACCGCAAGCGCGGGCGGAGGCGCCGCGCTCGGAACCGGCTCGCTCCGCGCCGGCCTCGTCCTCGTCGTCGTCGCGCTCGCACTGACGCGACGAATCAGTCCAGTCAGGTGAACGGTCGACCTGACTGTCGGTGATGTAGTTCGAGGAGGCGCGCCGCCGCGCGCGAACGCGGCCTCCCCGGATGTTCTGGGAGCTGGCCGGCGTTCCGGCCGTCGCCGTGCGGCGCGGAGCGCGCGTCGAATCGGTCCACCAGGTCGCGGCGTGCGCGGCCGACGTCGACGGGAACGTCGTCCTGCGCGTCGGCACCGTCGACGTGCCGGTGTTCCTGCGCTCGGCGGCCAAGCCGTTCATCGCAGCGGCCGCCGTCCGGGCCGGCGTGCTCGAACGGTTCGGGTTCGGCGAGCGCGAGCTGGCGCTGATGTGCGCCTCGCACAACGGTGAGCCGGAGCACGTCGCGGTCGTCGCGTCGATGCTCGAGCGGATCGGCGCGACGGTCGACGACCTCGGCTGCGGCGCGCACGCGCCGTCGTTCGAGCCGGCGGCCGCGGCGCTGGCCGCGCGCGGCGAACGCCCGACGCAGCTGCACAACAACTGCAGCGGAAAGCACGCCGGGATCCTCGCGCTGGCGAAGGTGCTCGGTGCGCCGTTCGCCGGCTATCTCGAGCCGTCGCATTCCGCGCAGCGCGAGGTCCTCGCGCTGTGCGAGCGGGTGAGCGACGACGTCTTCACCGGCGACAAGCTCGCGGTGGACGGCTGCGGGATCCCCGTCTTCGCCACGACGCTGCGCAAAGCCGCGATCTCGTTCGCGCGGCTGGCGACGCTGCGCGGCCTCGACGACGCCGACGCGGCGGCGCTCGCACGCGCCGGCGCGGCGATGACGAGCGAACCCTGGTACGTCGGCGGGACGGGAAGGTTCGATACCGATCTCATGCGCGCGACGCACGGCCGCATCGTCGCCAAGGCCGGCGCCGAAGGCGTGCACTGTGACGCGCTGCTCGACGCCGGGCTGGGCCTCGCGCTCAAGGTGGTCGACGGAACGCGGCGCGCCGCGGCGCCGGCCACGCTGGCGGCTCTCGACGCGCTGCACGCGCTCGAGCCCGTCGCGCGCGAGGCGATGCGCGCGCACGCCGTCGTGGCGGTCCGCAACGTCGCCGGCAGGGTGGTCGGCGAGGTCGCGGCGCTCGACGGTTGGATCCCGGTGTCCGCCTAGCCGCCGTCAGCAACCCCGCGCCGTCGCCCGCGGTCTGAGCCTCCGTGACGGAGTTCTTCCTGAGGCGGCCGATCTTTGCATCGGTCGCATCGCTGATCATTCTGCTGCTCGGGATGATCTCGATTCCGATCCTGCCGGTCGCGCAGTATCCGAACATCGCACCGCCGCAGGTCACGGTCACCGCGCTGTATACCGGCGCGAGCGCCGAAGCCGTCGAATCGTCCGTCACGACGCCGCTCGAGCAGGCGATCAACGGCGTCCAGGGGCTGCGCTACATCAGCTCGCAGAGCGGCAGCGACGGCACCTCGCAGATCACCTGCACGTTCAACCTCGATCGCAATCTCGACCAGGCGGCGAACGACGTGCAGAACGCGGTCAACGACGCCGTCGGCCGGCTGCCGAACGAAGTCAAGCTGACCGGCATCACCGTCGCGAAGAACTCCGGCACGTTCGTCATGGCGCTCGGCGTCACGTCCACCGACAAGCGGTGGGACTCGATCTTCATGACAAACTATCTCGAGAACAACGTCGTCAACGACATCAAGCGCATTCCAGGCGTCTCCGATGTGCTGGTGTTCGGCGAGCGCAAGTACGCGATGCGGCTGTGGGTCGACCCCAAGAAGCTGGCCGACAACGGCTTGACGGCCAGCGACGTCGTCAACGCGCTCACGGCGCAGAACGTCCAGGTCGCCGCCGGCTCGATCGGGGCTCCGCCGACCAACGGCAACCAGCCGTACGAGTACAGCGTCCGCGCGACGGGCCGGCTCACCAGCACGACCGAATTCTCCAACATCATCCTGCGCACGAATCCCGACGGCGGTTTCGTGAAGGTCGCCGACGTCGGACGCGTGACGCTGGGAGCCGAGAACTATAACGGTTCGCTCTGGTTCGACGGCAAAGACGGCGTCGGGCTCGGCGTGCTGCAGCTGCAGACCGGCAACGCGCTGCAGGTGTCGCAGCAGGTGCGCCAGACGCTCGACCGGCTCGCCGCGAAGTTTCCGCCCGGCATGTCGTACGAGGTCGCGTTCGACTCGACCGAGTTCGTACGCGAGTCGATCAAGGAGGTCGTGATCACGTTGCTGATCGCGATCGCGCTGGTCGTGCTGGTGATCTTCCTGTTTTTGCAGGACTGGCGCACCACGCTGATCCCGGCCGTCACCATCCCGGTCTCGCTGATCGGTACGTTCTTCCTGATGCAGGTGCTGGGCTTCTCGATCAACCAGCTCACCCTCTTCGGGCTGACGCTGGCGACGGGTCTGGTGGTCGACGATGCGATCGTGGTGATCGAAAACATCGCGCGGTTCATCCAGGAGAAGGGAATGTCGCCGCTCGAGGGCGCGCGCGAAGCGATGACCGAGATCCAGGGCGCCGTCGTCGCGTCGTCGCTGGTGCTGCTCGCCGTCTTCGTACCGGTCGCGTTCTTTCCGGGCACGACCGGGCTGCTCTACAAGCAGTTCGCGCTGACGATCGCGTGCTCGATCACGATCTCACTGTTCTGCGCGCTCACGCTCACGCCGGTTCTTTCGTCGCTGCTGCTCGGGCGGACGAAGCGCCGCGAATCCTGGTTCTTCCGGCCGGTGAACCGCGCGATCACCGCCACGCGCACCGGCTACCGGCGCGTGCTGCCGATCGTCCTCGCGCGCCGGGTGCTCGTGCTCGGCGTCTTCGCCGTGCTGCTGGCCCTCACCGGCTGGGCGTACGTCAAGGCGCCGACCGGATTCATACCCGACGAAGATCAGGGCTTCGCGATCATCGCGATGCAAGCGCCGCCGGGTTCGTCGATCGACTACACGCACCGCATGCAGCGCAAGATCGAGGCGATCCTCAAGCAGCAGCCGGAGATCACCGACGTGTTCGACGCTGCCGGTTTCAGCTTCACCGGCAACGGCTCGAACTACGCGACGATGTTCATCCGCTTGCGGCCGTGGGCCGAGCGGCGCGGAGCGAGTCACGCGATCGACGCGGTGATCAACCGCGTCAACCAGCGGTTGTTCTTCACGCCGGGCGCTCAAGCGTTCATGCTCAACCCGCCGTCGATCCCGGGCCTCGGTTTCCAAGGCGGTTTCGACTTCGAGCTCGAGGATCGCGGTAACGCCGGCATCCCGGCGCTACTCAACACCGCGACCTACCAGATCATCTATCCGGCCTACGCCACCAAGAGTTTGGCCAACGTCTACACGACGTTCCGTGCCGACAAGCCGACGATCCTGATCAACGTGAATCGCGGGGAGGCAATGTCGCTTGGCGTGGCGCTCCCCGACCTGTTCAACACGCTGCAGGTCTATCTCGGCTCGGTCTATGTCAACGACTTCGACATGAACGGCCAGGCGTACCGCGTGTACGTGCAGGCCGACACGCCG
>Ga0302325_10002808_pt1 | contig 41873 bp, 40 predicted proteins | sample Palsa_T0_2_FD_201948 | JGI IMG/M metagenome (GOLD analysis project Ga0302325, IMG submission 201948) | Peat permafrost microbial communities from Stordalen Mire near Abisko, Sweden - Palsa_T0_2 | ecosystem: Environmental > Terrestrial > Soil > Palsa > Peat permafrost | place: Sweden: Abisko...
ACGGCGTTGTAGACGGCGAACTCGTTCTCGCTCTGCACGCCGTTCTGCTCGTACTGGCTGACCAGCGCGCTGGTGGAGCCCTGCAGCAGGTAGGACGACAGGGCCTGGGCCAGCCCCGGCCAGAGCTCGTTGTCGTAGCCGCCGAGCAGGAACGTGTCGTCGAGCTCGTCCTCGCCGATCATGGGGCCATTCGGCCCGGAGATGGGGTGGGCCTGCAGCCGCTGGCGGGCGGTGTACCAGGCCTGCTGGACCTCGGCCGCAGTGGAGCCCAGGTGGTACGAGCTGCTGTACTGGGCCACCCAGGCGAAGAACGCCTCCATCCGGGCCTGGAACGCGTAGTCCTGGTCGATGTTGTCGGTGTACCAGACGCCCTGCGGGTCGACGGTGCTGTCCAGCACCATGCGGCGCACCCGGTTCGGGAACAGCGTCGCGTACACCTGGCCGATGTAGGTGCCGTAGGAGAAGGCGTAGTAGTTGATCTTCTGCTGGCCCAGCGCCGCCCGGATGGAGTCGACGTCCCGGGCCACGTCTTCGGTCGTCATGTAGGGCAGCAGCCAGCCGAACCGCTTCTCACACTCGGCCGCGTACGTCTTGGCCCGGTTGATCAGGACCTGCTCGGCGGCCGCGTTGGCCGGGATGTAGTTGGGCCGGACCCCGGAGAAAAAGTCCGGCTCGCAGGACAGGGCGGGCACGGAGGCGCCAACGCCGCGCGGGTCGAAGCCGATGATGTTGTACTCGGCGGCCACGGCCGGGCTGATGCCCTGCGCCACCGCCGCCGCCAGGGACCGGCCGCTGGCGCCCGGGCCGCCCGGGTTGACCAGCAGGTCGCCCTGCTGCTGGCCGGCCGGGGCCGTCGCCGGGACCTCCGACAGGGCCAGCGTGATCTTCCGCCCGCCGGGGTCGGAGTAGTTCAGCGGGACCTGCAGGTTCGCGCACTTCATCGCGACGCCCTGCACCCCGCTGATCGTGCAGGAACTCCAGTGCACAGATGACGCCGTGCCGCCGCTCGCCGTGCTGCTTCCCGCGCTGGCGGAGCCACCGGAGTCTCCCTTAGAGCCCGACGTGCAGCCCGCCAGGACGACGGCGCCGGCGGCGGTCAGCGCGACGGCCAGCGTGACCGCGCGGCGGGGACGGCGCGGCGGGCGGCTCAGGGATTCCGGGCGGGTCGGGCGCGTGGGGCGGGAGACTCCGGCCTGGCGCAGACGGCGGCTCAGCGGCATGTCAGCCATCTTGCCGCACCGGGGCCGGTGCGGAGACCGGCATGGCCGGACGGCAGGCCGTACCGGCAGGCACCGCCGTCGGCTGGCGCGCCCGGGTCCCGGGCGCGCCAGCCGACGGACCGTCACGGGGGCGGGATCTGCGGGATCTGCGGGCTCTGGCCGAGGCGGTGGCGCTCCTCCATGGCCTTGCGGTACTCGGCCACGACCAGCTCGGTGAGCTCCGTGACCGAGGTGTCGGCGCTGCGCTTGTCGACGGTGATCTCGCCGTGCTGGATCAGGTTGATCCGGTCGCACACCTCGAGTACCTGGCCGTAGTTGTGCGCGATGATGATGATCGAGACGTTGCCCTGCTCCTTCAGCTCGTGGACCAGGTCGAGGATGATGGCGCCCTCCTTGACGCCCATCGCCGCGAGTGGCTCGTCCAGGAGCAGGATCTTGGGGTTGGAGTAGACCGAGCGGGCCACCGCGATGGCCTGGCGCTGGCCGCCGGACAGCTTGGCCACCTCGACGTTGACCGACGGGAGCCGGATCCCCATCTCTTCCAGGTGCTCCCGGGCCAGCTTGCGCATGGACCGGTTGTTGAGGATCGGCCCGTTGACCTGCTCCCGGTTGAGGAACATGTTGTGGTACACGCTGAGCTGGTTGATCAGGGCGAGGTCCTGGTAGACGGCGTCGATACCCAGCGAGCGGGCGTGGTCGACGTTCTTGAAGACCACCTCCTGGCCGTCGAGCAGGATCCGTCCGGTCGTCGGCGGCTGGAAGCCACAGAGGATCTTGAGCAGGGTCGACTTGCCGGCGCCGTTGTCGCCGAGCAGCCCGAGCACCTCGCCCCGGCCCAGGTGCACGTTGACGTCGGTGAGGGCGGTGACCGCGCCGTAGCGCTTGGAGATGTGCTCGGCGCGCAGGATGTCGCCGCTCGCGGCCGACGCGGCCGCGGCTGCGTCCGGTGACGTGGTGGTCATTTAACTTCGCCCCGCTTCCCGCAGCTTGGCGAGCTGCACGTTCGCGACCATAGCGACGAGGATCGCGCCGCCGAAGATGATGTCCAGCGGGTTAGCGCTGATACCGATGATCTGAAAGCCGTCGGTGAGGGTGGCCAGCACGACCGCGCCCAGGAAGGCGCCGAGGATCGTGCCCACCCCGCCGAGCATGGCCGTGCCGCCGATCACCGCCGCGGTCACGGAGTAGAACATCGGCGTGTAACCGCCCGCGGTCGGGTCGATGGTGCTGGTCTGGAACGCGACCTGCAGGCCGACGAACGCGCCCAGCAGCCCGCTGACCATGAAGTTGCCGTACTTGATCCGCGGGACCTTGATGCCCGCTTCCTGCGCACCGAGCAGGTTGCCGCCGACGGCGACGGTGTGCAGGCCCCAGCGGGTCCGGGTGAGGATGATGTGGAAGAGGGCCACCAGGATCACGGCCCAGATGAACTCGGTCCAGCCGTTGTTGCCGATCCAGTGCCCGATGCCGACGACCTGCGTCGGGATGTTGGCCGGCTCGGCGTGGGACGTGGTGTCCACGATGCCCAGCAGGATGAACCCGGTACCCAGGGTGGTGATGAAGGAGGGGAGCCCGACCGTCACGGTGAGGAAGGCGTTGATCCAGCCGACCGCGACCCCCATGAGCAGGGAGATGATGATGGCCAGGATGCCGGGGACGCCGTAGAAGTTGATCAGATAGTGCATGAGGAACGGCGAGAGCGTGTAGATGAACCCGACCGAGAGGTCGATCTCGCCGCAGATCAGCAGCAATACCTCACCGATCGCGATGATGATGATGGGCGCTGCGTCCTCCGACAGCCAGGTCGTGAGGTTGGTTGAACTCAGGAAGTTCGAGGAGTCCAAGGCAAAGTAAATAATCAGCGCGATGGTGACGACCAGCACGGTCGCCTCGCGCTGCCGCAGGAACGCCGCGCCGCTCATTCTGACGAAGCGGAATGCTCCAGGCCCCGGAGTGCCCGGGTCCGAGCCCGGACGGCCTGTCCTGCTTTCTGGGGCTTCGCTCACTTTGCTCATCCGTTCTATACGTCTGTGCTACGCGGTCCGGCCAGCGCGCATGTGAGGCAGCGCAGCCCGGACACCCTGATCCCGCGAGGGACAAGGCTCCCGCCGGGCCGCGCAAATCAGTCTTACACCCGCGATCGGCGGCAACAATGCAGCGGGTCATGCGCCAACGGCAGGCGTGCCCATACGGCTCGCTGATGGGCACGCCTGCCGTCCCGGCGCCCGGCGTCAGGTGCTCGTCGTGGCCGGCGGCGACTGAATGGCGCCGGACGGGCGCGGGACGTACTTCTGCGCCGTCGTGGAGCCCTGGTAGCGGCTGGACACGGTGTACGGGGCGGCGTTCGCTTTGGTGATGATGGTCAGGCCGGTGTCGGTGTCCGGCGGGGCCAGGGTGCCACCCGAGATGTTGTACAGGTACATGTACAGCGTGGGCAGGAAGCCCTGCAGGTACGGGTCCTGGTAGATGGTGAAGTCCATCAGACCGGACTGGATGTTGGACAGCGTGTTGCCCAGCGTGTCGAACCCGCCGGACGGCACCTTGAGGCCCGCGGCCTGCAGCGTGGTGCCGAGGAACTCGGTCGAGCCCGCGTCCACCGCGAAGGCGCCCTTGATGCTCTTGTGGCCCAGCAGGTACGCCTTCTCCGCTGGTTCCTCGGCGGAGGTCGCCGCGCCGGTGGCCACCTCATTCAGGGTGAAACCCTTGCCCGTCAGCACGGAGGCGGCGCCGTCGTACCGGGGCTGGATGTTGCCCGTGCCTGGGGTGGCGATGAAGATGACGATGTCGCCGCCGCCGGGGATGAGCTTCGCGATCTCCGTGCCCATCTGCTGGCCGGAGATGTACAGCGCCTGCCCGACGTAGGCCAGGCGGTTGGTCCCTATCACGGGCTTGCCGTTGACGTAGCTGCCGTCCGCGTTGTAGGAGATGACCGGGATACCCGCGTTCAGGGCACTCGCAACCGGCGCCGTGAACGCGGTCGGGTCGATGACGGGCACGGCAATTCCGTCGGCTTTCGCGGAAGTGGCGGTCTGCATGTAGTTCGTCATCTGCGAGACGACCGAGCTTTCCGAGCCGCCCCACTTGGGCGTGGGAAGGTCAAGGAGCGCCGCGGCGTCGGCCAGGCCGTACTGGGTCGGGGTGAAGAACGGGTTCGTCGTGACGTGGTTGACGAACCAGAACTGCCACTTCGGCGTGCTCGGGAAGTTACCGGCGACGTTTTTGGTCTCGGAGCCGCTGCTGCTCGAGGACGAGGTGCAGGCCGAGATCAGCGCCGACGCGGCCGCCGTCGCACTGAACAGTCCCGCGCCCTTCAGCAGCTTGCGGCGCGCGGGCCCGTCCTTCATGTTGAGGGTCTCAACCGCCTCGTCGACTACTGGGTCGACTTTTTCTTTCATATGGACCTCCATGGAATTGTCTCGGGACGCTCACTGTCCCGAGCCGGACCCGCTGTATGGACAGCGTTTTCCGCCGAAGTCGCCGACGTCGTGACGCAGGAGAAAACATGTCTGCCGCCCGGCTCCTGCGTATTTTGGCGGCACGGCGCATCACTAATTAGTGGCCGGAACCGGGATTGGCCCATGTCCGGCGGAACGCCGTAGACGCTAAAGCTGCTCATGATCCCCTGTCAAGGCACCACGCAAGCCGCGGGCAGCCCCCGATTCCGGCCGCCGCCCGGGCGCGATCCGGGCCTGTCCCGGAGCCGGGCGGGACCTGGCTTTCGCGAGGCCCGCGCGGAAGACTGTCGGACAGGCCCCGCTACGCGTTCGCGGCGGGATGGCGGCGCTGCGCACGGGACAGCGGTTGACGGGCGGGCCGGCTGGGCGCATCGTGTACACGACGCACATGAGACCCAGACAGCTCAACGTAACCACAACGCAACCTCTGCCTCACTTGTAACAGAGTTAAACATTAGCAGGATGTTAGCGCTAACAAGTAACTGTTCGGCAACGAACGTGAAACACAATCGCCACGCTGAGCAGCGAGGCTGAGGCCCTACCGCAGCAGGCGGTACCTGGAGTGAAGCATGTTTTGAGCATGCCCTCTGTTACTTCAGAGATCCTTCAGAGACAATGTGACTACATTCGAACTGTTGCCAGAAGTTAATCAGTTAACTTCGCACAGTAATCGTCTGGCCGGGAGGGGGTTCCGGCGGCGATGGCACAGGAACCATCGTCGTCAGACAGGCGTTATCCTCAGAAGAGGACAAATTCGGTCGTGGGGGGTTCACAATGAGTGTGGCGACGGTCTGTGTTGTTCGCGCACAGAAGTACCTGTCGTCACGGTGTGCATCCGACAGCCGCAATCGGAACCGAACAGCGAATATGAACGTCTCAGTGAAGACGGATGGCGGACTGAACGTCACCAGGGCACCAGCCCGGCGGCGTCTCCGCATGAAAGAGGAGGCTACGGATGCTTGCCCGGCATCGACAGTCGCTGATCCTCCAGGCTGTCCGCAGTGACGGCAGCGCACGAGTCAGCGATCTTACCCAGCAACTCGGGGTCTCGGACATGACCGTCCGGCGGGACCTGGAGGCCCTCGCGAGAGACGGCCTGATCGAGAAAGTTCACGGCGGAGCGGTCCTGCCCGGAACACCAACCAGCAGTCACGAGCCCGGCTTCGAGGCCAAGCTCGTGCTCGAGCAGCCGGAGAAGGCAGCGATCGGAAGGGCCGCAGCCAGCCTGGTCAAGCCCGGCACCGCAATCGCCCTGTCCGCCGGCACCACGACGTTCGCGCTGGCCCAGTGCCTGCTCGACGTTCCCGGCCTGACGATCGTGACCAACTCGCTGCGCGTGATGAACCTGTTCAGCAGCGCACGGCCCGGCAACGGATCACACACGTCCGTCATCCTGACCGGCGGGATCCGCACTCCCTCGGATGCGCTGGTCGGCCCCGTGGCTGACCTGACCGTCCGGTCACTCCACTTCGACACGCTATTCCTCGGCTGCCACGGCATCGACACCGACGCGGGGCTCACCACGCCGAACCTGGCCGAATCGGAAACCAACCGTACCTTCATCAAGCTGGCCCGCCGGGTCGTGGTCATCACCGACCACACCAAGTGGGGCCTGGTCAGCCTGAGCTCGTTCGCGAGTCTCGACGAGGTTGACGTCCTGGTCACCGACGACGAGCTCCCGGCCGGCACCCGCGAAGCGGCCGCCGAGAAGGTCGGCGAGATCATCGTGGCCGACGACATGTCCGCCGCCCGGGTGGCGCGCGGCTGAGCGGCTGTGTGGCCAACTGGCTAACGCTTTAGGGCCGACTGGCTGTGCGGCTAGATAGCAAGGCAGTAAAACGCCGGTCACCACCGGCGGTAGGCAGGGGTCCTGGGCAGGCGCCGTAACGGACGGCGCCAGGCCTGGGTCGATGGGGGCGGGGTCACGCACGGGGGCCCCGCTACTTTGTAGCCCGCTCTTCCCCGCGCATGTCTGCTTTCTCCGCGTGCGCCCGCTCTCACCGCGTGCCCCCCTCTCCCCGGCGCATGCCCCCTCTCACCGCGTGCGCCCTCCCTCGCACGGCCCGCGTGCGCCGGTTCGTCCGCGCGTCCCGCTGCGTGATTCCCCGCAGCTCAGTGGTCCTGCTGCCCCCGCTTGCTCCGCAACGCAGCGACTGTGTGATCTGGGACGAGAACCCCCATCCGTGCGAAGCCGCCCTGAACGGGGCCAGCTGATGCTCTAGAGCCCCACGAGTGCCGTATTCGTGCCGAGAAAACCGCACATACTGCGGAAAAGTCGCCACGACTACGGCCGGGCCGGGAGACACGGGGCCCGCGAGTGGCCCGCGCGGGGGGCGGGTCAGGCGACGGTGACGGAGGGCGAACCCGCTTCACCCTCGGGGAGGCCCTCTTCCTCGGCGAGGCGCATGGCCTCCTCGATGAGGGTTTCCACGATCTTGGACTCGGGCACGGTGGCGATGACCTTGCCGCGCACGAAGATCTGGCCCTTGCCGTTGCCCGACGCGACACCGAGGTCGGCCTCGCGTGCCTCGCCGGGGCCGTTGACGACGCAGCCCATGACGGCCACCCGCAGCGGTACCTCCAGGCCCTCGAGCCCCGCCGTCACCTCGTCGGCCAGCTTGTAGACGTCGACCTGAGCCCGCCCGCAGGAGGGGCAGGACACGATCTCCAGGCCGCGCTGGCGCATGCCGAGGGACTCCAGGATGCCGATCCCGACCTTGACCTCTTCCACCGGCGGGGCCGACAGCGAGACGCGGATCGTGTCACCGATGCCCTCGGCCAGCAGCGCGCCGAACGCCACAGCCGACTTGATCGTCCCCTGGAAGGTGGGGCCGGCCTCGGTGACCCCCAGGTGCAGCGGGTAGTCGCACTTCTGGGCGAGCAGCCGGTAGGCGTTGATCATGACCACCGGGTCGTGGTGCTTCACCGAGATCTTGATGTCGCGGAAGTCGTGCTCCTCGAACAGGGAGCATTCCCACAGCGCCGACTCCACCAGGGCCTCGGGAGTGGCCTTGCCGTACTTGGCCATCAGGCGCTTGTCCAGGGAGCCGGCGTTGACGCCGATGCGGATGGGGATCCCAGCGTCCTTGGCGGCCCGCGCGATCTCGCCCACCTTGTCGTCGAACGCCTTGATGTTGCCCGGGTTGACCCGGACCGCGGCGCACCCGGCGTCGATCGCGGCGAACACGTACTTCGGCTGGAAGTGAATGTCGGCGATCACCGGGATCTGGGACTTCCTGGCGATCGCGGGCAGGGCGTCCGCGTCATCCTGCGACGGGACCGCCACCCGGACGATCTGGCAGCCGGACGCGGTCAGCTCCGCGATCTGCTGCAGCGTGGCGTTCACGTCGGCGGTCAGCGTGGTGGCCATCGACTGAACCGAAACGGGCGCGCCACCGCCCACCGGCACGGACCCCACCATGAGCTGCCGCGAAACCCGGCGCTCGGCCAGCGGCCGGGGCGGCGTCTCCGGCACACCGAGGTCAATGCTCATCTGCCCCATCCGATCGCTTGTCGGTGTCTTACGGCCGGGCCCGGCGGCCCGGCACCTCAGCGGACCGGCGGCCGGGCCGCGCTCCCCCGCGGAGCCCGGCGTCTTCCGGTCCGATTGTCAGTCTCTCAGGACCAGCCTGCCACCACGTACAGCACACCGGCCTTGCCTGACGCCTGCGTCACAGAGCGTTCCCGTGACGTTCGCCCGCTGTCCCGCCCGCGCCCCGCTTCCCGTCAGGCTCCCCCCGCGCACGGTCAGGTAAGCCGGATAGGGTTCACGAGGTCGGCGAGGATCAGCATCAGGCCGAAGACCACGAGGATCGCGAACACGCCCATGCTGACCGGTACGAGCTTGGTCATGTCCACCAGACCGGGGTCGGCCCGGCCGCGCAGGCGCGCGAACCAGGCCCGGATGCGCTCGAAGATGATGACCGCGATGTGGCCGCCGTCCAGCGGCAGCAGCGGCAGCAGGTTGAACGCGCCGACGAAGATGTTCAGCGAGGCCACGATCAGCAGAACGTAGTCGACCTTGACCTGCCAGCCGACGCTGGCCGAGACGACGTCGCCGGTGATCTCTCCCGCGCCCACTACGCTGGTGACCTGCCCCGCCGCGGTGCTGGACCGGTTCTTGGCGAACAGATGCGGGATGGCCGCCGGCAGGCTGCCGATTTCCTTCGCGGAGCCGGTCAGTACCTGGCCGAACATCGAGCCCGCGTAGGTCACCGACCGGATCGGGTTGTAGCGCTCGAAGACGTTGGTGCTCTCGACGCCGAGGTAGGACCCGGACCGCCCGCCGACCGCGGCCAGCGTGACGTGCAGGGTCACCTGGTGCCCGTCCCGCAGCACGACCACCGGCACCGTGCGGTGCGCGGGGGTGCTGCGGATGTCGTTGCCGAGCGCGGTCCATGAACTGACCGGCTTGCCGTCGAACGAGACGACCTTGTCCCCCGCCTGTATGCCGGCTGCCTTGGCCGGGGATGGGCGGTCGGACGCGGTGCACGTCCCGTTCTCGAACGCCTTGGCGTTGGCCGGCACGCACGCGGCCACCGGCCCGAGCTGCGTGGTGTTGTCGTTGTCCAGCCCGATCGCGGCGGCCAGCAGGAACAGCAGCACGAGCGCCAGCACGAAGTGCATGAACGAGCCGGCGAAAAGGACGATCAGGCGCTGCCAGGCCGGATGCCGGCGGAACGACCGCGGTTCGTCGGCGGGGTCGACCTCGTCCATGGAAGTCATCCCGACGATTTTGACGAAACCGCCCAGCGGCAGGGCCTTGATCCCGTACTCGGTCTCGCCCCGGCGCGTGGACCACAAGGTGGTGCCGAAGCCGACGAAGTACTGGGTGACCTTCATGCCGAACTTCTTGGCCGTGACGAAGTGGCCGCTTTCGTGCAGCATCACGGAGAAGAGCAGGGCAACAATGAAGATGACCCAGCCCAGCAGGCTCATTCGGTCATCTCTCCCTCGCTGTTGAGCTCGCGCGCCCGGCGCCGGGCCCAGATGTCAACTGCCAGCACGTCTTCCAGGGTGGCAGCATCGCCCTGGGCCGCGTCATATTCCGAGATTACCCGGGCCACCGTGTCGACGATCCCGGTAAAGGGGATCTTCCCGGCCATAAAGGCGTCGACGCACTCCTCGTTGGCCGCGTTATAGACCGCGGGCGCGGAGCCGCCCGCGGCGGCCGCCTCGCGGGCCAGCTGGACGGCGGGGAACGCCTCGTTGTCGAGCGGCTCGAACGTCCAGGTGGCGGCCTTGGACCAGTCGATCGCGGGCGTCGCGTCCGGGATCCGGTCCGGCCAGGCCAGGGCCAGCGCGATCGGCAGCCGCATGTCCGGCGGGCTGGCCATGGCGATGGTCGCGCCGTCGGTGTACTCGACCATGGAATGCACGATCGACTGCGGGTGCACGACGACGGCGATCTGCTCGAGCGGGACGTCGAAGAGCAGGTGGGCCTCGATCAGCTCCAGGCCCTTGTTGACCAGCGTCGCGCTGTTCAGCGAGATGACCGGCCCCATGTTCCAGGTGGGATGGGCCAGCGCCTGCTCGGGGGTGACCCCGGTGAGCTGGTCCCGGGTCCAGCCGCGGAATGGTCCCCCGCTCGCGGTGAGCACCAGCTGGCGCACCTCGCTGCGGGCCCCGCCGCGCAGGCACTGGGCGATCGTGGAGTGCTCGGAGTCGACCGGGACGATCTGGCCCGGCGCCGCCCGGCCGGTGACCAGCGACCCGCCGGTGATGAGCGATTCCTTATTGGCCAGGGCGAGGGTGCGCCCGGCATCCAGGGCCGCGATCGTCGCGGCCAGGCCCACGGCGCCGGTGACGCCGTTCAGCACCACATCGCACGGCCACGACGCGGCCGCCGGTATCGCGTCCGGGCCCACCAGGACCTCCGGGACCGGGCCCGCGGCCCGGTCCGCCTCCGCCGCCAGCGCGGCACGCACATCGGCCTCCGCGCTCGGCCGGGCCACCGCGACCACGGCCACGCCGAACTCCACGGCCTGCTCAGCCAGCAGGGCGGGATTGCCGCCCCCGGCCGCCAGCCCGGCCACCCGGAACCGGTCCGGGTTGCGCCGGATCACATCCAGGGCCTGGGTGCCGATCGAGCCCGTCGAGCCGAGCACGACGACATCGCGCGGCTGGGCGCTGTGGGCGGCCGCGCCGCCTCCCGAAGCTTCCACGGGACCCATTCTGGCCCGCCCGCGGCCCGGACGGCGACTGGCGACCCGAACCGCGTGTTCCCGCGTCGTCAGCTGCCCGTGCTGGCCGTGGGCGTGGGGGCGGGCAGCAGGCTGATCCGCTGCCAGGCGGTCTGCCACTGCTCGTAGGTGGTGCAGCCGACCTGCCCGTTGCCGCAGTCGCCGACCGGCAGGTGCTCGAACACGATGTTCCGCGCCACCGGCAGGCTCGACTCGTGGTACTGGCTGCAGTTGGCCGCGGCCGCGCCGCGGCAGGCCGCCGGGTTCGCCGGCGCGGCGCTGGTAAAGGCGGAGACGCCTTCCTGGACGGAGGGCGAGGCCGACCAGGACAGCCATTTGTACATGCAGCTGCTGTTCGGGGCCTTGGCCGTCATCATCCACGACAGCACGTCGGCGACCGCCGGCCCCTGGCCGGTGGTGGCCGCCGGGGCTGGCCAGCCGGCCGTGGGGAGTCCGGCCCGGGACATCTCCTCGATCTGATGGTCCAGCACGGCGCCGAGCACGTACTGGCCATCCCCGAGCGGGCCGACCACATCGCTGTCCTGGGACCAGAAGGATGCCACGCTGGGCCGGATCGCGATCACGGCCTGCTGCGCCGCGGCCAGCTGGGGCTTGGTGAGCTCGAAGGGATCGGTGATGCCCAGTGACGGCTGGGCCGACTTGAGGTAGAGGGCGGCCAGCGCGAGCGTCACCGGGGAGTCCGGCACCGTTATCTTGTGCGCGTAGCGCGCGGCGGAGGCCGGCTCGAACAGCGTGCCCCAGCTCTGCGGGGCGGGTTTTACCACGGTGGGGTCGTACCCGGTGACGTAGGAGTCCCAGCTGTAGGGCATCCCGTAGAGCTTGCCGCCGTACAGTTCGCTCGGCGCGGCGCGCAGCTGCGGGCTGAGCTGCGGGTAGCCAGTGATGCGCTGGACGTCGAGCGGCTGAAGGTTCCCGGCCCTGGCCAGGGTCCCGAGGACCTCCGGTGAGCCCAGCACCCCGTCGTAGTAGGAGCGGCCGATGCCCCGGTTGACGTCGTTGATGGCCAGGGCGTCGGTGCCGGCGTCCCTCAGCTCGACCTGGCAGCCCGTCTGCTGCTCGAACGGCGTCACCCAGTCGTCCCGCGGATCGATGTTGCCGGTCTGCACGGGGCCAGCCGGGACCACCAGCCGGAGCACGCCGTTGTCGGGCACGGCGGACGCAGCTCCCGACACGGTCCCGGCCGGGGAGGCGCTGGCCGCGGGCGAGGGCCCGGTACTGGTCCCGGAGCAGCCCGCCAGCAGGATCAGGGCCCCGGCCAGAGCGGGGCAGACGGCGGCCAGCCGGCGCCCGACCGGGCGCGGCGCACGCGGCCCCGCGCCACGGCGGCCCGCGCGCTTGGCGGGCCGTCCGCGTCGCGCGTTCAGCGCTTGTCCGCTCACGGAACGATGAGCTTATCCGGCCCTGGACCGCTACGGCTCGCTGACCCGGCCATACTGGGCAAAACGCCGGCCATTTCCGGGCCCGGGCCGGGCGGAGGCCGGCTAGGCGAGCCCGGAGATGAGCCGGGCCATGCTGAAATCGGCCGCGGTGAGCCCGCCCGCCGAATGCGTCGACAGGGTCAGCGTCACCTTGTTCCACTGAATGAGGATGTCGGGGTGATGATTGGCCTCCTCCGCGAGGAACGCAACCCCGCCGACGAAGATCAACGCGTCCTTGAAGTCATGCCGTTCGACCGTCCGGCTGATCTCGCTTCCGGCGAGGGTCCAGCCCGGGGTTTCGGAAAGTTCGGCCGTGATCTGATCATCTGTCAGAAGTTCCATGCGACCGGCATACCATTCGGACGTGCCAGGATCACCACCCAGCCCGCCCGGAGCCGCCGGCGCGCCGGCCGGCTCCGCCGCGCCACGCCCGACGCCGCTGCTGCCCGTCCACCAGGAACTGGGAGCGTCGCTGACCGGCTTCGCCGGCTGGCTCATGCCGCTGCGCTACCAGAGCGAGACCGCCGAGCATCTGGCCGTGCGCCGGGCGGCGGGCCTGTTCGACCTGTCCCACATGGGCGAGATTACGGTAAGCGGCCCGGGCGCGGCGGCGGCCCTTGACCACGCGGTCGTCGGGCAGCTGTCCGCGCTGGCGGCCGGCCGGGCCCGGTACACGATGATGTGCGCCGAGGACGGCGGCGTCGTCGACGACCTGGTGGTCTACCGGACCGGCGGCGAGGAGTTCCTCGTGGTCGCGAACGCCGCCAACACCGCGGTGGTCCACGCCGAACTGCGCCGCAGGTCGGCCGGCTTCGAGGCCCGGATCACCGACCGGACCGGCGACTACGCGCTGATCGCCATCCAGGGCCCGGAAGCGGCCGCGATCCTGGGGCCGCTAACCGACGCCGACCCCCGTGAGCTGAAGTACTACGCCGGCCGCGACGCCATCGTCGCCGGGCACCCGGCGTGGCTGGCGCGCACCGGATACACCGGCGAAGATGGGTTCGAGATCTTCTGCCGGCCCGAAGCCGCCGAGGCGATCTGGAATGCGCTGACCAGCGCCGGGACACCGGCCGGCCTGGTGCCCGCGGGCCTGGCCGCGCGCGATACGCTCCGGCTCGAGGCTGGCATGCCGCTCTACGGCAACGAGCTGGGCCCGGACGTGACGCCTTACGACGCTGGACTGGGGCGAGTGGTCAAGTTGGAAAAGCCGGACGGCTTCGTGGGCGCCTCGGCGCTCGCTGAGCGGGCCCAGGCGGAACCGCGCCGGGTCCTCGCCGGGCTGGTCCTGGCCTCCCGCCGGATCCCGCGGCACGGCTACCCGGTGCTGGCCGACGGCCGGACCGTGGGAACCGTGACCAGCGGTGCGCCATCGCCGACCCTGGGCAGGCCGATCGCGATGGCCTACCTGGAGCCGGCCGCCGTCCGTGACCCGAAGCGCGGGCTGGCCGTGGACATCAGGGGCCGGGCGGAACCAGCCGACCTAACTGAGCTGCCTTTTTATAGGAGATCCCGAGCATGAGCGTTCCTGCTGAACTGCGCTACACCGCAGAGCACGAATGGCTGGCCGTCGACGGGCCGACCGCGACGGTCGGCATCACCGAATTCGCCGCGCGGTCGCTGGGAGATGTGGTCTACGTGTCGCTGCCCAGCGAGGGCGCGTCCGTCACCGCCGAGGAGCCGTGCGGGGAGGTCGAGTCGACCAAGTCGGTCAGCGACCTGTACTCGCCGGTGGACGGCGAGGTCACCGACGTCAACGCCGATCTGGAGGACGACCCCGGTCTTGTCAACGCCGACCCCTACGGTGCGGGCTGGATGTTCAAGGTCCAGCTGGCCTCCGGCTCGGGTGCGGACGACCTGCCGCCCGGGCTGCTGTCGGCGGCCGAATACGAGGAGCTCATCAAAGACAGCGATTGACTACTCCCCGCCCTGAAGGACGGGGATTCCAGCTCTCACGGGCTGGGGTTCCTGTTTCACAGCCGACCGCGGACGGGGTGTCCCGTGCCGTCTGACGTCAGCTCCGCAGGCATCGCCGGGGTTGCCCCCAGCTACGGCAAGACCTGCCGCAAGTATGCTCTTCGCGGCGTTGATGTCCCGGTCGTGCCGGGTGCCGCAGGACGGGCACTGCCACGTCCTCGTGCTGAGGCTCAGGGATGCGAGCAGGTGCCCGCATACCGAGCAGGTCTTGGAGCTGGGGTACCAGCGGTCGACCACGGTCAGGTGCCGTCCCGCTTTGGCGGCCTTGTACTCCAGCATCTGGCGGAAAGTGCCCCACCCGCAGTCGGTGATGGACTTGGCCAGCGACCGGTTGCGGACCATGCCCGCCACGTTCAGGTCTTCCACCACGATCACGTCATGGCCGCGGACCAGCCGGGTGCTGGCGCGGTGGAGGAAGTCGGCGCGGGACGCGCGGACCTTCCGGTGCGCGCGGGCGACCTTGGCCTTGGCCTTGGCGCGGTTCGCGGAGCCCTTCTGGCAGCGGGCGAGCCTCCGCTGGTAGCGGGCGAGAGCCTGTCCCCGGCGGGCCAGCTTCTGCGGGTTCGCGATCTTCTCCCCATCCGAGGTGACCGCGAAGTCCTTGATGCCGAGGTCCACGCCCGCAGCGCGGCCCGTGGCGGGAAGTTGCTCGGGGCCAGCCACCTCGACGGCGAAGGAGACGTACCAGCGCCCGCACGGATCACGGGAGACAGTCACCGTGGTCGGCTCGATCGCCGCCGGGTCAATGTCCGGCCAGGACCACACGAACTCCAGTGGCGTGTCCATCTTCGCGAGCCACAGCGCGCCGTCCCGGTACCGGAACCCAGACCGGGTGTACTCGGCGGCCTGCCGGCCGTTGCGGGACTTGAAGCGCGGGTAGCGGGCACGCTTGGCGAAGAAGTTGGTGTACGCGACCTGCTGGTGCCGGATCGCCTGCTGAAGCGGGACCGACGACACCTCGTTCAGCCACGCCAGTTCTTCCGTGGCCTTCATGGCAGTCAGGAAGGCGTTGGCCTGCGTGAAGCCCGTCTTGACGTGCTCGCCATAGTATCGCTGGTGCCGCCATGCCAGCGTCCGGTTCCAGACGACGCGGACGCAGCCGAACGTGCGGTTAAGTACGCTCGCCTGCTCCGGCGCCGGATACGCCCGGCACTTGTACGCCGTCCTCACAACAAGCAAGGTTATCCGATTGCACCGTCTCGGATAAGCGTGACACGCGAGAGGGAACGGCGTTTCCTCTCTGGCCTGAAGGCCGGGGTTTCCACGCCGCGATTTTGATGAGCAGCCGTTCGGTTCCGGCGGGACGGAACGGTGCTGGGCCGGTCTCCCCCGGCGGGAGACCGGCCCAGCACGTCAGCTACTCAGCTCCAGCCGTTCAGCGGCGGCGGCGCCAGATCACCAGCGCGACCACCCCGGCCACCACCACGGCCCCGCCCGCGGCAGCCAGTCTCGGGTCCACCGCCTGGACGCGCTGCCGGAGGTCCACCGCCTCGGCCTTGACGCGCCGCTGGAGGTCCACCGCCTGGGCCTGGACGCGCTCCCGGAACTGGTCGGTGGCCCGGCGGGCCACGTTGGCCGGGCGGACCTTGTCCGTGATGGCGTCGATCGTGCGAGCCAGATCGTCCCTGGCCTGCTCGATCTCCTGGATGGTCGGCTCCTGCCCCACCGCCTTCGGCGCCTGGTCCTGACTGGCCATCACTAGCTTCCCTTCCGCCATGCCTGCCTCAGAAATTGGGTTCGACACCGTGGTGACGTCAGTCTCTCAGGTCAACTGGCGCTTTTCCGTCATCTGGCTGCCGGGTCAGCGCGTCTGGTCAGGACGATAGCGGCACGCGGCGGCTGATGAGCTGGGACAGCCAGCTCGGCTCGGCCTCATGGTCCCCGAAGATAGCGGTGATCCCCCGGCGCCGGAGGGCCTGGGGATCACCGTTAACCGCCGTTGCGGCCGGCTGGCTAGCAGCTGCTCTTGTACACGGCGGCCTGGGCGGCGGCCGAGTTCTGGTTGGCCTGGGTGATGGCCGTCAGCGGCGTGCCGATGCTGGCGGTGACCGGCTTCCCGTTGGCCGCGTTCAGGGCCTGCTTGACGCCATCCTGACCTTCCAGATACGGGCTCTGAGCGATGGCCAGCTGGATGGTGTTCGACTTCAACGCCGCCATCTGCTGCGGGTCGGCGTCGAAGGTGGCCACCTTGACCTTGCCCGACTTGCCGGCGTGCTGCACGCCGGTCGCTGCGCCCTGCGCGCTGAGCACGTTGGTCGCGAACACGCCGCTCAGGTCGGGGTGAGCGGAGATGTCGCTGGAGACCTGGCTGGCCGCCGTGGCCGAGCTGTCGTTGTCGTACTGAGTCGGCAGTACGGTGATATTCGGGTACTTGGCCTTCATCTCCTGGTCGAAGCCCTGGATGCGGGCGTCGGTGGTGCTGATGCCCGGCGCCACGTTGATCACGGCGACGGTGCCTTTGCCGCCGATCGCCTGAGCCAGGCTGTCCGCGGCCAGCGCGCCGCCGCCCACGTTGTTGGAGGTGATCCGGGCTACGCCGAGGGAGGAGTCGCTGGAGGAGGTGTCCACGAACACGATCTTCGTTCCCCCGCTCTGGATCCGCTGCAGTTCGGGATCCAGGGCCGCGGCGTCGGTCGGCGCCACGATCAGGGCGTCCGGCTTGCTGACCGCCACCGCGTTCAGGATCGGCGCCTGCTCACTGACGGAGAAGTCGGCCGGGCCGTTGACCGTCAGGTGGGCGCCCAGGGCCTTGGCCTCCGCCTCGGCCCCGCACTCCATCGTGACGTAAAAGTCGTCGCTCTTGGTCCCGACCACCAGCTCCAGGTTGTTCTTGGTGTAACCGCCGCTGGCACTGCTGCTCTTAGTAGGGCTGGCACTGCTGCTGCCGCTACTGCTGCAGGCGGCGAGCCCTAGGCCGACGACCGCGATGGCGGCCACGCTGCTGACCAGTGCGGGGTATCTACGTGACATTCGAACCTCCTGAATGGTGGGAACGCGCCCTCGCGGCTCCCCGTCGTTGCCTCAGGCGCGCTCGCGCAGCCGGCGGCGGAACTGATCGAGGTAAACGGCGGCGGCCAGGACCACGCCGGTAAGGATGTACTGCCAGTACTGGTTCACGCCGGCGATGATCAGGCCGGCCGCCAGCGTCTCCGGGATAAAGACGCCGATGAACGTGCCGAGCATCGAGCCGCGGCCCCCAAAGAGGCTGGCGCCGCCCAGCACGACGGCGGTGATGACGACGAGGTTGTCGAGCGGATGCCCGGAAATGGTGGTCGTGCTGAAGTAGGCCAGGTTCATGATGCCGGCCAGGCCGGCCATCAGCCCGCTGACGCCGTAGACCAGGATCAGGTGCCGGTCCACGTGGATGCCGACCCGCCGCGCCGCCTCCGGGTTGGAGCCGATGGCGTAGGTGTACCGGCCGAAGCTGGTGTAGGCCAGGATCAGCCCGAAAAGCAAGGTGGTCAGGAACGAGATGACGATCAGCCACTGCACGCCGAACAGGCTGCCCTGCCCGATCGAGCTGGCCAGCTTGCTGGGTACGGTGGCCAGGTCGTGGCCGCCGGTGATGAGGTAGCTGAGGCCCTCGGCGCGCCGAGACCGGCCAGCGTCGCGATCAGCGGCGGGATCTTCGCCTTCGCGACCAGGAAGCCCTGCATCAGCCCGTAGCCGGCGCCGGTGGCCAGCCCGATGATCACGCCCAGCCAGACAGTGCCCACACTGGCGTTCGTGCCGCCGTTGTGGATGTAGTACTCACCGGCGACGACGCCGGACAGCACGAGCACGAAGCCGACGGACAGGTCGATGCCCGCGGTCAGGATCACGAACGTCTCGCCCACCGCCATGACCAGGAACGGCGCGGCACCCTGGCTGATCAGCGAAAAGTCGTTCGTGGTGAGGAACTTGCCGGGGGACAGGATCGTGAAGCACACCACCACGATGAGCAACACGATGAACGTCCACGACTCGTTGGCGGTGAAGGTCCGCTTCAGCAGCCGTCGCACGTCGAGGAGGCCCGGGGACGGCGATTGCGGGCTCCCGCCCGCCGCGGGCCTGGACACCGCCGGGGCCCGGGACTCCGGAGACTCCCCGGCGACTCCGGGGCGGATGATCCCGGAGTCTCCCGGCCGGAGTCTCCGGAAGCAGCACCCTCGTTGACGCCGCTGGGCACCGAACCGTCGCCGGTCATGCCGCGTCCTTCCCGTTGCCGCGCGTGTCGCTCTCGTCCTCGGTGGTCAGCGCGCCCGTCATGGCGCCCACGAGCTGGTCGACGTTGGTGTCCGAAACCTTGAACCGGGCCACCCGGCGGCCCATCCGCAGCACCTCCACGCGGTCCGCGACGGCCAGCACCTCGGGCATGTTGTGGCTGATCAGGACGATCGAGATACCGCGTTCACGGACACGCTTGATGTTGTCAAGGACGCGCTCGCGCTGGACCACGCCCAGCGCCGCGGTGGGCTCGTCCATGAAGATGATCTCGCTGGCGTAGGCCACCGCCCGGGCCACCGCCACGGACTGGCGCTGGCCACCGGAAAGCGTGACGACCGGCGCGCTGACGTCGGGCAGCTCGACCCCGAGCTCTTTGAAGGCCGCGATGGCCCGGCGGCGCATCTCGGGCTTGTTCAAGACACCAAGCGCCCGGAGCCGGTAGATCTCCCGGCCAAGATGCAGGTTGGCGGCGGCGTCAAGGTCGGGCGCCAGGGCCAGATCCTGGTAGACGGTCTCGATGCCGTACCGCCGCGCGTCGAGCGGACTGGACGGTTGGACAACCTTGCCTCCGACGAGAATGTCCCCGCCGTCGGCCCTGATCGCGCCGGAGAGCGCCTTGACCAGCGTGCTCTTGCCCGCGCCGTTGTCCCCGATCAGCGCGACGACCTCGCCGGGGTACGCGGTGAAGTTGGCTCCGTCCAGGGCCAGCACCTGACCGTAGTGCTTGACCAGATTGCGCGCCTCGAGCAGTGGCTCCGCCTCGGCCACAGGTGCGCCCCTTCCGCTCTACGTTTACGGCCAGTTCCGCTCTACGTTTACGGCCAGAAACGCTGTTAACGTTCTCATCTGTGGCGTGATTCTTTAGGCGCGCGGGCCGGATGTCAAGAGGTTGTGGCCAAAGCTGGCTGAAAACGGTGTCAGGCCTTAACATCATGGGCACTGACACCACGGGCGCAGCGCGCGGCGCAGGGCACCGGTGCCGGGGCGCAGCGAGGAAGTGAGTGCGTCTTTTGGAGCAACAAACTGATAACGTTCCCATCTGCGTACGGTGGCTGGGCGCCCGTAAACTGCGGCTGGGTGCCCCTAGACTGTGGCGAGTGACGGTGGGGACACCCACCCGGGGGCGGGTAACGCCACGCAGGGGGCAGCGGCCGGTAGCGTGCACGCGTCCAGGCGGCCGGACGAGACCGGGTCCGGCCGGACCTGCGATGAGGCGCTGGCGCAGGCGAGCGGGCGGCCGATGGTGAACCCTCGGCCGACCATGCGGGATGTGGCCAGCGCCGCAGGGGTCAGCCTCATGACGGTCTCCCGGGTCGTCAACGGCGAGTCGGGCGTCCTGCCGGAGACCGCCGCCCGCGTCGAGCGCGCCATCCGCAGGCTCGGCTACCAGCGCAACGACATGGCCCGTCAGCTACGCCGCAAGGGCCAGCTCAGCGAGACCATCGGCCTGCTGGTCGACGATCTGGCCAACCCCTTCTTCGCGGCGCTGACCCGGGCGGTGGAGGACGCCGCCCGGCTGCACGACTGCGTGGTGCTGATCGGCAGCTCCAATGACAGCCTGGCCAGGGAGCGTGAGGTGGTCTCCGCGTTCTGCGCCCGCCGGGTGGACGGCCTGATCGTGGTGCCGGTCGCGGGCAGTCACCGCTTCCTGAAGGAACAGCAGGCGCTCGGCGTCAAGGTGGTCTGCGTCGACCGGCCCGCCGACAACCTCGAGGCCGACACGGTGCTGGTGGACAACCGGCGGGGCGCGTTCCAGGCGGTCCAGCATCTGATCGACCAGGGCCATCGCCGGATCGGCTACCTGGGCGACCGCGATGACATCTGGGCCGTCCGCGAACGGTACGCGGGCTTCGCCGACGCCTTCGCCGCCGACGGGCTGGCCCCCGACGCAAGGCTCGTCCGGCATGGGCTGCGGAGCCGGGCTGCTGCGGCGCGCGCGGCCGAGGACCTGATGAGCCTCCCGGCCCCGCCCACGGCCCTGTTCGCCAGCAACGACCTGGTCACGATGGGCACGGTGGACGCGCTCTACGGCTCAGAGGCACGGCGCGGGACCGTGGCCCTGGTCGGATTCGACGAGTTCGCCCTGGCCGACAAGCTCACCCCGCCGGTGACCGTGGTCGCGCAGGACCCGACCACGATCGGGGCGACAGCCGCGCAGCTACTGTTCGGCCGGATCGCCGGCGACACGTCACCGGCCCGCCAGGTGGTCCTGCTCACCCGCCTGGTCATCCGCGGCTCCGGCGAGATCGCCCCGATCGCTACGTGATCACCGGCTCCGCGCTGCCGCGGTTAAGCCGACTATGAGCGATGGCGCATTTGCCCTTGCTCCTACCGGTGTGATGGCGCCATTACCCCTGCTCCTACCGGTGTGATGGCGCCATCACCCCTGTTCTTACCGGGGTAAAGCGCCATCGCTGGGGTTGGCGTACTGGCAGCCAGCACTGGCACCGGGGACTCAGCGATAGGACCAGCCGGCCCAGTGGGCCACCGTGATGGCGATGACCGGGCCGTCCGGCGGGGCGTCGCGGTACTGAGCGTAACGGGAGGCCAGCAGCGCGACCGGCGGCATGATTTCCTCGGCCCGGGTGAGAACGCCGGCGTAACCGTCGGCGCGGGCCCACCACAGCTTGGCCCACTCGTCTGAGTAGTCATCGGCAAGCAGGCTGACCTGCGGATTTTCGGCGATATTACGGAGCCGCCGCAGCTTGGTGGTCGTCTTGGGCTTGTGGTCGACAGCGGTGTAGATCCGGTCGCCGTCGACGGCGAAGGTAACGGGGACGATGTGCGGCCGGCCGTCGGCGGCGGCGGTGGCGAGGCGCGCCACCCGGGCGCTGGCCAGGCGGCGGCGGGCCTCCGGCTCGGAAAGCCTCATGCCGGTCATCGTCCCACGCCGCCTGAGCGCCGGGCGTATGCGGCGCGTTAGGGTGGCGCATGGGGTGCCGGGACATCTGGTCCGTCCTCCTCCCAGCGCGAGGAGGACGAAACCGGTGACCGAAATCGAGCCGTTCGGGCTGGCCATCCTGGCCATCGGGCTCATCGGCACGGCGGCGGTGCTGTCGAACCGGCTGAGCAAACGGCTGCGGGTACCGGCCCCGGCCTTCTTCCTCGTCTTCGCCGCGGTAGCGTCCGACCTCTTCCCCCGCCTCGCCCGGCTGTCCGACAGCACCGTGCAGCGTGTGGTGGCGGTGGCGCTGGCCTTCATCCTGTTCGACGGCGGCATGCACATCGGGTGGCGGCGGTTCCGGGGCGCGGCCTACGCGATCGGCTGGCTTGGCGTCGCGGGAACGTTCGTGACCGCCGGCGTCATGGCCACGGCGGCGCACTTCCTATTCGGGATCGGCTGGCGGCTCGCGCTGCTGCTCGGCACCGCCCTGTCCCCCACCGACCCGGCGGTGGTGTTCTCGGTGCTGGGCCGCCGTGAGGTCGGCGGCCGCACCGGCGTCATGCTGGAAGGCGAGTCCGGGGCCAACGACCCGGTGGGCATCGCGCTGCTGGTGGCGCTGATCGGGGCCACCGGCTCGGCCGGGTCGGCGATCGGCCACATCGCGGTCACGTTCGCGCTGCAGATGGCGGTGGGCGCCGGGATCGGGCTAGCCGGCGGCTGGCTGCTGCTGGAATTCATGCGCCGTGTGCCGCTGCCGAACGAGGGCCTGTACGCGCTCCGCACGCTGGCCGCTGTCCTGGTCATCTTCGGGCTCGCGACCGTGGCACACGGATCGGGCTTCCTGGCCGTCTTCACGGCTGGCATCCTGATCGGCGACGAGCGCGCCCCGTACAAACGGGAGATCGCGCGGTTCCACTCGTCGCTGGCCAGCCTGGCCGAGATCATCGCGTTCATCATGCTGGGACTGACCGTCCCGCTGCGCGACCTGCCTGCCGGCCATGCCTGGAGCATCGGGCTGGCGCTCGGCGCGCTGCTCGCATTCGTGATCCGGCCAGTGTTCGTCGGGCTGCTCTCGCTGCCGATCCGGCTCCGCCGCGGCGAGCGGCTGTTCCTGCTGTGGACCGGGCTGAAGGGCGCGGTCCCGATCCTGCTCGGCACGTTCGTCGTGCAGTCAGGCCTGGCCGGGTCGAGCCGCGCCTACGAGATCATCTTCGTCGTGGTGGCCTTCTCCGTGGTGGTCCAGGGCGGCTTCGTGCCGGCGATCGCGCACCGGCTGAACGTCCCGCTGCGGACCATCGACCCCGAGCCGTGGAGCCTGGGCGTGCGGTTTCGCGAGGAACCCGAGGGCCTGCATCGTTTCCGGGTCGCGCGGGGCGCAGCGGCCGTGGGCAGCTCGCTGGCTGACCTGCCGTGCGGCGAGGACGCCTGGGTGATCTTCATCATCCGGCACGGGCAGCTGGTGGCGGCGCGGTCCGACACCCGGCTGGAGGCAGGCGATGAGGTGCTCATCCTGGCCGACTCCGCCGAGGTCCCGGCGCTGAAGAAGCTGTTCGCGCCGCGCCGCGCCGATCATCGCGCCGAACGGTCCGGTCGTGAGCGGATAATCCGGCCGGGCGGGGCAAGGCCGCGCCAGACCAGAACGAGGATGGCCCACCGGCTCGCCTCCGGGCGGGAACAGGCCCCCCGGCCGGAACAGGCCTCAGGGTGCGAGGCGGGGCCGGAACAGGCCTCCGGGTGCGAGGCGGGGCCGGAACAGGCCTCCGGGCGCGAGGCGGGGCCGGAGGAGGCCAGCCCGGGGCGAGAGCCGGAGCCAGGGTGAGAGGGGGCGCGGCGGGGGCTAGTAACTGCTCGGCGTGGTGTCATCATCTGTTAGCGAACATGAGTTCTAATGAATGCTGTGATGCTTCGGGAGTGGGCGGCGCGCGAGGGTGTGCATTGTCAGACGGCGTGGCGCTGGTGGCGGGATGGGAAGCTGCCGGTCCCGGCGCGGCAGACCGCGACGGGCACGAGCTTGGTGGAGGTGCCGGCTGTGGGCGGTGTTGCTCCCAGCGTCGTGGTGTATGCCCGGGTGTCCTGGCACGATCCGCGCGCCGGCGTGGGCGCGGCGGCTTAGGTGATGCTGCGGGCGTAACGGTTTGCGCTGGACCCGACGCCGGCGCAGGCGCGCGTGCTGGCCTCGCACTGCGGGGCGGCGCGCAAGGCGTTCAACGAGGGCCTGGCGCATGTCGGGCGGTGCCTGGACCAGCGCGCAGCCGAACGTTCCTACGGTGTTCCCGAACAGCAGCTGACCGAGGTGCCGTAGACATTGCCGGCGCTGCGGCGCTGGTGGAACCGGCACAAGGATGAGCTGGCGCCGTGGTGGGCAGAGAACTCCAAGGAGGCTTACAACTCGGGGCTGGACGCGCTGGCCCGCGGCCTGAAGCAGTGGTCGGCCAGCCGGTCCGGGAAGCGGCGCGGGGCGAGGATCGGGTTTCCCCGGTTCAGGTCGCGCCGCCGTGCCCGGGTGTCGTGCCGGTTCACCGCCGGCGCGATCCGCGTCGATGACCGGTCTCATGTGGTGCTGCCGCGCAGCGCCACGACGTGATCCTCATCGAGGATCTGAATGTGGCCGGGATGATGCGGCGCAAGCCCGGCGCCGGCAAAGGCGGCCGGGGCCTGAACCGTGCCCTGGCCGACGCCGGGCTCGGCGAGCTGCGCCGCCAGCTCGGCTACAAGACCATCTGGTACGGCTCTCAGCTCGCGGTAGCCGGCCGCTGGTATCCCAGTTCGAAGACCTGCTCGGCCTGCGGCACGGTGAAAGCCAAGCTCGCCCTGGCCGACCGGACCTACCACTGTGACCATTGCAATATGGTCCTCGACCGTGACCTGAACGCCGCGATCAACCTCGCCCGGCTGAGCGAGCACGCCACGCGCGTGGAAGGCAGGCCCGCCGGGAGTGGCCCGGTGGCAGGACGTGGAGCCATCCGCAAGACCAGCCCACCCATGGGTGCGGCGGCAGGAGGCGACGAAACGTCAACCCCGCACAGCGGCCGGCCGGCCGCCGGTCAGACGGGGACCGCCCCTCCGCAAGGAGAGGCTGCCTGACCATGAGACAGAAACTGATGGATCAGGTAACGGCACGGTGGAACCTGAAGCCGCCCGCGGCCACACTGGGATGGTGACGGAGCGAATCCGGACAGCGGTCCGGGTGGAGGGGATCGTCCAGGGGGTGGGCTTCCGGCCGTTCGTGCACGCCCTGGCGGCCCGGCTCAGCCTGGGCGGCCTCGTCGGCAACGACGCCGACGGGGTGTTCGCCGAGGTCGAGGGGCCGCCAGGGGCGATCGAGGAGTTCCTGCTGCGGCTAGAGCGCGACGCCCCGCCGCTGGCCCGGATCGACCGGGTGCGGAGCTGGCCGATACCGCCGGACGGCTTGACGGCCTTCTCCATCGTGGCCAGCGCGGCGGGCGGGACCCGGCAGGCCCTGGTGTCGGCCGACACCGCGACGTGCCCGGACTGCCTGCGTGAGCTGGCCGACCCGGGTGACCGGCGGTTCGGCTATCCGTTCATCAACTGCACGAACTGCGGGCCGCGGTTCACCATCGTCAGGGACATCCCGTACGACCGGGCCCGGACCACGATGGCCGGGTTCACCATGTGCCCGGCCTGCGCGCAGGAGTACCGGGATCCTGGGAACCGGCGGTTTCACGCCGAACCGACCTGCTGCCCGGTGTGCGGCCCCGCGCTGGCCCTGCTCGGGCCGGACGGCAGCACCCTGGAGGGGCCGGCCCAAGGGGTGATCGCCGCGGCGGCGGAACTGCTGCGGGGCGGGGCCATCCTGGCCGTCAAGGGGTTGGGCGGCTATCACCTGGCCGTGGACGCGACAACAGAGAAGGCCGCGGCGGCGCTGCGGGAGCGCAAGCACCGCGAGGACAAGCCGTTCGCCGTGATGGTGGCCGACGTCGCGGCGGCGCGGGAACTGTGCGAGGTGGACGAGGCGGCGGCGCAGGTGCTGAGCAGCGCGCGGCGGCCGATCGTGCTGCTGCCCTGGCTGACCGGTGGCGGCCTGCGCGGCGCCGGGCGCGCGGACGCCGGAACGGGGCCGATCGCGGAGGCGGTGGCGCCGGGCCAACGGCAGCTGGGGGTCATGTTGCCCTACACGCCGCTGCACCACCTGCTGCTCCAGGCCGTCGCCGGGCCGATGGTCCTGACCAGCGGGAACGTGTCGGACGAGCCGATCGCCTACCGCGACGACGACGCGTTCGGGCGGCTGGGCGCGATCGCGGACGCGTATCTGACCCACAACCGGGCCATCCACGTCCGGACCGATGACTCGGTGGCCAGGACGTTCCGCGGCCGGGAGATGGTACTGCGACGGTCGCGCGGCTACGTGCCGGAGCCGGTTACGGTGAGCGTCGCGTTCCGGCGGCCGGTGCTAGCCTGCGGAGCCGAACTGAAGAACACGTTCTGCCTCGCCAAAGGGGACCGGGCGTTCCTGTCCCATCACATCGGGGACCTGGAGAACGCCGAGACACTGCGCTCGTTCGCGCAGGGTATCGAGCACTACCGACGGCTGTTCGGCATCGAGCCCGAGGTGGTGGCCCACGACCTGCACCCGGAGTACCTGTCCACCAAGTACGCCCTGGACCTGGACGGGGTGGACCTGACGGGGGTCCAGCACCACCACGCGCACATCGCCTCCTGCCTGGCCGACAACGGCGAGACCGGCCCGGTCATCGGGGTCGCGTTCGACGGGACCGGGTACGGCACCGACGGCACGATCTGGGGCGGTGAGTTCCTGGTCGCCGACCTGGCCGAGTTCCGCCGGGCGGGGCACCTCGCGCCGGTCCCGATGCCGGGCGGTGCCGCCGCGGTCCGGCAGCCGTGGCGGATGGCCGCGGCGTACCTGGACGCCGCGTTCCCCGGCGGCGGGCCGGCTGACCTGGACATCGTCCAGCGGAACGAGCACCGGTGGGGCAACGTGCTCACGCTCGCGCGGAAAGGGATCAACGCGCCGCTCACCTCCAGCGCCGGCCGCCTGTTCGACGCGGTGTCCGCGCTGCTCGGGGTGCGCGACACGATCAACTACGAGGGGCAGGCCGCGATCGAGCTGGAGCAGCTCGCCGCAGCTGGCGCAGATCCCGGGGCCGCCGAAGCCAGCGGCTACCGGGCCGCCCTCTCCCCAGGAGTCTCCGGTGAGCCGTTCCAGGTGAGCGGGGCGGACTTGGTGCGGGAAGCGGCGGCCGACCTGTCTCGCGGCACGGGCCGGCCGATCGTGGCAGCGCGCTTCCAGTACGGGATAGTTAAGTTGATCGAAGATGGATGCGCAGCCGTCCGCGACCGGTACGGGCTCACGACGGTGGCGCTGTCCGGCGGGGTGTTCCAGAACGTGACCGTGCTAGAGGCGGCGGTGGCCCGGCTGGAGGCACGGGGGTTCCGGGTGCTCATGCACGGCCGGGTGCCGTGCAACGACGGGGGGATCAGCCTCGGGCAGGCCGTCGTGGCCGCGGCCCGCGACGCGGCCGGCTGACTTAGCGGCCGGCTGACTTAGCGGCCGGCTGACTTAGCGGCCGGCTGACTTAGCGGCCGGCTGACTTAGCGGCCGGCTGACTTAGCGGCCGGCTGACTTAGCGGGCTGCGGCGGGGACCAGGCTGGTCAGCCAGTCGTACCAGGACGGCAGGCCGGCGCCGGACACCGCGGACAGGCTAGTCATCGTGGCCTGCGGGCTGACCTGGCCGATGTACTCGCCGAATTGCGCCACGTCGAAGTTGACGTACGCGCCGAGGTCGGTCTTGGTGATCACGACCAGGTCCGCGCAGCGGAACATCTGCGGGTACTTGAGCGGCTTGTCAGTGCCCTCGGTGACCGAGGCGAGCACGACCCGGGCCGTCTCGCCCAGGTCGAACAGCGCGGGACAGACCAGGTTCCCCACGTTCTCGATCACGACGACCGAGCCCGGGGCCGGGGCCAGGGTGCGGAGCGCGCCGGCCACCATGGCCGCGTCGAGGTGGCAGCCCGCCCCGGTGTTGATCTGCACGACCTCGCAGCCGGCCGTGCGGATCCGGTCGGCGTCCAGCGCGGTCTCCTGGTCGCCCTCGACGACGGCCAGGGCCAGCTTCCCGGCCAGGTCCCGGCCGGTGCGTTCCAGCAGGGTGGTCTTGCCCGAGCCGGGTGAGCTCATCAGGTTGATGGCGAGGACGCCGCGTTCCCGCAGCCACTCCCGGTTGCGCTGGGCCAGGTCGTCGTTCTTGGCCAGGATCTTCTGCTGCAGCGTCACCGTGCGGCCGTGGTCGTGGTCGTGGTCGTGGCTGAGCGGGCCCGGCTCATCCAGGTCGGTACAGCCGCACGTCGCGCACATGATCAAGCCACCTTTACCGAGGTGATGGACAGTTGCTGGCCGGAAAGGACCTTCACGTCGGCGCTGCCGCACGGGCAGAGCAGGATCGGCCCGTCGGGGTCGAACGTCTGTCCGCAGGTGCGGCATTCGCACCGGATCCCGGGCTCGGTGATCTCCAGGCTGGCGCCTTCCAGCGCGGTGCCCTCGGTGGCCAGGTCGAAGCAGAACAGCAGCGCGTCGGCCACCACCCCGGACAGCGCGCCGATCTCCAGCCGCACCTCAGAGATCCGCTGGCCGGGAAGCTGCTCTGTCACCGCGTCCACCAGGCTCTCCGCAATCGCGAGCTCGTGCATACCGCTCAGCAGATCCGCGGCAGCGGGTCCCCGACCAGCAAGTCGACGATCCGGGTGCCGCCGAAGGCGGTCCTCAGGTGCACGAGGCCGGGCGAATCGCTGGTGACGTGGCCGATGACCGACGCGTGGGTGCCGAGCGGGTGGGTGTGCAGCGCGGCCAGCGCCTGGTCGGCCTGGTCGCCGGGTACGACGGCCACCAGCCGGCCCTCGCAGGCCACGTACATCGGGTCGATGCCGAGCAGCTCCGCGGCGCCGCGCACCTCGGGGCGGACTGGGATGTCGTCCTCGCTGACCAGCACGCCGACGTCGGCGGCCTTGGCGATCTCGTTGAGGATCGTGGCTACGCCGCCGCGGGTCGCGTCGCGCATGGCGCGGACCCCGGGTACCGCGTCCAGCAGCCCGGCGATCAGCCCGTTCAGCGGGGCGGTGTCGGATTGCACGTCGGCTTCGATGTCCAGCTCACCGCGGGCCAGCATGATCGTTACACCATGATCGCCGATCGGGCCGGACACGATGATCGCGTCGCCCGGCTGGGCGTAGGCCACGCCGAGGGCGGCGCCGCGGTCGAGCACACCGACGCCCGCGGTGTTGATGTAACAGCCGTCGGCCTTGCCACGCTGAACGACCTTCGTGTCACCGGTGACGATTTGGACGCCGGCCGCGGCCGCGGCGTCCCGCATGGACCCGGCGATCCGGGTCAGGTCGGCAACCGGGAAGCCCTCCTCGAGGATGAAGCCGGCCGACAGGTACAGCGGCCTGGCCCCGCTGACGGCCAGGTCGTTGACGGTGCCGTTGATGGCGAGCTCGCCGATGTCCCCACCGGGGAAGAACAGCGGCGAGACCACGTAGGAGTCGGTGGTGAGCGCGACCTGCGCGGTGCCGACCGCCAGCGACGCGGCGTCCTCCAGCGGCTCCAGCAGCGGGTTGCGGAACGCGTCCAGGAAGATCGCCTCGATCAGGGTGTGCGTCGACTTGCCGCCCGCCCCGTGCGACATCGTGATGCGCTCTTCGCGGACCTTGGGACGGCGCCGGCGGGCCCGGTCGATCCGGTCGAGCACCTGCTGCTCACGGTCCGGCACGGCGCCATGGCCGTCATGGTCATGGCGCTCGTCGTGCTCGCGCAGGGCCTGCTCGACCCAGCCGGCCTGGGCCGGACCGGTCGTGTCCTCGGCCTCGTCGACGCCGGTGGGCCCGCCGGGCCGGTTGGCGGTCACGGCCGTCCCACCTGGATGGTCACGGCTTCCTTCACCCGGTGCCGGTTCATCCGGCCGTAGTTGTAGTACGCCGCGCAGGCGCCCTCGGGCGAGACCATGCAGGTACCGATGGGCGTCTCCGGGGTACAGGCGGTCCCGAAGACCTTGCACTCCCAGGGCTTGAGGACACCCTTGAGCACCTCACCGCACTGGCAGGCCTTGGGGTCGGCGACCCGCACCCCGGGCACGTGGAACAGCAGTTCGGCGTCGAACTGGGCATACTTCTCGCGGACGCTCAGCGCGGAATGGGAGATGAAGCCGAGGCCGCGCCACTCGAAGTACGGGCGCAGCTGCATGGTCTCGCCGATGACCTTCAGCGCGGTGGGGTTGCCGTCCCAGGGGACCACCCGGGAGTACTGGTTCTCGACCTCCGAGCGGCCCTCCGACAGCTGCAGCAGCAGCATGTAGATGGACTGCAGGATGTCCAGCGGCTCGAAGCCCGCGGTCACGACCGGCTTGCCGTAGTCCCGGGCGATGAACTCGTACGGCCGGCAGCCGATCACGGTGGAGACGTGCCCGGGGCCGATGAAGCCGTCCAGCCGCAGGTCCGGGGAGTCCAGGATGGCCTTGATGGCCGGGATGATCGTGACGTGGTTGCAGAACACCGAGAAGTTCTGCAGGCTCTCCTGGGCCGCGCGCATGATTGTCATGGCCGTGGACGGGGCCGTGGTCTCAAAGCCGATGGCCATGAATACGACTCGCTTGTCCGGATTCTTCCGGGCGATCTTCAACGAGTCCAGCGGGGAGTACACCATGCGGATGTCGGTCCCGGCCGCCTTGGCGTCGAAGAAGGAGCCGTTGCTGCCGGGCACGCGCATCATGTCGCCGAACGACGTCATGATCACGTCCGGCTCGGACGCGAGGGCCATGGCGTCGTCCACCCGGCCCATCGGGATCACGCACACGGGGCAGCCTGGCCCGTGCACCAGCGTGACGGACTCGGGCAGGTAGTCCTCCAGGCCGTGCTTATAGATGGTGTGCGTGTGGCCGCCGCACACCTCCATCAGCTTGTACTGGCGGCCGGGCTCGCACAGCGCGGCGATCTTCGCGGCCAGCGCGTGCGCCGTGTCCGCGTCGCGGAACTCATCGACGAACTTCATCACGCGTCCCCCCGCCTATTCGATCCGTGATTCGGCGAGCGCTTCCAGCTCGTCCGCGTAAGCCTGGCCGATCCCCTCCAGGAACTGCAGCGCGGCCCCGGCCTCGGCTTCGTCGATCTTGGACAGCGCGAAGCCGACGTGGATGAGGACCCACTCCCCGGGGACGGGCGGGTCGTCAGCGAGCAGGCCGATGTTGATCACCCGTCGGACGCCGCTCACGTCGACCCGGGCCAGGTCCGGCTGGTCCGGGAGAAGCTCGATCACCTCACCCGGTATGCCAAGGCACATGGGACCATCCCCTCATTCGCGTCATCAATCACGGCTCCCGGCCGGCGGCGGGTCCGGGTGAGCGCCCGGCCCCGTATCCGCCGACGGCGGAACGCTTGGTGCGGCCGGCGCGGCCTGCGCGGCCGCTGTGGCCTGCGGGAGAGCTGCGCTGACCTCGGTCACCAGCTCGGTGACCACGCGGACCGCCGCATCGACGGCCGCGGCGACGGGCTCGCTGAGGCCCATTTCAAGCTCGAGGCTGGCGGGCTGGCAGCCGACCACCAGGATGCGGCCCGCCTGCGCACCGAGCATGTCCAGCACCCCGAACACGACGTCGGGCTGCATGCCGTGCGCGTTGAACATCTGGCTGCTCTGCAGCGGGCTGCCGCCGGCTGTGCCGAGCTCGGGCCGGTCCTCCGGCCGCACCTCCAGCACGGTCAGCGTGCCTGGCGGGCCGCCGCGGGGCGCAGCGTCGATCAGGATGGCGGTCTCGTACCCGTTGGCCAGGTCGTAGGCCAGGTGCATGCCGCTCGTCCCGTAGTCGGCGACCCGGACCCCGTCCGGCAGCTCGGTGCCCGCCAGGCGGCGGGCGACCTCGACGCCGAAGCCGTCGTCGCCGAGGAAGATGTTGCCGACCCCGGCGACCAGCACGCGCCCGGTCAGCGGACCAGTCAGGGCCTCCGTCATGAGGCCGCCCCCGGGCGGGTGAGCTCGGCGATGGTCAGCTCCCACAGCACGTGGTAGATCGTGGTCTGCGCCTCCTGGATCCGGTGCACGGACGAGGACGGCGCGACGAACAGATAATCGATGACGTCCAGCTCGGCCATCTTGCCGCCCTCGTAGCCGGCCAGCCCGATGGTCAGCATCCCGCGCCGGCCGGCCTCGTCGAAGGCCCGCACCAGGTTGTCCGAGTTGCCGCTGGTGGACAGGCCGACCGCGATGTCGTTCTTACCGCCGAAGGCGGCCAGCTGACGGGCGAAGACGACGTCCACGCCGATGTCGTTGCACAGCGCGGTGACCACTGACGTGTCGTTGGCCAGGCCGAACGCCGGCAACGGCGGGACGCCCGGACCGGGGTCGAGGAACATGGTCGCGAGCTGCTGGGCGTCGGTGGCGCTGCCCCCGTTGCCGAAGGCGAACAGTCGCCCGCCGGCCGCGAAGCGGGCCGCGGCATCGGCCGCGCACCGGGCCAGCCGCGCCCCGTCGCGGGCCCCTACGGTCTGCCGGAGTGCGGTGATCTCGGCGATCTTGGCCACGCTGGAGGCACGGACCTGCTCCAGGACGGCCATGATGTCGGTCGTGCCCGCGTACAGGAACGGGTAGAGCGATTCCACCCCGCCCGCCCCAGTCGTATCATCCTGCCGTCCCACCGGGTCATCTCCCCACGACGGCGATGGCTTCCTTGGCGTGCACGAGAATTGTGTCACCCACCTGAGCCTGCACCAGGGCGACGCTGACTTCCTCCTCGCCTTGCCCAGTATTGACCACGGCGAGGCCATCGGCCAGCAGGCGGACGATCGTGACCTCGACGGCCGTGTCGGAGCAGGTGATGCAGATATCGCCGTAGCACTCGGGCACGGCCGCGGCGGCCGCGGCGGCCGCGGCGGCCGCGGCGCCCCGCCCGGGGGCGGCGGGCCCGGAAGCGGAAGGCCCGGGGGCTGCGGGCCCGGAAGCGGAAGGCCCGGAGGCAGCAGCGGGCCCGGAAGCGGAAGGCCCGGGGGTGGCGGGCCCGGGAGCGGAAGGCCCGGGGCCGGGTGCGGTCACGCGACCACCTCCGGCCCGAGTACACCCGGCTGCTCGAAGAACACGTGCACCAGCTCCCACAGCAGGTGGTACATGGTCACGTGGAGCTCCTTGACGACCCGCGGGTCGGCGGACGGCGCGGTCAGGAGGTGATCGACGGCCGGATGGCCAGCGAGCCCGTCCGTGCCGCCCACCAGCGCGATCGTCAGCAGCCCGCGGTCCCGGGCGGCGGCCAGCCCGGCCAGCACGCTGGCGTCCTGGCCATCGGCGGAGATGCCGATCGCGATGTCCTCGGGCTCGGCCAGGTAGCGGATCTGGTGCGCGAAGATCTCCGCCACGCCGTCCCGGGCCGCGACCCCGGTCACCGTGGCCACGTCCGCGGTCAGCGAGATCGCAGGCAGCGCCCGCTTGCCGACGATGACCGGGTGCACGAACTCGACCGCCACGTGCTGGGCGTCGGCGCTGGCTCCGCCGGTGCCGAAGACCACCAGCTTGCCGCCCTGGTGGAAGCGGACGGCCATGGCGTGGCAGGCGTCGGCCACCGCAGTGGCCTGATCGGCCAGGCTCTCAGTGGGAGCGGTGCGCCGGCCGAACAGCTGGGCGGGGTCCAGCGCGTGGCCTGCCGGGCCGGACAGGTCAGCCGGGCTGTCAGCGGCAGGCGGGCGGGCTGGCCCGGCGGGACTGGTCATGACTGGCCTCCCGGCTCACCAGGCACGTCGATCTCGACGTCGATGGCGTCGCGCAGTTTCAGCGTGCCGAACATGCCCGAGTACGGCTTGATCCCGAACTGGGACTGCACCACCGACGTGCTGGCCCGGTACCTGCCGTCCGGGGTCCTGCTGACCTGCAGGCGGAGCGGGCGGGTCTGGCCGTGCAGAGTCAAGGTGCCGGCGACCATCCCGCCACCGCGGCCGTCCGGCTCGAACTGCGTCGCGCTGAACGTCGCGTCGGGAAACCGGTCGGTCTGGAGCTGCTTGCGGGCCGTCGAGGCGATCTGATCCCGGTCCCGGTCGTTCAGCGGCTTGACGCCGCCGGTTCCCTCGCGAATCTGAAGGGAGCCCAGCTCGAGCCGCGCCTCGAGCCGGGTGGGGGCGCCGTCCGGACCGTCCAGGTCGGCCCACCAGTGGGTGACCTCGATGGTCAGGTCGTGCCCGGCCTGGGCCGCGAGGCCGGTGCGGTATGTACGCAGCGTGAGCCGACCACCGTCCGGACCGAATCGGTGGCGCCCTCCATTAGCCGCCATGCAAGCACCGTAGGACACAAGTGAGGCAGCGTCCAGTCGCGTATTAGGACACTTCTGACTGGATGTTGACACGGCGGAATAATGGCCAGAACCGGAAAAATTCCCCCCGGTATGGCGGAAATTGACGTGCAAACGGACAATACGTGCCGGATCGCCGTCACGTTACTGGAGCGGAATCTCGCCGAATACTTCCTGGATACGCCTCAGGTCGCGGAGCCGCGGCTCGGTGGCGCCGCCGACCCAGCGGCTTACCGTCTTGACTGATACGCCGAGCAGCCGGGCGGCCGCCTCCTGGGTCAGCCCCTCACGGCGCAGCGCGACCGACATCCAGTCGGCGAAGTTCGCAGGCTGGCCGTCCTCGCCGAGCCGCACGAACGATGCGCCAGGCGCGGATATCTGTCCCCCTTGGCCGCCGGCGGCGGGCGCGGGTGCCGCGCTCTCGCCGGGCGGCTGGAGCTCGGAGTGCGGCTGGAGCTCGGAGTGCAGCACGTCCACCTCGACGTGCTCGGGGAAGATACGGAAGGCTACCTGGATGGACCCGGAGGGACCCGCCGCATCAAGCAGGGCACGGAAGACCGTCTCGCCGACCTGGCGATTACCATCCTCGGTCAGGGGGGACTCAGCCAGGCACCGGCGCACGAAATCACGGATGTCCGGGATCGACGAGGGACGCGCCGGAAAGACCTGGAAGAGCACGACGACAGGCATGACCTCGATCGGTTCCCCACCGGAACCGTAAACGGGCTGGGCCACCGGATCGCTCCTCAAAGCCGTACGCAGCGCGCCATGGCGCATGTGTGGGCTGAAGCAAGGCTATTCGATTCTGGCCATCACAGAAAGCGGAACGGTGGCGGTGCACGCACAACCGCCTCCGCCGCGTGAGCGGCACGGGAGGCAGAATTGGCCGCTCAGAGCGGGCGGCAGGACATAACTGTCCCATGGCGCGATACGAAAGTCTTGTGGCGTACGTTACACCGGGTTTAACATTGCGATGTCTGCGCACAGCGACGGTGCCTGCGCACCACGGAGGCGGGAAACGCCATGATCATCCGCTCGGGGGTGTCCGCGAGGCCGGGGGTACGAGGCCGGGGGTACGTGGTGCCGCTGACCTGGGCCCGGCCGCCCGCCGGGCCCGGCACGGGTTAACCGCGGCGCATCGAATGTGTGGCGGCCAGATGAACGGCCGGCCCGCAGCGCGGGCCGGGGGAGCGGGCGCGTCGGCGACCCGGCGGCCAGCTATTCACTAGCGAGGAGGTGGCCTCGGCATGGCCACAGACACACAAGCTAACGGCGCCCAGGCGGAGGCCACCGAACCGGTGCTGCACATCCTCTGGATGAACGCCGGGCTCAGCTGTGACGGCGACTCGGTCGCGCTGACCGCCGCCACCCAGCCCAGCATCGAGGAAATCGTGCTCGGTGCGTTGCCGGGGCTGCCGCAGGTCGCGGTGCACTGGCCGCTGATCGACTTCGAGTGCGGTCCCGAGCAGGGCGCCGACAACTTCATCGAGTGGTGGCACAAGGCCGACCGCGGTGAACTTGACCCCTTCGTACTGGTCGTCGAGGGCTCGATCCCGAACGAGGCGATCAAGGAGGAAGGCTACTGGTGCGGCTTTGGCAACAACCCGGAGACCGGTCAGCCGATGACCACCAGCGAGTGGCTGGACCGGCTGGCGCCCAAGGCCACCGGGATCCTCGCGGTCGGGACCTGCGCGACCTATGGCGGCATCCACGCGATGGCCGGCAACCCGACCGGCGCGATGGGCGTGCCGGACTACCTGGGCTGGGACTGGCGGTCCAAGGCCGGGCTGCCGATCGTCTGCGTGCCGGGCTGCCCGATCCACCCGGACAACCTGTCCGAGACGATCCTGTACCTGCTCTACCAGGTGGCCGGGCAGGCGCCGATGATCCCACTGGACGAGGCGCTCCGCCCGGCGTGGCTGTTCGGCGCCACCGTGCACGAGGGCTGCGACCGGGCCGGGTACTACGAGCAGGGCGACTTCGCGGCCGAGTATGGATCGGCTAAATGCCTGGTCAAGCTGGGCTGCTGGGGCCCGGTGGTGAAGTGCAACGTGCCCAAGCGCGGCTGGATCAACGGTGTGGGGGGCTGCCCGAATGTCGGCGGCATCTGCATCGCCTGCACGATGCCGGGCTTCCCGGACAAGTTCATGCCGTTCATGGACGAGCCACCTGGATCAAAGGTCTCCACCACCGCGAGCAGCATGTACGGCACGGTCATCCGCACCCTGCGCGGCTTCACCGCCAAGACCGCGGACGAAGAGCCCAAGTGGCGCAAGAAGAGCTCGGAGCTGCTGACCGGATACAAGCAGACCTGGTGAGCACCACGCGGACCACGCGGACCACGCGGACACTGCCCGGTCGGGGACCGGCCACAGGGTCGACCGCCCAGTCCTGCGTTGGGCCGACCATTGGGCCGCTCACTGGGCCCGCTTTGAGGGGAAGGGACCAGCGATGACAACGGCACAGGACTCCGACATCCGGGAGATGTCGTGGGACCCGATCACCAGGATCGTCGGCAGCCTGGGTATTTACACTAAGGTCGACTTCAAGCAGAAGCGGGTCGTCGAGTGCTTCAGCACCTCGTCGATCTTCCGCGGCTACAGCATCTTCATGAAGGGCAAGGACCCGCGCGACGCGCACTTCATCACCAGCCGCATCTGCGGGATCTGCGGTGACAACCACGCCACGTGCTCGGTCTACAACCAGAACATGGCCTACGGGGTACGGCCGCCGCACCTGGGCGAGTGGATCATCAACCTGGGCGAGTCCGCCGAGTACATGTTCGACCACAACATCTTCCAGGAGAACCTGGTCGGGGTGGACTTCTGCGCCAAGATGGTCGGCGAGACCAACCCCGGGGTGCTGGAGCAGGCCAACCACACCGAGGCGCCGCACGCCGCGGACCACGGGTACCGGACCATCGGCGACATCATGCGGTCGCTCAACCCGCTCGAAGGCGAGTTCTACCGCGAGGCGCTGCAGGTCAGCCGGTCCACGCGGGAGATGTTCTGCCTGATGGAGGGGCGCCACGTGCACCCGTCCACGCTGTACCCGGGCGGTGTGGGGACCACGGCGACGGTGCAGCTGTTCACCGACTATCTGACCCGGCTGATGCGCTACGTCGAGTTCATGAAGCGGGTCGTGCCCATGCACGACGATCTGTTCGACTTCTTCTACGAGGCGCTGCCAGGCTATGAGGAGGTCGGCCGCCGCCGCGCCGACCTGGTGTGCTGGGGCAGCCTGAACAACCCCGAGTTCTGCGACTTCAAGTACGAGAACATGACCAACTGGGGCCGGAAGATGTTCGTCAGCCCCGGTGTCATCCGCGACGGCCAGCTGCTGACCAACGACCTGGTCGAGATCAACCTCGGGATCCGCATCCTGCTCGGCAGCTCCTACTACGAGGACTGGGCGGGCCAGGAAATGTTCGTCACCCGGGACCCGCTCGGCAACCCGGTGGACCAGCGGCACCCGTGGAACCAGCACACGATCCCCCGGCCGCAGAAGCGCGACTTCGACGACAAGTACAGCTGGGTCATGTCGCCCCGCTGGTACGACGGCACGAACTACCTGGCCGCCGACACCGGCGGCGGGCCGATCGCGCGGCTGTGGGCCACCGCCCAGGGCAACCTGGTCGACTTCGGCTATGTCAAGGCCACCGGCCACAGCGTGCTGATCAACCTGCCGCGGAGCGCGACCAAGCCCGAGGTGACCTTCGAATGGAAGGTGCCGACCGACAAGACCGGGGCGCCGCTGTCCAACGCGATCGAGCGCGACCGGGCCCGGACCTACTTCCAGGCCTACTCCGCGGCCTGCGCGGTGTACTTCGTGGAGAAGGCGCTGGCCGAGATCCGGGCCGGCCGGACCAAGACATGGGAGCCGTTCAGCGTGCCCGACGAGGCGAACAGCTGCGGGTTCACCGAGGCGGTCCGCGGTGTCCTGTCGCACCACATGGTGATCCGGGGCGGGAAGATCGCCAACTATCACCCCTACCCGCCGACCCCGTGGAACGCGAGCGTGCGGGACAGCTACGGGACGCCCGGGCCGTACGAGGACGCGGTGCAGAACACGCCGATCTTCGAGGAGAACACCCCGGAGAACTTCAAGGGCATCGACATCATGCGGGCGGTGCGCAGCTTCGACCCGTGCCTGCCCTGCGGCGTGCACATGTACCTGGGCGGCGGCAACACGGTAGAGAAGGTGCACTCCCCGGCGGGGATCACCCTCTCCACCTGATTGAGGACAGAATGTGGCCATGTCCCTGGCGGCGGTACCGCCGCCAGGGACATGATGCCGTTATGCAGGAGACACGGAGGGGAACCGGATGACCCGCGTGCAACAGGTCGGCGACCAGATCGAGGAACTGCTGGCCGGGCTGACCGCGTCCGGCCAGGGCACCGCGGCCGAGGAACTGGTCCGGCTGCTGGTCGGCCTCTACGGAGACGGCCTGGCCCGCATCGCCGGCACGCTGTCCGACGAGGGCGCCGCCGGCGCCGCGATGCTCGGCCGGCTGGCCGAAGATCCGCTGGTGGAAAGCCTGTTCCTGCTGCACGGGCTGCACCCGCTCGACGTCGACACGCGGATTCAGCGGGCGCTGGACCGGGTCCGGCCCTACCTGGGCTCGCACGCCGGTGGCGTCCAGTACGTCGGGGTCACCGACGGGGTCGCCCTGCTCAGGCTGGAGGGCAACTGCGACGGCTGCCCGTCCTCCACCGTCACCGTGAAGCTGGCCATCGAGGGCGCGGTGCAGGACGCGGCGCCGGAAGTGTCCGAGATCGTGGTGGAGGGGGTGACGGAACCGCCCGCACCGCCGGGACCGGTGCTGCTGCAGATCGGGTCCCGCCCCGAGGCAGATGCGGCGCCCGGGGCCCAGGACGGACACGGAAGCTGGGTCACGCTGCCCCCGATGGGGCCGCCGAGCGCGCGGCCCGTCAGCACAACCGCCGGGGACATGGCGATCCTCCTCTGCTCGGTCCGCGGGACGCTGTACGCCTACCGCGAGGCGTGCGCGGCCTGCGGCGCCGGCCTGGGCTCCGGGCAGCTGGCCCGGGAGGTGCTGACTTGCGCGTGCGGCGCGACCTATGACGTGAGCCGGGCCGGGCGCGGGCTGAGTGACCCGGCGCTGCACCTGGAGCCGCTGCCCCTCGTCACCGACAGCCAGGGGGTGCGCGTCGCGGTCCCGGCGGCGGTCCGGTCATGACCCGCGGCTCGTCGGGCCTGGGCCGGTTCGTACCGGGCGCGGAGCCCGCGGCCCCGGCCCCGCCGTCAGCGGCCCAGCCACCAGCGGCCCCGGAACGAGCCACCGCGACTCCGTTCCCGGCCACGGCGCCGGTCTCCGCCTCCGACCTCCCTCCGTTGCCCGAGTCCCTGGCCGCGGCGGTCAGGGGCGCCCGGCCGGCCGAGGGCCAGGCCCCGCCGCCAGCCGAGAAGTGCGAGATGTGCGCGGCCGAGATCCCCGCCGAGCATGGACACGTCGCGGACCTGGAGAACTCATCGCTGCTGTGTGCCTGCCGCGCCTGTTACCTGCTCTTCACCCAGGCCCAGGCGGGCCGGAACCGGTACCGCGCGGTGCCCGACCGGTACCTGGAGGACCCGGACCACCCGCTGTCGGGCCGCGAGTGGGAGGAACTGGAGATCCCGGTCGGCCTGGCCTTCTTCCTGCGCAGCTCGCAGCGGGAAGAGGTCGGGGCGTTCTACCCGAGCCCGGCGGGCGCGACCGAATGCCGGCTCGACCTCGCGGCCTGGGCGCGGCTGACGGCGGAGCATCCGCTGCTGGGGGCCATGGAGGACGACGTCGAGGCCGCGTTGATCTCCAAGACCGACGACGGCATCGAGCACTTCCTGGTGCCAATCGACGCGTGCTACGAGCTGGCCGGCCGGATGCGGCTGTACTGGCGCGGCTTCGACGGTGGTGAGGAGGCGCGGCAGAGCATCGCGGAATTCATGGGCGCGGTCCGGTCCCGGGCACGGCGACTGCGCGAGGAGCGCTGAGATGGCGGACCTGACCTTCGACTGTATCGGCGCGCAGGCGGACCGCTACGCGGTGATGCCGACGATCACGCTCACGCTACGGATCAGTGAGACCAGTGGGCAGCGGATCGACACGATCGCGCTGCGCACCCAGATCCGGATCGAGCCGTCGCGGCGCCGCTACACGCCCACCGAGGAAGAGCGGCTGCACGACGTTTTCGGCGACACGGCCCGCTGGGCCGACACGCTGAAGCCGATGCAGTTCACCAACGTCTCGACGATGGTGACCAGCTTCACCGGGAGCACCGAGGTGCAGATCCCCATCAACTTCAGCTACGACCTGGAGGTTGGCTACGGCCGCTACTTCGCCAGCCTGGAGTCCGGGGAGATCCCGCTGCTGCTGCTCTTCAGCGGAAGCATCTTCTCGGTCATCGACGGCAGGTTCCAGGTGCAGCAGGTGCCGTGGCACAAGGAAGCGACCTACCGGCTCCCGGTCAGCGTCTGGCGGGAGGCGGTCGACGCACACTTCCCGAACAGCGCGTGGCTCACGCTGAACCGGCAGACATTCGACGACCTGCAGCGCTTCAAGACCCAGCGGGCCCTCCCGACGTGGGACGCGACGGTACTGGCCCTGCTCGCCGAGGCGGCGGGCGCCCAGCCGGGCGCACCGGGCGCACCGGAGCGGCGGCCATGAGCCTGTCGGCGGCGCACGTGACGCAGGCCCGTCAGGTGGCCGACGCGATCTTGTACGAGGGGTACCTGCTGTACCCGTACCGGCAGTCGTCACGGAAGAACCAGGCCCGGTTTCAGTTCGGCGTGCTGATGCCGCCCGCGTACGCGGCCGTCGACGACCAGGAGCTGCCGGAGTCCCAGACCGAACTGCTGGCCGAGTGTGCGGACGACGCGCAGGTGGAGATCCTGCTGCGGTTCCTGCACGTCCAGCAGCGGCTGGTGCAGGAGCCGGCCGGGCCGCAGTGGCGGGACGTGGCCTCGCTGACGGTGAACGGCACCGAATTCACCGAGTTCACCGAGGCCGCCGAGCGTGAGCACCGGGTGGAGCTTTCCGTCGGAAGCCTGTACGGAGCGGGCGCTGAGCTGCCGTTCCACATTGATGGCGGCGAGAGCACCGATGACCTGCCCGGGGCGGACGCCACCGTGGCCGGTCGGCTGGTGCACCGCTGGGACGCGCTGGACGGCGTGCTGCGCGTCCAGGGCGAGCGGGTCGCCGGACCGTATCAGGCCCTGCGGCTGCGGCTGCGGGTGGAGAACGCGACACAGCCCGAGGTGACCCTGCGCACGCGGGAGGACGGGCTGCGCTTCGCCCTGATCGCGGCGCACACCGTGATCGGGCTGGCCGACGGCACGTTCATCTCGATGACCGACCACCCGGAGTGGGCGGCCGCCGAGGTCGCCGCCTGCACCAACACGGGCACCTGGCCGGTGCTGGCCGGCCCGGACGAGTGCCGCAACCTCGTTCTGTCCTCGCCGATCATCTTGTACGACCACCCGCAGATCGCACCGGAGAGCGCGGGCGACCTGTTCGACGCGACGGAGATCGACGAGATCCTCACGCTGCGGACCATGGCGCTGACGGACGAGGAGAAGCGCGAGGCCCGGGCGACCGACCCGCGCGCCGCCGACCTGATCGACCGGCTGGACGGGCTGCCGCCAGAAATGATGGAGCGGCTGCACGGGGCCATCCGGTACCTGGAGCCGGGCGCGGGACCGGTGGTGGCGTCCCTAGGCCAGCCGAGCCCAGGGCCGGATGCGGCGGAGCCACCGGGCACCCGGGCGGGACCGGCCGGGCCGAGGCTGACGGAAGCGGGCCCGTTCCCCGGGGCCGCGGCGGCGGACGACATCCCGGTGTTCCATACCCCGACCGCGCCCTGGTGGGACCCTGGGGCCGACACGTCGGTCTCACCGCAAACCGATCACGTCATGATCGGCGAAGTCCGGGTCGCGCAGGGGGCCGTGGTGCGGATGCAGCCCGGCGCGCGGCGCGCCGACGCCCAGGATCTCTTCCTGATCGGCCGGGAGGCCGTGGTCGAAGCCGTGCTGCACGACGTGGACGGGCAGGTGCACGTGGCGGTGCTCCCACTCAGCGATCCCACCATGGCCGAGCTGCAGCGCGCCCAGGGACGGTTCCTGTACTTCGCCCCGGACGAACTGGAGCCCGTTCGGGCGGCCGAGGGCTGACCCTGGTCCATTCATGATCGGCGTCGGTTTTCCGCAGTATGTGCGGAAAACCG
>Ga0302325_10002809_pt1 | contig 41869 bp, 40 predicted proteins | sample Palsa_T0_2_FD_201948 | JGI IMG/M metagenome (GOLD analysis project Ga0302325, IMG submission 201948) | Peat permafrost microbial communities from Stordalen Mire near Abisko, Sweden - Palsa_T0_2 | ecosystem: Environmental > Terrestrial > Soil > Palsa > Peat permafrost | place: Sweden: Abisko...
AACTTGAAGGACACGTTTCCTGGGTGAGTTCTCTGGTGTTCTCGCCGAATGGAAACAAACTGATCTCGAGCAGCGCCGACCAAACGATACGAATTTGGGATGTTGCCGCTCGCACCTGCGTGGACGTGCTGCGGGGCCACCGTCGGGAGGTGTGGCGGCTGGCGTTGCTGCCGGACAGTAAGACGCTGGTCAGCGGCGGCAAGGATGGCACGGTTTGCTTTTGGGACACATCCATCACCCACCCCAGGCAGCCGCGCATCACTTTCCCGGAGGGTGTCGCTCTCTGGTGCTTTGCGCCCGACAGCCGGTCGCTCCTGACTCTGGAACAGCAAGGTCGGGTGTCGCGGCGGACTGGCGCCGATTTTCAACAGCAGGAACCGTTGCTGGACATCGGGCCAATCCTGCATGACAGTTCCGGCGATTATGAGTATTACCATTTTTCCCGGGATGGGCGCTTCTTTGCGGCCTGCTCCGCAAACGGCATTGTCCGAATCTGGGAGGTGTCACGACGGGTTTTAGGGCATCAATGGACCGTCAAAACGGATGAGGTCGTGCAACCGGTTTTCTTCCTCGCCGACGGAAGCAAATTGATTATCTACTCCGGGGCCGACATAAACTGGTTCCACGAACTGAACGCCGAGACGGGCCGGGAATTACAGTCGTGGCGGGGGCCGGCGGAATATTTGGGCTCGATCGGGTTTTCGCCGGACGAACGATCATGCGTGATGGTCGGTTACGGTGGGAATATCGTTATCAGAAACCTCGCCGACGAAAGCGAGACGAACGCGGATATTGATCTCCAGGAAACCGGCGGCGCAAGTTACTCCCCTGATGGAAAGCTTTTCGCGGCGACCAGTCAACGCGGTTATGCGCGGGTGTGGGACTCCGCAACCTGTCGGCAGGTGGCGAACCTTGGCGGTTTTCTCAACGGCGTTGGGTCGGCGAGCTTTTCGCCCGATGGCAAACGGCTGGCCATGGGCAGCGGCGGCAAGGAAGCCGTGAAATTGTGTGATACGGAAAGCTGGCAGTATGTAATCACGTTGGAAGGTCAGGGCTTCGATGGCGGAGACCTGGCGTTCTCACCGGATGGGAATGACATCGGCTGGCTGAACAACGGCGGCGTCCTGCAGGTCTGGCAAGCGCCCTCCTGGGAGGAAATCGCGGCGGCGGAAGCGCAGCAGAAAGCGGACAGTAATCAGCCATGAACACGGGAGGGGAAGTCCATTTCCATATTTGTGCCAGCCTGTTGATGGAGTTTTTTTCACTTGCCGGTCGTTATCTTGAAGACGAAAGCATCGTCGCAGGGCCTGCTGTGCATCGGCTCGATCGCCAGTGAATCCGCATCCTGAGACCATCGAACTTTCTCATCGCTTCCCAGCAACTGGATTTTCGAGATCGGTTCTTCCAGCAGTTTTGTGTCCATTCCCAACGACTTGATGTGCAACGTCTTGGTGGGCCAGCCCATGGCGATGGCATAGAGAACGTCTCCTTTGCTCGTGAAGCGCACGTCGTCGGCCGTGAAGGGCTTGCCGTTGCCTTCGTTAAAATTCCCGACCTGGATCGCCGCGGCGCTGTCCGAAGCCGGGCCTTCGCCAAACACCTTCCATGGCCGCGTGCCGAAAATCGCCTCGCGGTTCACCTCCATCCATTTGGCGATGCCTTCAACCACGGCGACCTCGTCGGAATCGATCGTCCCATCGGCGCTCACGGGAATGCTCAGCAGCAAATTCCCATTTTTGCTCACGATATCCACCAGCGTCTGGATCACCGTTTTTGTGCTCTTGTATCGGTGTTCCTCGAAAATAGCGCGGTCGTAATGCCAGTTGCCGATGCAGGTATCCGTCTGCCACGGGAGCGGTTCGATTCTGTCGCTGTGGCCGCGCTCGATGTCCCACACCATGCAATGGCGTTGCAGTTCGTTGAGACTTTTGCCGAACAGCACGCCGTCATCATCGTTCAATTTCATGTTGGTGTTGTAGAAATGAGCCGCGATCCGCAGGCCGGCGTCGCTGACCGGGTAAAGCGGCAGCACATTGTCGTCAAAGTAGATCAGATCGGGATGGTATTTATTGATCAGGTCGATCGTGCGATTGTAGAACTTCTCACAATAGGCGGCGTCGGGAATGCTGCTGCCTTTGGCCGCATCCCAATCCCATTCCAGTTCTTTCCCCGGCGTGTGGCTTTGCGCGTAAAGGTCCTGCGGATCGTAGCCCTGCCACCACTTTCCAACGCCATCCGCCCTGGTGAGCTTGCCATCGTACGGCACGCCCGCAAGCGGTCCCGCCTTGTCCGCCCCCTGGGCCACCTCATACCAACTCCAGGCGCGCGAGGCGTGAACGCTCACGCCGAAACGCAGGCCGTTGTCCCGCGCCGCCTTCACCCAACCTCCGATCAGGTCCTTCTTCGGACCCATGTTCACCGAATTCCACGGCTGATATTTGCTGTCGAAATTGTCGAAGTTGTCGTGATGATCGGCCAACGCGAAAAAATATTGGGCCCCGGCGCGCTTATACAGCTTCAGCAACTTTTCCGGATCCCAATTCTCGGCCTTCCATTCGTGAATGACATCCTTGAAGCCGAACTGGGACGGAGGCCCATAATGCTCGACATGGTATTTATAATCCGCGGTCCCCTCCTGATACATCTGCCGGGCATACCAATCCCCGTGCTCCGGCTCGCACTGCGGGCCCCAATGCGCCCAGATGCCGAACTTGGCATCCCGAAACCACTGGGGAACCTGGTAGTGCTGGAGGGATTCCCACGTCGGTTCGAATTTTCCGGTTTGCATTGGTTCCGCCTTGTCGCTGATCGTTGAACTGAATTTCGGCAACTCGTCCGCTTTCGCATCGCCAGCGGCAAACACCGCCGCCAAAGCGACTGTTGCAACGATACCCCATCTCCTTCTGTTTCTCATGAGTGCAATTCCTTGATCAAACAGCGAATGCCTCATAGCGTAATTCATTCCTGGCCGATTGTCGCGAATTCAGGATCAAGCCGCCAGAGTGATCGAGGAGACGCTCCATGCTTCGCGCAATCGCCGATTGAGAATCAATTCTGGTTTCGTCATTCTGATTCTTGATTTCGGGTTTACAATGCTGGAACAAATGACCCTGCAACAGCGACTTGAATTTGGTTTGTCGTGCCATGTGGCGGGAGATTTGGCGGATGCCGGGCGAATCTATCGTGAAATCCTTATCGAACATCCGGACAATGCCGACGCCCTGCATCTTCTGGGGATGCTGATGGCGCAGACAGGGCAACGTGATGCGGGGATGGATCTAATCCGTCGCGCGATCGCAATCTGTCCGAACAGTTCAGTTTTTCACAGTAATCTCGGAAACCTCCTGACGGGCGCGAATCAATTCGAGCCGGCCATCGCGTCATGCCGGGAGGCCGTCCGCATCAAGCCCGATTGGGCCGAAGCACATACGAATTTAGGAAATGCCCTGATGGGCATCTGCAAGCTCGACGAAGCGATCGCCTGCTACAGAAAGGCAATCAGCCTCAATCCAAACCTCCCCGAGACACAAAGCAATCTGGCAAATGCGCTACGAGAGGCAGGACTGTTCAATGAAGCGATCCAGTTTCATCGCAACGCGCTGCGGATCAAACCGGATTACGTCGTGGCCCACAGCAGTCTGATTATCACCCTTCATTATTATCCCGATCACAACGCAACGATGATCCGCGACGAGCTTCGTCTCTGGAACAACCTGCATGCCCAAACGCACAAAAAGCTGATCCAACCCCACTCCAACACCCCCGATCCCGACCGGAGATTGCGCATCGGCTATGTATCGGCTGATTTTTACAACCACGCCTCCGCCCTGTTCATGCTGCCTCTTTTTCGCCATCACGATCGGCGGGAATTTGAATTGTTCTGTTACGTCCAGGGAAGCGATTTCGACAGCGTGACCCAGCGGATAATGGATCAGGCCCATTGCTGGCGCGAAATTACCGGCCTCTCGGATGACAAGGTCGCGGCGCAAATCCGCGAGGATCGGATTGATATTCTTATCGACCTGAAACTTCATACGGCCAAAAACCGTCTTCTGGTCTTCGCTCAAAAGCCCGCGCCGGTGCAGGCGGCATGGCTCGGATATCCCGGTTCGACCGGACTGGACACGATCGACTATCGGCTCACCGACTCGTTCCTGGACCCACCCGGACTTCACGATGCTTTTTATTCGGAACAATCAATTCGTCTGCCGGATACATTTTGGTGCTACGATCCTCTCACCAGTGAACCCGCGGTAAATTCCTTACCGCTCACGGAGAATGGATTTGTGACCTTTGGATGCCTGAACACTTTTATCAAAGTAAACGATGCGCTGCTTTCTTTATGGGCCAGGATCCTTCGGACAATTGGCGGCTCGCGTTTGTTGATGCTGGCGCCCGAAGGAAGTGCGCGCGATCGCGTCCTGGCTCAGTTGGGTCGCGAAGGCATCGACTCGGGACGCGTGGAGTTCGTGGCGAAACAGTCCCGCCGTGATTATCTGCGCACCTATCACCGCATCGATATCGGGCTGGATACGTTTCCCTATAACGGTCATACCACGAGCCTCGATTCCTTCTGGATGGGCGTACCGGTCATTACACTGGTGGGACCGACCGCCTTGGGACGCGCTGGTTTGTCACAACTGAACAACCTGGGACTGCCGGAATTTATCGCGCGGACCCCGGATGAGTATGTGCGGATAGCCGCGGGATTGGCTTGCGACCTGCCAAGACTGATTGAACTGCGCCGCGCTCTTCGCCCGCGCATGGAAGCGTCTCCGCTGATGGATGCCCCCCGCTTCGCCCGCAACATCGAAGCCGCCTACCGGCAAATGTGGCATTCCTGGTGTGCGGGAGCCGAAACTCAGAATTCAGAATGAAGGCGGTGATTCCCGAATCGTTTTGCAATTTTTATCGCAACCACCCAAATCGCGACGATGTTTGCACAGGCGGATGATATTTTATTCCGAATGGCATGAAGAAGCTTAAGATTCTCATCTTGATTTTAATTCTGGGCGTCGTCGTCGGGGGCATTTATTACGCCACCACGCGACAATCCAGCGAAATCATTTTAACCGGCATCGTGGCGACGGATGAGGTGATTGTCAGCCCGGAAATTCAGGGCCGCTTGCAGCAACTGCTCGTCAAAGAAGGCGACTCGGTGACCCGGCATGAATTGCTCGCGGTCATTCAACCACAGGAACAACAAGCGGAGGTGGCATATTATTTGGACATCATGCGGCAATATTCGGCGCTGGTCACGCAAGCCAAGGCCCAACTGGAAAATGCCCATCTGACTTACCAGCGGGACGAGCCGTTATACAAGCAAAAAGCCATTTCCGAGCAGGATTATGTGCAGGCGAGAACTGCGTACGAGGGGGCCGATGCGTTTGTCGATTCTTTGAATAACCAGATGAAAGCGGCCAACGCGCAAATGGATAAGGCGATGATCCAACTTGGCTATACCCGGATTCTCGCGCCGATCGACGGCATCGTCGACACTCGCGCCGCGTTGCAGGGCGAGGTCGTGAATGTCGCCCAGCCCATTGTCACGCTGATCGACCAGGATGATCTTTGGGTGCGCGCGGATGTCGAGGAAACCTATATCGACCAGATCCATCTCGGCGAAACTCTGCCGGTGAAGTTGCCCTCGGGCGCGGTGCGCGAAGGGACCGTATACTATCGCGGCGTGGACGCCGATTACGCGACGCAACGCGATGTGAGCCGCACCAAGCGCGACATCCGGACGTTTGAGATCCGCTTGCGTTGTGATAATCGTGACCGCAGCCTCGCGGTTGGAATGACGGCTTATGTAACCTTGCCGCTGGAAAAGCGGTGACTCATGCTGGACATCGAAGTTGAAAACCTGACCAAGCGTTTCGGTGATTTCACGGCCGTGGACGCTCTGAACTTTTCCGTCGAGCACGGCGAAGTATTTGGTTTGCTGGGACCGAACGGAGCGGGAAAATCAACGCTTATCCGCATGTTGACGACGCTGGTGCCGCCGACTTCCGGCACGGCGCGCGTCAACGGCTTCGACATCGTCCGCCAGGCGAATGAGGTGCGCCAATCCATCGGCGTCATTCCCCAGGCGATGACCTCCGACCTCGACTTGAGCGCGGAGGAAAACATGAGCATTTTTGCCAAGCTCTACGGCATACCGCGTGAAAAACGGCTGCGGACCATCAAACAACTGCTCCAGGAAGTTGACCTCGAAAAATGGGCGGACAAGCCGGTCAAAATGTTTTCCGGCGGAATGCGCCGCCGGCTGGAAATCGCGCGCGGGCTGGTGCATGAGCCGAAACTTTTTTTCCTCGACGAACCCACGACCGGCCTGGACCCCGTTTCGCGCGTCGCCGTCTGGGAAATGCTCACCCGGCTCAAACACGAACGCGACCTGACCATCCTGGTCACGACGCACTACATGGACGAGGCCGACAAGCTCTGCGACCGCATCGCCATCGTGGATCACGGAAAACTCGTCGCCCTCGACTCGCCGCTGAAATTGAAGACTTCCATTCCGGGCAAAAATATCATCGAAGCCAGTTTTTCCGACATTCCGCAAAATTGGCTGGAAACGTTGAAATCGCTGCCGGAAGTGGCTGCGGTCAAAGCCGATGGGAATGTCTACCGAATATCTTCAAACAATGGTCCGCGCACCACGGTTGCGCTGATGGAAGCCGCGCGGACGGCCGGCGCGACGGTGAATTCGCTTTCCGTGCAAAGCACGACGCTCGACGACGTTTTCGTGCATTACACCGGCCATCTATTGCGCGACACGCTGCAAAATCCGGCGGCCGCCAACAGTCCGTTCATTCTCCAGCGGGCATAAACGAAGAGACGATATGCATCGGGTTTGGGCCATCATTGAACGCGATTTGCGGCGCTTTCGGCGCAGCCCGGTTTTGGTGATCGTTTCGATCATCATGCCGCTGGTGCAGCTCATCGTGCTCGGCTACGCGTTCGGGGGAAAACTCAAACATCTTCAGGTCGGGGTGGTGGATCAGGACCATGGCGTGCCCGCAATCAAATTGAAGGAGATGTGCCAGGCCGTCGCCGCCAACGCCGCCACGTTCGAGACGATTTCCTACAGCGACGAGTCCGCCGTGCTGCGCGATTTGCGCAACGGCAAACTCAACGGTGTCCTGGATATTCCGCCTCAATTCTCGCGCAAAGTTCTGGCGGGAGTGAATCCACGTATCGCGCTGGTTGCGGACAATACGGATCAATTTTCCGCCTCCGCGCTCGAAGCAAGCTTCGACGCCATGCTCGTGGCTTACAACGGCCCGGCCATTCCACCGCGCGTGACCGCCGACGTGACCCTTTCCGTCGTCGAGATTTATCCGTACGTTCCCTACATCCAGTTCCTGCTGCCGGGCACCATCACGCTGTCCATTTTCGTTTCGGCCATGATCGGCGGCGGCATCATTTTCATCGACGACAAGGCGCGCGGCCTGCATGAAGGCTATCTCGTCACGCCCATTGGCAAATTCGAATTGATTCTGGGATTCACCCTCGCGGGCGCGGCCAAAGCAATCATCGCCGGAATTGTTTTAATCACCGTCGGATCACTGATAGCCGGGATTCCCGATCCGCTGAATCCCCTGCGAATGGCCAGGATGTTGTTGCTGGTGGTGGCGACCGCGATGGCATTGATCAGCATGATGTTTTTAATCATGGTGCGCGTCAGCGACCCGCTGGTGCCGCGCGCCATTTTTGGAATGTTGAACACTGTGCTCTATTTCCCCAGCGGCGCGGTCTATCCCACGGAATCATTTCCCGCCTGGATGAAAGCCATCGCGATCGTTGATCCATTCACCTATGCCGTGGATGGGTTCAAGGAACTCGTCTTGAAAAATACCGGCCTCATGGCCATCAACTTTGACCTTGCTTTCCTGGCAGCTTTTACCGTGATTACGCTGAGCGCTGCCACTTTGCTCTTTCGTCGAACGCTTTAAGGGCCGTCCGAACTTTGTATGGCACAGCCCCGGATGTACATCCGGGGCTTCCGGGTAGTGTGATCCGGGGAGCGGTTTCATTCATGGCGCAGGGCTTCAATCGGATCGAGCTGGGAAGCCCGCCGGGCCGGATAGAATCCGAAAAATATTCCGACGGCCGCGGCAAATCCGAGTGCGAGCAACACACTGGACACTTGAACGGTCGTGTTAAAAACGGTCAGATGCCCGACCAGCCACGCGGTCCCTATCCCCAATCCCACGCCGCTGACGCCGCCCACGCAACTGATGATGATCGCCTCGATGAGAAACTGACAGAGGATGTCGAATTCCCGCGCCCCGACCGCCTTGCGCACACCGATCTCCCCTGTCCGTTCGGTGACGCTGGCGAGCATGATATTCATGATTCCCACGCCGCCGACGAGCAGGGAGATCGCCGCCACCGATCCCAGGAGGATCGCCGCCGTCTTGCTCCACTGGTCCACCGTTTCGATGAGGCGAGCCTGATTGAATACATGGACATCATCCGGAGCGCCGGGCAGGATTTTGTGGCGGTTGCGCAGGGTCTCGACCATATCATGCTCGACCGAAACCAGATCGCTGCCGTCCTCGGCCTGGACGAAGATTTCATTAAGCGATGCCGTGCCGAACAGCGCGTGCATGGCCGTCGTGTGGGGAACGAATATCTCGTTTTCCGCATACCCCTCGCCGCCGCCGCGATTTTTCACCAGCCCCACCACTCGAAAGTTCAAGCCCTGGATCTTGAGAACTTTCCCGACCGGATCGGACTTTCCGAACAGTTGTTCCGCGGTCATCCGCGTTAGCACCGCCACATGTGCCGCTCGGTCGACGTCGTCGTCGCTGAACATGACTCCGTGGTCGATCTGGTAATTGGCAATCATCAGGAAGGTCGGCGCCACGCCGACAACCTCTGAAGCGGTGTTGTGGTTGCGATTTTTCGCCTGTAAACCTCCTTCGACGCACGGCGACACGGCTTCAACATGAGGAACATTGCACAGCGCCAGGGCATCCTGGATCGTGAGATTCTGCTGCACGCCGCTGATTACGCCGCCGCTGCCGCGTCCACCTGGTTCGATCACCAACTGATTGGCGCCGAACGACTTGATCCGGTCCATCGCCCAGCCGTGAAATCCGCTGACGATCGCCAGCATCGCTATCACCGCCGCCACCCCCACGATCACGCCGAGCACCGACAGCACCGAGCGCAGTTTGTTGGCCAGCAGGCTCTTGAACGCGATCTTGATGATCATCCGAAAAATCATTGACTGCCGCCAAATTCCGGCCGGGTTATTGATCGTCCTGCGAGGAATCGTCCGTCTTTTTGTTGGAAGAATGCTTCCCGCCGGCCTGTGAAGAATCCTTGTCCTTCTTCTTGCCGCTGCCGCTGGAATCGTCGTCCGCGGAATCGTCATCCTTCGCGTGTGATTTCTTTTCCGCCGCGGATTTCTTTTTGGCCGCCCCGGCGCTTTTTCCGCGCGTCCCCATCCATTTACTGTCGGCATCATTGTGATGGACCAGGATTTTCTCACCGGCATTCAGACCCGAAATGATTTCGGCATTGTCCCCATCGTCGATTCCGACGTCCACCTCCCGGTCCTCGGTCGCGTTGTTGTCCTTCACGACCGTCAGGTAAGTTTTGTCGTTCTTGTCGAACAACGAAAGCATCGGCGCCAAAACCGCATCGTGCCGGGTCGCCGCCACGATCGCGACGTCGGCGGTCATTTCCGGGCGGAGCAGGTCTTTGTCGTCGTCGGTCACTTCAATTTTCACCTCGAAGGTGACGACGTTGCGCGTGTTCTGTCCCTGAGGAGCGATGCGCACCACGGTCCCGGAAAAGTCGCGACGCGGGAAGGCATCGGCCGTGATCCGGCAGCTCTGCCCGAGCCGCACGCCGCCGACGTCTGCTTCATCCACCGACGCGAGCACGAAAATCCTCGATAAATCCGACACGGTCATCACCGTGGTGCCGCCGACGGTGCTGAGCGAGGAGGAAATCAGCGCGCCTTTCTGCGTTTCCAGATCGGAAATCACGCCGTCGAGGGGCGCGACGACGGTGGTGTACGCCAGTTGCAGATTGGCGTTGTCCAGTGCGACCTGATCCAGTTCCACCTGCTGCTCCGCCTGCTTGGCCTGCTCTTTCTTCACGTCCAGATCAACGGCCTGACTCTGGAGTTGGCGCTGCGCTACCAGGGCAGCCTGATAATCATCCTCCGCCTGAACCGCGTCGGATTCGGCATCCTCATATTGTTCCTGGGAGGCCAGGCTGCGCGCCAGCAGATCGCGTTGTCGATCCGCCTTTCTGTGAATATTCTTGTCCTGGATCTTCCGCGAATCCACGTCGGCGGCCGCTTTGTCGGTCGCCGTCGCCAAATCCAGCTCCGCCATCCGCACCGTTTTTCGGGCAACCTCCAGCTTCGAGCGGTCCTGATCCACGGTGACGCGCGCCTCGCGCAGCGCCACCAGTTCGTCCGCCGGATCGAGCTTCAGCAGGATGTCCCCTTTTTTTACCCGATCGCCGATGTCAAACGGCAGTTCCACCACTTCGCCGCTGGCGCGGCAACGGATGTCCACGTCCAGATTGGACGCCACCGTCCCGGCCGCGTTCACTTCCTGACTCAAATCCCCCCGCTGCACGGTGTCGATATATGTATCCGCCGGCAACCCCGGCCCCGCCTCCGGCTTGTGTAATCCGTAGACCGCTGCCCCCGCGGAGACGATCCCCACCGCTGCTAAACCGATGATGAACCAGCGTCGTTTCAATGATCTTCTATCGTAACTGGACGGAGCCGCACGCTCCAAATTGCATCGGGGGGGTCTGGGTAAGCGAAAATCGAAGTGACGGGACACCGACCGAACTTTTCCTTGTTTTTTGCGAGGGAATAACGGTTCACACAAATATCAGCTAGCCAAGAAGCAATTCGTAATAGATCAGCGGTACATTGCGATAGGTGATGCGGCCTCTTTCGGTATAGCCGCAGCGCGCGTAGAAATCGCCCGCACCCGCATCGGCATCATAGGCGTCGAGGCGAATCGCGTCGGCCGGCCAAGCTAGTGCAATTCGTTGCGCCTCTTCGAGGCACCGCCTTCCCAATCCCTGCCGCTGCTTTTCCGGCAACACTGCCATCGCCAGTAGGTAGAGCGGCTTCTTGGACTTTGAAAAATAACTTGGATCGATCGCCCACGGCTTTTTTGTCCGCAGTCGTAGCGCACCAACAATCCTGCTGCCTTGCCGCGCTACCAATACGCGAGACTGTCGCATCGCGGACAGCACACTTTTCTCCGAAGTCTGATTCGACCATGGCCCTTGGCCGTACGCGTCCGTGAGGTGCTCCGCCACGACCGTATGCAATGCCGCCAGTTCCATCGCATCGTTAACAGTTCCGTCAATGAAAGTTAAATGCGTCGAACGAGACAAATCTTCCTCGGCTTAGAAGAATCCGCAGTTTTGGGTGGATTCTAGCGGCAAGTTCAAATCCCGTTACTCCCCCAACAAAAACCCCTTGCGATACAAGGGATTATGAAATCATCGGGGCGACAAGACGGCTATTGAACTTTTCCTGGCCGGGGTCAGGGGCTGGGAAAGCGGATTACAGCGGCGATTAGATGCCGTAAACCTCAAAGGAACCTGATCTTACGACCGCCGGTAAATCCTACGGTTCAACTCGAACACCGCCGTTCCAGCAAATGGAACGGCGCGCTTCATGTGCTGGCTGCGGGGCGCCCGCCGGGGTTTCCCCTTCACGCATTGCCCGATCTGCTCGTGCAAGCTTCCAAGGGAGGAATCAGGGCGACCGAACTCCAAGTGTGCTATTTGTTATCTTGAGGTCTTTCGCCTTCTGAAGACGCGTTATCGAGCCATCGCCCAATCCCGATTTTAGCGGAACTCGCCGCTCAAATTCCTTTTTCTTTGGCAAACCGCTGAAACTCCGATTTAATACGCGTGACCAGGTCTGGCCGCGAGACAAAATAAATATTCGGCGCGTCGATGTCATCCATAAACACTCGAATTTCCAGGCTGCCGTCTTGGCCGGCCTCGCGAATATCAAACTGAAGCGCGCGCTGTTGGTCATGCGGCAAAGATACCACCGCCTGGCACACTTGCTCGATCTCCGTCGTGCCAAAGCCTGACTCAATGTATTGCTGAATCCGATCAAGAAATGCACGAACCATGCCGGAATCGAAATTCGCCGAAAACTCCCGCTCTTCACGCAGATCAGACTGCGGAATAGATGCCCTCTCCGGAAAAACCATGCGCGGCCACCGCTTCCGCCGCTCACGCATCTTGTGATATTCCCACCAGAACACTACCAAGGCCAAACCCACAATGGCGATGAACACATCGTAGAGTGCGGCGTTGGAATGAAACCGCCAGACAAAAACCAGCAGTCCCGCCGCCAATGCAACAACCACCGCAATCGATTTCATTTTGACGAACATAACAGTTTACCTGATGACCCAGCGTGAAGCCGGCGGCATACCCGGGTCTGGCAGCACCGTAATCGCGACTACGTGTTCGCCACCGTACGTTGATTTAATTCTACACACAGAATAAGAGCGACCGCTACCTTCATCTTTCGCAGCGACGGGCGCAACCGGGCCGAACATGGTCTCAATGGCGGCGTATTCCTCAGGAAGCGCCGTCAGGACGCCAATTGTTGCCATAGCCAACTCAGTAGCCGTCCGGTCACGCATGGAAGAATCATCGCCAGCCACCATTTGGTCCGCAAGTTGGAACCTGGGACGATCACTCGGATTCACATTGGGTAAGAGTTCAAATCCCGTTGCCAGTCTCGCGCAAGTGCTGATTTTGAAGCTTTTCTCGCACGAATGATTGAACTCGTGGGCGCCCATTAACTATCGGTCTGACAATGACATGCGTCAGTGTCGCTCGAAAGCGTTGATCCTGCCCAATAAACTCGGGGCGACAGGATTTGAACCTGCGGCCTTCTGGTCCCAAACCAGACGCTCTGCCAAGCTGAGCTACGCCCCGTCTTTACACACTTAAATACCGCGCCAAGCGCCGGATGTACATCAAATACGCCTCCGTCCACTCAATCCAGTTTAAAATTGACACCCGCATTCTGAATTGTATATTGAGGTTTCAGATGATGAATCTCTCCAATGCGCGGTATTTCGGTTGGTTTAGCGGATATTTTTATCCGGCCACCTATATCGCGCCCTGAGATTCATCGATACATTCAGCGGAAAATCGACGGCCTCGGGACAGAAGTCCTGGGGCTTTTTCGTTTTGGGATGCACTCAGCGTCTGGGATTCTGAAAACAGCGGAGGCCGCATGATCGTTGTAATGAAACCGGGCTCGCCTCAGAAACAGGTGGAGCATGTCATTCAATTGGTGCGCGAAATGGGACTCAAGGATCACGTCATCGTCGGCGAGGAACAGACGGTGGTTGCGGTCATTGGCAACGATCGGAACAAGGACCGCTCGGTGCTGGAATCCGCGCCGGGAGTGGACCGGGTCGTTCCAATCCTCGCGCCGTACAAAATGGCTTCCAGGGAGATTAAGAAGGAACGATCGGTCGTGCCGCTGGGAGGCAGAATCAATGCAAAAATGGGCGGCGGCGCCGTCGCGATAATCGCCGGGCCGTGCAGCGTTGAAAGCAAAGCGCAGGTGCTTGAGATCGCGCACGCCGTGAAGGAGGCGGGCGCCGTCGGCTTGCGCGGCGGAGCGTTCAAGCCGCGAACCAATCCCTATTCGTTTCAGGGACTTGCCGAAAAAGGGTTGGAGATGCTCGCCGTCGCCCGCCAGGAGACCGGCCTGGCGATCGTCACCGAGGTGATGTCCATCGATCAGGTCGCCCTCGTGTGCGGTTATGCGGATGTTCTGCAGGTGGGCGCGAGGAACATGCAGAATTTTAATTTATTGAATGCGGTGGGCGAGCAGCAAAAGCCGGTGCTTCTCAAGCGCGGAATGAGCGCGACGCTCGAAGAGTTTCTCCTGGCCGCCGAATACATCATGGCCAAGGGAAATTCGCAGGTGATGCTTTGCGAGCGTGGGATTCGCACCTATGAAGATTATGTGCGCAATACGCTGGCCCTTGCCGCCGTGCCGGAATTGCACCGCGTAAGCCATCTTCCGGTGGTCGTCGATCCGAGCCAGGGGACGGGGAAAAGTCATCTGGTGGATTCGATGTGCCGTGCCGCGGTCGCCGCCGGGGCGGATGGGTTGATCATCGAAGTTCATAACGATCCCGAACATGCGCTGACCGATGGGGCGCAGTCGATCACGCCGAAGCAGTTTTCGGAGATGATGCGCTCAATTCGCCGGATCGCCGCCGCCGTGGACCGGGAGGTTTGAATCCGTCCGGAAATCGTCCATGACGGCACCGCAAAATCCCATCCTTCTCGACATCCCGCACGAGCTGATCGGCGATCGGCTCTTGCTGCGCAGTCCGCGCGCGGGCGATGGTGCGATCGTTTGCCCGTCCGTTCGTGAATCCCTGGCCGAACTGAAGAAGTGGATGCCGTGGGCGACGGATGATTACAGCCGGCAAAGCAGCGAGGAATGGTGCCGAAAATCCGCTGCCGAATTCCTCTCCCGCAGGCAGCTTCAGTTTTTGATCTTCACCAAACAAACGGGCGAGCACATCGGCAACATCGGTGCATTCGATTTCGACTGGGATGTTCCAAGTTGCGAGATAGGCTATTGGCTCGGCACCCGCCACACCGGCCAAGGGTATATGACGGAAGCCGCGGGCGTGCTGCTAAGGATGCTCCAAACAACGCTGCATGCACGTCGCGTTCAAATTCGCACCGATGGTGAAAACACTCGGAGCCGTCGCGTTGCCGAACTTGCCGGTTTTCAATTGGAAGGCGTCTTGCGCAACGACTGCGTCGCGGTTGGAGGAAGGCTGCGAAACACCTGCGTATTCTCGTGGATTGGCTCGGCGCAGTGATTCTTTACGAGCGATCCTGATCGCTGCTGCGATCATCGGTGTCCAAAATGTCCAGCAGCGAGCCGTACATCTGGTCGGCCATCTTCACGACCATTGCGTTGGCTCCGTAGATCAAGGCGGCTTGTCTGAAATTAGTGAATGCAGTCGCGGGATCGACCGCCTGCCCGGTCGATTGAATCCCCTCCACATCCACCCCGCCGGACGGGGCCGCGGCCAGATCCACGCGCTGCGCCTTATACCCCGGCGTGCTCAGATTGGCGATGTTATTGGCCGCCACATTCATCCGAGCCTGTGCGGCCTGGAGGCCGGACGCCGCTATGCTTAGAACATCCATCACATTGCTGAACGTCGTCGCGCCGACAGGGTGGGTTTAGGCGCAATCCGGGCAAAAACACGGGGTTTCGTCGCGGGCTTTTCGGTTTAATCCAACTGCACTACCATCTGGGTAAATCAGGAAGGATTCTTTATCCTTCGGGAAGAATCAGAAAATGAAGATTGGAACTTATTACTATCCCGAGCAGTGGCCCAAAGCGCAGTGGCAACGCGATTTCGACAACATCGCCAGGCTCGGGCTGCAGATTGTTCACATGGGTGAATTCGCCTGGTTTGAGATGGAACCCAAACCGGGCGAATTCCATTTCGATTGGCTGAGCCATTGCCTCGATCTGGCGGCGCAGCGGAAGCTGGATGTGATCCTCTGCACGCCGACGGCCGCTCCGCCGATCTGGCTGAGCCATGGCTCACCGCAGACGTTACCGATTTACGAGGGCAAAATTTCCGGCCGCTTCGGCGGGCGGCGTCATTACAATCCGCTCTCACCCGAATTCCATGCCGCCACCCGGCGAATCGTTCAGGCCATGGCCGATCGCTTCGGCGATCACCCCTCCGTCATCGGCTGGCAGGTCGACAACGAATACAGCAACAATTTCGACCAGTCCGAAACCACCCACGCCGCTTTCCGAAAGTGGTTGCGCAATAAATATGGCGATATCAAACAGCTCAACCAGGCGTGGGGAAATCAGTTCTGGAACACTTATTACACAGACTTCGATCAGATTCTCCTCCCCCCCACCCGTGAGCCGAAATATGGCAATCCGCATCAAACCCTTGATGCCTCGCGCTTCTGGAGCTGGGCGTTCGCCGCTTACAACCGCATTCAGACCGACATTCTCAAACCGAGGATCGGCGACCGCTTCATCACCACCAACTTCATGCACCTTCATCCCGATTGCGATCCCGGCGACATGGCCGAGGATCTTTCCCTCATGTCCTGGGATTCCTATCCGGTCACCGGATGGGAAAAGGAACCGGGCGAAACCTATCGAATTGCCGATCCGGCCCAGATCGGCCTCGCTCACGATCTGATGGCCAGCTACCACGGCCGCTGGGGACTGATGGAGCTTCAACCCGGCCATGTGAATTGGAGCGGCGTTCCCGTGCGGCTCTTCCCCGGTGCGATCCGGCTCTGGATCTGGACCGCCTTCGCCCACGGCGCCGAATTCGTCACCACCTATCGCTACCGCCAGCCGCGCTTCGGCATCGAGTTGTTCCATCACGGCCTGGTCGGCACTGACGGCATCACCCCATCGCCCGGCGGCCGGCAATTCGCCCAGGTCATTCAGGAAATGCGCCGGCTCGATCTTTCGCAAATCCCCAAATTCATGGATGAAATCCAGCCCCGCCGGACCGTCGGATTGGTCCTCGACTTCGATCAGTTCTGGTATTACCTCTCGCTGCCGCAAAGTCGGCAATGGAAACAATCACAATGGCTTTTCAGTTGGTATGCGGCCCTGAGCCGGCTCGGAGTCGCCGTCCACATCCTTCGCCCCAATGCCCCTTGGCCGGATGATTTGCCGCTGATCGTTGCGCCGGGCGTGCAAATGGTCGATGATCAATTGATGACACGCTTCGATAAATACGCGCGCACCGGCGGAAACCTGGTCCTGACCTGCCGGACCGGCCTGATGGATCGCACCGGCCAGCTTTGGGAAGGGCCATGGGCAAAACCGATCCTTCCGCTGATCGGGGCGTCGATTGATGATTATGATTGCCTCCGCGAGGGCCATTCGGGCCGAATCCATTTTGAAGGAGGCGACTTCGCCTGGAACGTCTGGGGCGATCAATTGACCGCCAATTTCGGCACGGATGTTCTGGCCAAATACTCCGACCAGTTCTACGCCGGCGCGGCCGCCATCACGCGGGCCCAGATCGGCAAGGGAACCGTCAGCTATTTCGGCGCGTTCAGCGAGCAACCGCTCGTCGACGCGTTCGTCGAATCCACCGCTAAATTCATCGGGCGCGACCGCCTGCAATCCCAGATATTGCCCAGCCGGATGCAGGTTCTTCGCCGCGGGCCCTATCACATCGCCCTCAATTATCAGGACAAGCCTGCCGCCGCTCCGGCCCCGGCATCGGCGCGGTTTCTGATCGGATCGGCCAATCTCGGCCCGGCCGATGTCGCCGTCTGGGAGGAATAGAAAATGTCCAACATGAATGCCGGCATCGACAAGATTCTGATCTCCCATCAGCAGATTGCACAGCGCATCAAGCAACTGGCCGCGCAAATCACCGCGGATCATTCAACCGTTAACCTCGCCGGTGGAGAGATCACCATCGTCCCGATTATGACCGGCGCCATGATTTTCACGAGCGACTTGATCCGCCAAATCCCCATCGCGATGAAGATCGGACTGATGCTTGTCAGCAGCTATCCCGGCAACAGCGTTCAAACGCGCGGCTCGCAGATGCTCGCCAACCAGGTCGGCGAAGTTCGCGGGCGGCATGTCCTGGTCGTGGATGATATTCTCGACAGCGGCGGCACCATCCACATGGTCGTCCCCGCCCTCCGCGAGATGGGCGCTGCCAGCGTCAAAAGCTGTGTGCTCCTCCGCAAGGACCGCCCCACCGCCCGGGCCGTTCACGTCGATTACGTCGGATTTGAAATCCCCGATAAATTCGTCGTCGGTTACGGCCTGGATTACAATGATTATTACCGCAACCTGCCCGACATCGTGACTTTGAAGGAACCGGTGCTGGCAACATGAAAGAGACGCCTCCGCCATTTACGGATGAGTTCAAGTTGAACATCCCCCACCCCGCCGAGGCCGCCGCCGCGGGTTCGCCGGCCGCATCCATCCGCCCCGCCCGCGCCACGGCCATGGGCACGCTCCTTGGCTCTCACATTCTCCGCGACGGCGAACTGGTGCTGCTGATCCTGAAACCTTCCCTCTGGTTCATAGTATTCAATTCCGTGGCCTTCGCCCTGGCGACCGCTTCCACCGCCGCCGCCCTGGCGCTGATCGATCGCCGAATGCACGATTATTTCTATCTCGAGGCCGCCCTGTTCGTCATCACCGGCCGGGTCATGTGGTCGGTCCTCCAGTGGATGGGCCGGCTCTACATTCTCACCGACCAGCGCGTGCTGCGAATCACCGGCATATTCAGCGTGGAAGTTTTCGATTGCCCGCTGCGCAAAGTCGTGCGCGCCAGAATGGTTTCAACCAGCCGCGAAAAGCTCGTCGGCGTCGGCTCCATCGAAATCATTCCCGCCGACGAAGCAATTCCATCGGCCATCTGGCAAACGATCGCCAGACCCAAAGAGATTCTCGAGCGCCTTCGCTCAGCGATCGCCCGAGCCAAACAATCGGGGACGGGCGTCGGATAAGGCATGTCGGACCAACATCATTTGCGGAATTCCACACCTTCAATGTAATCGTCCAACCGGCGTGGCGCTCACGCAATCCGCACAAAACCTTCACGGAATCCTCATATTTGGCTGGCTATTTTCCCGTCTTTGATTAGAATTTCGCCGACCACCCTGGCAGATTTGTGTGTCGGCGCGCTTGTAACGGCGTCATCCCTGAAGTTTAGGGCAGGAATTTTGTTTGGTCTTAATGTGATTGATGTAAAAAGCTGCCGACGATGGGCGCGCACTGACGGAGGCAACGGAGAAAGCCATGCAATCGCCGATGGTGGGGGAACATCCCGCAATGCGGCGGCTGCGCGAACTGGTGGTCGCGGTGGGACCGAGGGAATGCACCACGCTCATTCGAGGTGAAAGCGGCACCGGCAAGGAACTGCTTGCGCGGCAGATTCATCTGGCCGGCCCCCGCGCGACCGGGCCGTTTGTTCCCGTCGATTGCTCGACGCTGCGCGACTCCCTGCTTGAGTCCCAACTATTCGGCCACGTTCGCGGGGCGTTTACCGGCGCGGCGTGCAACACCGTGGGATTTTTCCGCGCCGCGAATGGGGGAACCATTTTTCTCGACGAGATCGGCGAGCTTTTGCCGGAAGCGCAGGCCCGATTGCTCCGATGCCTGCAGGAACGCGCGGTGGTCCCGCTGGGAACCTTTCGCGCGATCCCCATCAATGTGCGGATCATCGCGGCGACGCACCGTCCGCTGGCGGAAATGGTCCGGCAGAACGCGTTTCGAATTGATTTGTATTTCCGCCTCAACGTGGTGACCCTTGAAATCCCTCCGCTTCGGAATCGCAAGGAGGATATCCCGCTCCTGGCCGAGCAGTTTCTTCGCGACATGAGCCGGATATATGACGAACCCGCTCACAAAATCTCGCCGCCGGCGATGAAGCGATTGACCGAATATGATTGGCCCGGCAATGTCCGCGAGCTGCGGAACGTTCTCGAGCGCGCGTGCGCCCTGACTCAAAACGCGACCCTGACCGTGGAAGACCTGCCGTCTGAATTGACTCCGCGATCGCCGGAATCCGCCCCCACTGTCGCCAAGGCGATCGCCTCGCTGGCGGAATCGGAGCGACAAGTGATCGCGTCGGCCCTGCGCGCCAACGGCGGTAACCAATCCCGCACTGCGCTGGCCCTGCAAGTCGAGCGTCACCGCCTGCGGAGAATGATCCATCGCCACGGATTGGAATCACTCCTTCATTGACCGCTGCCCTGTTATTTGAGCGCTGGTAGAAGACGTACCGATTGGTACGCCGCATACCGGCGCGACGTAAATCCATTCCCCGACCCGGCATCCATCGGATGACTGGAACATAACATTCCAAAACCACCCGTTTTTCGCGCCGCGCCGTCAAATTCGCAAATCCATTGCAACTCCGCGAACCCAAACCGATTGCGAAAAATATATCGCCCCATCGGCAGCAGGCGCACCCTTCGCTTTAGAGCAGTTCATCGTTTCGCGTTGAACGCACTTTAAACCGAGTCGTCCTTTTTTGGACAGGAGAGAATCATGAGCAAGCAAGAAGCCCTATTGGAAACCCTGCTGGGAGCCGCGGAACTGAACGGCAACCGAATGATCGCCGACGGCATTCGCAACGACCTCTTCAAAATGACCAACTCGCACGAAGCCGACGGCTACCAACGGCTCGCCCGCGCAGCTTCGGAGCCCAGGCGTCCACACTGCAAGGCCGCTTAAATCCGAAGGCGCTCAGCGGCCGTCTTATTCTCCTCCGAGAGCAAAGGTAAAGCCCCTTCAGTTCCATCTCAGCGGGAGCTTGCAATGACCACCAAAACATCCGTGATCGTTATGACGGTGATCGGCGAAGTGTCGCCGCACGGAAATCCGCTGTGGAACGACATCAGCACCGCGCCGGCGCCGCCGGGATTTTGCCGGCGGCTTGTGCCGGAGGGTCCGTTCGCAGTTCAGTTCCGCTCGATTTTGCGAACGGACGCCCGCGCCGTCGTGGTGTGGGTTGGCGCAGACGACGACATCGATCGAGCTGCGAAGCTGATCGGCCGGCTTTTGATAGCCGGGCTTCCGATCGTGATTGCCGTCGCCGAAGTGCACGACCCATGGAGGGAATCCGTGCTGCGCCAGGCGGGCGCTTTGTACCTCTGCGCCAATGAGGCTCAACAGCGGCTTGGCGATGTACTGGAGTCAATCCTCGGTTCGCCTTCACGTTCAATCGATGTGCAATCGGTTGTGTCCACGCGGGAGGTAAGAATGGATACGGGCTAGGTTTTGAATTGAGTCGGCCCGTAATTGTGGCGGGCGGCTCGAACGTTTCCCGACAAGAACCAACGAACGAAGAAAGGGATTCCTATCATGAAACTAACAACAAACATCCTGATCGCGGTCGCTGTATCGTATCCAGTCGTGGCGCGCGCACAGTACACCGTCAACGTCGACGCCGACAACGACTACGCCCTCTATTCCGGCAACAGTACCGCCGCCACGACTTTCTATGGCAATCAGTACAATTCCCTAGCCGGCCAACTTCAGGTCGCCCAGTCTTACAACGTCACCTTAAGTGGCGCGAATAATTACATTTATATCGCCGCATGGAGCGACCTGGCCACCGCGCAGGGGCTTCTGGTCGATGTCTCCTCCGCAATAACGGGCAACCTTTTGCTGGGCAGCGGATCAATCGGAGCCGGCCAGTGGCAGGTGGCCGCGACAGGCAAGACAATTCCGGCAAGCGCTTCCCCTCCGGACGTTTACTTCGGCGACCCCGGCCTGGCCGGCGCCATCGCCGCCGCAAACAGTGCCACGGACCCCTCCGGCGGATGGGTTACGCCCACGGATTACACCACCTTCGACAACGCGCAAGGCGGCGTCTACCACTCAATCAATGGCCCCCCCGGCATCGTCGTACCGCAAATCGCACCCAATTCCGAATGGATGTGGTACCAAATCCCCGGCACCGGCGGCGGCAATTCTCCCTTCGCCCCTGGCTTGAATGAAGATGAATATCTCATCTTCCGACTCCCAGCCACCGCGGTGCCGGTGCCCGAACCGGCATCCACAGGTCTGATCGCGGCATCCGGAATAGGCATGCTGGGAATGCGAAGACGCAAAACCGTTTGAAAACGAAAACACCCGCGCAAGTCGACACGGTTCGAGTGCGCTCACAGACACTTTAACTCATATTGGAGGTTCCCGTGACAACTCAAATTCTCAAATCTCGTTCGACTGTAATTACGTTAATTGGCATTTTAGCATCTCTTGGAATCACATCGATTGCTTCGGCAACTCCACTTCCAGGCGAAATACTGAAGTTCCAGCAGCTCCCGCTGGGCGACCTGGCGACAAATCCCGCCGCCCAGTTTCCCGGGCATGACGAACTCAGCACCGCCTCCCTAAACACCGCATCGGGGGGCTATAGCGGCACCTTCGCGGCAGACGATTTTTCCGACAACGTCACCAGCCCCGTCGTCGACGTCCAGTGGTGGGGTTCGTATCTCCCAAATTCCGCCCCGCCAGGTCAAGTCCAGAATTTCCTCATCTCGTTCGAATCAGACGTTCCAGCCAACGCAGCAACATCTTACAGCCAGCCCGGCCAATCCTTGAGTTCTGAGGTCGTCACTCTCGGCGCTCTCGCACCGGCTTCCGGAACTTTCACCGAGACGCCCGTGTCCGCGCTTCCCGGACCCGACGGTCCGCTTTACGAATACAACGCCGAGCTCGCGAATCCCTTCCCCGAGCAGGCCGGTACAACGTATTGGCTGAAAATCGTCGCCTTGACCGCCCCAAATCAGCCCACCCAATGGGGATGGCACAATCGTGATTACACCATTCCCGATCCCTACGCTGCTGCTCCGGGAGATTCCATCATCGGCACCAATGATGTTGGCCAACCCGTCAACCATTACCTCGACGATGCCGTCACCGGAAACGTCACCTATATACCCGGCATCCCGCCCCCGCAGAGTCTGATTGAGACCAATATGACACCACTGTTCTACAGCAATAACGCTGCCATCGACGGCTTTGGGGCGAACGGCGTGGGAGCGCCCTCGGAAGACCTGGCGTTTTCTCTGTATTACACCAACGTTCCCGAGCCGGTCGGGTTGCCGCTGCTCGCTACGGGTCTTTTCCTCTTCCGCCGCAACCGACGCGGCGCGGGTGCTAACCCGGCATGACCGGGACCGCGAGATCCTATAACCGTACCTGTGCTTTATACCCAGAAAGGCAACCATATGATTTCGAGAAAATTATCAACAGTCGTAATCCCCGCTATCGGCTTGGCCCTGTTTGCCTGTGGCATCGCTCGGGCGAATCTCGTCACCAACGGTAACTTTAACCTCTATGGCGGCAGCGCTCCGAAGAACGACTTCGTCTATGTTCAACCCACCGATTGGACCGGCAGCGGCCTTTACGATTTTGGCGTTGAAGTCGATGCCCCCGGCACGGCAGATAATGTCTCCGACCCAGGCATACCGGTGTATGGTCCATTCCCAGCCCACGGCCCCAGCGGCAACAATAATTTCATCGAGGCAGACGGCGATCCGTCATATAGCTTCTCCTTTAATCAGACGATCTCCAGCTTGACGGTCGGGCAGAACTACAATGTATCGTTCAATCAGGCGGCCGGACAGCAATCGGGTAATCTTGTAGGCCCCACAACCGAGCAATGGGAGGTCAGCCTGGGAAGTTCAACGCAGTTTTCGTCTTTGATGTCGACTCCGCAGGGCGGTATCTTCCCTTGGGAGGCGCAAACGCTGCAGTTCACCGCCAGCAGCACATCCGAAGTGCTGAGCTTTCTGGCGGTCGGCACCCCCAGCGGGGCACCGCCAATGGTTTTTCTCGATGGCGTAGACATGGAGACGAACGTGCCTGAACCGTCCGCCGGCCTATTGCTTGCCGGCGTCGGCGCGGTTATCGCTATCGGCAGACTGGGCCGCCGTGTGCGTGCGAATCGAATCAGTATCGCCGCGTAGGCGAATGTGCTCAATCTCTCTCCCTCTCCCGGTACACCGGAAGAGGGAGGGGTGAGGGTAAAATCGAAAGCTCGTCATCATGGCCGCTCAATTCCACGCAATCTTGATTACGATTTTCCGCCTCTCCCTTTGGCTGGCGATTCTGGTCGTCATCTTCGTTCCTCTGGAGCGCCTCTTCGCCGCGCATCCGAAAAAAATTCTCCGCAAGGGAATCGGCGCCGATCTAGGCTACTTTTTCATCAGCACCCTTCTCCCCGCGGCTGTGATCAGCGGTCCAATAGGCCTGCTGGCCTGGATCATCCACCGTGCCATTCCGAGTCATTTTCTGGCAATCACCGCATCCTGGCCGCTCTGGCTCAAAGCCCTTGCCGCCCTGATCGTTTCCGAAATCGGCTACTACTGGGCCCATCGCCTGAGCCACGAAATCCCCTTCCTCTGGCGTTTCCATTCCATCCATCACAGTGCCGAGGAAGTCGATTTTTTAGTCAACACCCGTGCCCATCCTGTCGATCTGGTCTTCAGCCGTTTCTGCGCCTTGGTCCCCATCTACGTCCTGGGCTTGGGTGGCCCCCAAACCCCGGCCGGCAGTCTGGTCCCCATCCTCGCCACATTGATCACCACAACCTGGGGCTTTTTCATCCACGCCAACCTACGTTTCCGCTTCGGCCCCCTTGAATGGCTCATCTCCACCCCCGCCTTCCACCACTGGCACCACACTCTCTCCGGCCCCATCAACCACAACTACGCCTCCACCCTCCCTTGGCTCGACCGAGTCTTCGGCACCCATTACCTCCCCAAAGAATGGCCCACCGCCTACGGCACCGAAGATAAGCTCCCCGACTCCCTCACTGACCAACTCTTCTATCCCCTAAACAAACCCGCTCGAACTGTGCAAGCCGCCCCCGCTTCCGAATGACAGAAAAGATAAGGCGACATCACTGATTCGGTATCAAGTGATGTCGCCTTATCAATCACCGACCTATCCCGGCGCGAATCAGGCGCCAGCGGTCGCGGTCCAGCCTTCGTGGGTCGCTTCGATGGCAGCCGCGCGGACCACCGCGTCTTCCCATTGATTCGTGGCGACGAAGCGGAGTTCGCAGATGGCTTGCTTGCCGCCGATCTGCGCCAGGCCGAGGATCGCGGCGCGGCGCGTGGTGGCGAGGAAGAAGCCGTGCTCGTTGCGAACGACTTCCAGAAGAGCGGGAAGGCCTCGGGGGTCGGGCAACGAGGCCAGGGCGCGGATCGCTTCGGCGCTGACTTCGGCGATCGGGTCCCTGATGGCGTTGAGCAACGGCACGACGGCGCGCAGATCGCGCAGTTGGCCGAGACTTTCGGCCGCGGCGATCCGCACGACGCCGTGGAAATAGCCGTCGCGGTTATTCAGAATGGCGATCAACGGCTCGACGGCCTCCGCACTGCCCAGGACGCCCAGCGAAGCAGCGGCCTCGCGCGCCACATCCGCGTCGGCGTCGCGCAAAGCGGCGAGCGCGGCATTAGTGTCGGCGCGCCGTGGCTGATCGACATGGGTTGACGCACTCAGGGCCGCGCGCTGCGGCTTCATTTCGGACGAGACAGCGTTGGAAGCAGGGATCGGCTTCGAGGTCGAGGTTTCGGTGGACATGGATCATTCTCGGTGAAACAAAACTATATGGGACAACAGATGAACAACTCCACAACCATAGCACCGTCCGGGCGAACAAGAAGGCGGGCGGCCTCCAAATTGGATTTTCAGATTGATGAGGATTCCGAATAAAGCGCGATCACGGTCGCGCCAGGCCTCTTTCTCACCCTCTTTCGCCGATGAATAAACAATTTATATATATTCAGGAATTGCCGGCAGGCCTCCCCTGGGCGCCTCGGCGATCGCCGGCGGAAGTCGATCAACTTCATCGTGGATGCGGATTGCCCGTCGCCCCAATAGATCAAGATCCGGTCACGACAAACAACTCTCGCGCCTTGGCCAATAGCTGGTCCTCGGTGAGATGGTGTTCATTTACCGCGATTGAGCCGACAACTCGTTTCGCCAGATCATGGTGATGGCGCTTAAGTTCAGCCAGTAGCTGCTCCATCGCGCTGCTGGCGCCTGTGCCGGTGCCGAACATCAAAATCTGTTCGGCTCCTTGCAACGTCTTGGCGACCGCTTCGTAAAAACTCTTCTGCTCCGGTTTTCGCTGGCCATTCGAATCGTCCTGGTTGTAACGGAGATCCCGGCCGAAGCCGAATGGGTCATAAGGCGTGATCCGTTGCGGGACCGACCCATGCAATTCGGTACTGAATATCCGCGCCTCGCGATGATCGATAACCACCAGCAGATGCGTTCCGGCCGCCCGCGCTTCCGGCACGGGAGCCCCGGACCGTTCCAGGAAATGGCGGACCTGCATCAATTCCCTCTTGTCGGCCAGATCCTTGCCGCGAGGACGATGCAGCATCAGCGTTTGGCCATTGCGCGTGACTCTCAGGTTCCCTTTGTCATCCTCGACGGCAACCGCGTCGGCCATCGCACTGAGCATCGACCATACCTCCCGCCATTGCAGGTTATGCGCCATCGGATGCTCGAACACTCGCTGGTAAATCTTCCTGTGGGGTCCGGACAACTGCGATTCCATCTTGATTCTCCTGTTGTCGATCGCGTTCATTTCCAGTCTGTTCGTCGCTCATCGTTTTCATCGTTCCGGGCATCTGATTGCGATCCGCGACCCAGTTATTCGATTTTTCGCTCCAGCAGATTGAAAGCACCTGACCAAAGTGCTCCCGGTGATTCAGCGCCAGGATGGCCTCCCAACCGCTTTCTTCAGATTCCATCTCAATGAACCCGACACGGGTGCCGCACCCTGTTTCAAAATGTCGGGGAATCATTGCGCTGCGCACGGCCCCGTGCGATTCGAACAACTGCTGCAACTCGAGGCTGTCGATCGACGCCGGCAAGTTGGTAACTTGTATGAGACGGGCCATTTCACACGTTCATTTCTCACGGTTTATTGCCGGCAAAGCGCGCCATGAAGCGCGCATTGAATGTTCGCCGCCGAACTGCCGAATCGTGAATGCGCAAGGCCAGCTGATCGGGCGAGTGCCCCGACCTGACCGTCCAACATTTGCAGCCGATTAATTCGGCGCCGAAGGTTGAGTCTGCGCGTTAACATTGATTTCGACGGGCACCCGAACATTCTGGGTGCCGGTGCCGGTGCCGCCGGCGTCATTCGCGCCATTGGTGCCGATATCCGCGCGATCGGGCGGTGAGGAGCGCTCGAAATAAATCGAGTGATCGTGACCGGGATTTGCGATCCCCTCCGGCGCCGTCGTGCCATCGATCCGCACCGCATCCAACGCGGGATCGAATCTCATCACCTGGTCCCGTCTCAGATCGGTGGAATAGACAACGCGGCTGTCAGTGTCGTCGCGCAGATAGGCTTTGCCATCGTGCGGCGCAACGAAGGCGACGACCTTATCGCCGCTGGAAACCTGCATCGCATCCGAGGGAACATCGGGCCGAGTTTCCTCGGCGCAACCGCCAAGGGCCAACACAATAGAACCCAAACCCAAAACGCCAACTGTGAAATTTACCGCTTTCATGGAATGTCCTTTCGAGACAGTCGTCAACAAAAATATTGCGACTCCGGCATCAAGGCCGGAAACTTTTTCGCCGCCGAATACGAATCCGGCGGCCAAACAACTCGAACTTTGTCAAATCGCCAACGGTGAGATGACGACGCGAATGTTCGATTTTAGCACTGCTCATTTGTGCCCAATATCCTGCACTTGTTGCTGCGCACTGGCCTTGTCCTGGTTGAGCTTGTCCTTGTCCACCGTCAAGGTGACGGTACCCTGGCCATTGGTCTCAACTGCTTCCGCGTGGAACCAGCCGCGGTAATATCCAATGCCGGCGACCAAAACGAACAGCACGACGAGCATGCCCAGCAACCTGATCATTTATGTCACCTTGATGGATTATTCGCCATCCGTAAGGAAGCACGTTGCACATCATCAAATAGCAACATGATCACGATGATGAGCGGAATGAGTCCCATGGTAATTCCGTTCAATGGTGTTCATCGCCGACATGCTGAGGGTCGTCTTGGTGAATGTCCTGGTGGACATTTTGAGGATCGTCGTGGTGATCCCATCCGTCATTATGGTCGTCATGCCCCGAGCTGCATCCGGCGGTTGCCATCAGCGAGGTCAGGGCGATCAACGCCGCCAGGGTTGTTTTGAGTAACATTATCCCTTTCCTGTTTTGTCTCCGCCGTTAAAGCTTCCCGACGGCACGTTGCCGGAGAGTACGAACACTTGCACCATGGTGCCGCTGGTGAACACCTGGACGAGGGCGCCGGTCTTCGGCTCCAATTCCGCAGTAGCTTCGCGCACGTCCATTCCGGTGATCCGCTTGATCTCCTGTCGGAGCGTATCGGAAGCGTTGTGAAACAATTGCCGGTGAAACTCCTGCATCTTGGCGGCGCCTGCCGGGCTCTGCGCCATCGCCTGCTCGGCCGGAGACAACGCCCCGTGTAGCGTGACAACCAGCGTATCCTCGCTGAGGACCACGCTCACCGATTTCGGCTCGCGGCCGGTCCGTTGGTGTTGAAACGCGGTTGCCGCTTGAGCAATCTGCTCTGCCATCGATTTAGTGGCCTGTGCGTCTGTTTTCATTTCAAAACCTGTCTTTACCTAAAACAAAAAACCGACGTGATCCAATCCCGAGGCTTCGGGATTCAATCACGTCGGCTTACTCTGCAACCGGCCCCCCGGCCTTCCGGGGTGCCTTTTATTTAGTCGTCCGACGACTTGGATTCATTCATCATGCGGGATCCGTTTGTTCCCGCGCCACTCAACACCCTAGGACTCCGGCTCGCAAATAGCAATGCACAAATTCGAATGTTGAGCGAAATCGTGAGAATAACTTCTATCTCTTCGCCTCTCTGAACAATGGCGACTCTGCCAATGTGAACAGCACGATCTCTTCGCCGGTTGCGGTACTGACATCGTGGTGCAGACCGACCACTTTGACGCCGATGATCTCCTGCACCATTTTCTCCATGGTCGGCCGGCCTGTCTCGATGAGATGGCTCCGCACCTGCTTGAGCAGGTCCCTCCCTATCTCGGGCCGCAGAGTCTTGACAAGATGCTGCTCGGCCGCGGTCAAAACGCCCCTGAGCCGGACGATAACCAGATCGTCGATCAGATGCGCGCGAATGTCTTTCGGGCCCCTGCCCATGTATTCCCGTTCGAAGCGGCTCATGCCTTCTGAAACGGCGCTCTCGATTTCGCCCTGAGTCCTCATAAGCAATGAATAAAATGCCGAATATTTCGGCAAGCCCCTTGCGTCATCATTCAGGACGAATATAATACTACATTCGTGGTGCCCGATTTGAAACGGGTCCGCAGCATAAATATCGGCGTCGTCGGATGACTAAATAAAGGGTAAACTGGCCCACGGGCCGGAAGACCTGTTAGCGAGTAAGCCGACGCGATCGAACACAATGGGTGTTCGATTGCGTCGGTTTTTTGTTTTCCGCAAATCGTGTGTTGCAAAGGAATTGCACTACGTTTGTGGGCATAATTGGCTGAATCGCGCTCGGCGCTGGCGCCGGGCTGATCGACGGGCGAAGTCGTTAACCAACGCGCCGATATTCGTGGCCAAAGCATGTAGATATTCCTGTGGTCTTACCAAGAAAGTGTGCAAGGATGGACACTTCAACGTCTTCGGATAATCAGGGTACTCTCTCGATTCTGGAAAGCATGTCCGACGCATTTTGTGCCGTGGACAAGCAGTGGCGGCTGATCTACATGAACGGGCGGGCCGAGGAGATCACCCATTGCGACAGAGCCGACCTGCTGGGCAAGCTGTTTTGGGATGCCTTCCCGGAAACGATTGGGTCCGCATTTTATGACCACTACCATTTGAAAAACGCCGAAGGGATCAGACTTCGGCTCGAGGTCTTCTGCCCGCATCTCCAGGCGTGGCTCGAAGTCAACGCCATGCCGTCTCCCTTTGGACTGGCGTTTTATTTTCGCGATATCACGCAGCAGCGAAAATCGACGGGGGATTTGGAACAGCTTGCGGAGCAGCTTTTTTCCCAGCACGCTTACCTTGAAACGCTCCTGCGCCACGTCCCGGTCGGCGTAATCGTTTCGGAGGCCCCCGGCGGCCGCGTGCTCTTTGGAAATGAGCGCATGGAACAAATCCTCGGCCATCCCATCGTTCCGCCCAGAAACGTCGCGGAGTATGCGGTGTGGCGGGGATTTCATCCCGACGGCCGCCCTTACGAGGCTGACGAATGGCCGCTGGCCCGCGCCATCACGACGGGGGAAGTGGTGCACGGTGAAGAAATTCACATCGAGAGAATAGATGGCGGCCGGCGGGCGCTGCTGGTTTCCGCCGCGCCTATCCGCGATCGTCTCGGAAAAATCCTGGCGGGCATCGTCGTCGACCAGGACATCACCGAGCAGAAGCAGACATCGGACGCGCTGAAAAACAGCGTGCGGCTCGAGCAGCAGGCGCGTCACGAGGCCGAATTGGCCAGCAGATTCAAGGATCAGTTCATCGCGATGGTGTCGCACGAACTCCGGACGCCGCTCACCCCCGTGGTCATGAGTCTCACCGCGTTGGAACTCGATCCGCATCTGCCGGAAGATTTGCAGAACGAAGTCGCGATGCTTCGCCGCAACGTCGGCATTGAGACAAAATTGATCGACGATCTCCTCGACGTCACCAGCATCGCCAATGGTAGATTCCTCCTGGAGGTGAAGCCCACGAGCATCGCCGTGCTGCTCCGGGACGTCGTGGAAATCGTTGGTCCGGACGCGAAAAACAAGCTTCAGAAACTGGTCCTTGACCAGGGAGCGGTGGATGACATGGTTCGCGGCGACCCCGTTCGCCTCCACCAGGTATTTTGGAATATCCTCAAGAACGCCGTGAAGTTCACGCCTTGCGGCGGTAGAATCTCGATCCGCACCTGGAATCCGAAGTCGGCCGCAATTGCGATCGAAATAAACGACGAGGGCATGGGTATCGCCGCGCAGGCCCTGCCGCGAATTTTCGGCGCTTTCGAGCAGGCGGATCCAAGCGTGAGCCGGCAGCGCGGCGGCCTGGGAATCGGGCTCACCATCTGCAAAGCGATCGTGGATTTGCATGGCGGGAGTATTCTCGCGGAGAGCGCCGGCCCGGGAAAGGGCGCACGCTTCAGCGTGGAACTGCCCGTCATGCGCGCCATCGAAGAGACGGCCCCGAAAAATCCTGAACCCATAAAGAAGCTGGCGAATTCGATACGTCTTCTGATCGTTGACGACCATGAGGACACGCGCCGCGTTCTGCGCAGATTGCTCGAATCGCTGGGGTATTCGGTTGCGACGGCTGGAAGCGCGACCGCCGCGCTGAGCCATGTCACGGTAAACGAAATCGACGTGCTGGTGAGCGACCTTGGACTGCCCGATGCGAGCGGTCACGATCTCGTTCGGCAGGTGCAACGAATCCGGAACGTGCCCGCCGTTGCCATCAGCGGTTTCGGGTCGGCGGTCGATATTCAGAACAGCCTTGACGCGGGCTTTTACGCACACCTGATCAAGCCGCTGGACTTCAACCTTCTTCACGCGACGATCCAGCGGGCGATGCATGAGGGGAAGCCGCAAATGGCGCTAGCGGTCATTTAAGGGCGGTGACGCCATCGTCGATGTTTGTCCTGGAGTTCGAGGAAAACCATGTCCACTTCACCAACGAATGGCCCGTCTGAATGCATCAGCCACGCCGTGCGAGAGCAACTGTTGTTGCTCGATCACAACCTGGAGGTCAAGGATGTAAGCAAATCGTACTACAGCGTGTTCAAGGTCGGGTCCGACCAGACGGTCGGGAAGAAGCTCGCCGACCTCGGCAACGGCCAGTGGAACATTCCGGCCCTGCTGAAGCTCCTGAATGAATTGCCGGTGACGGACGGCGAGTTCGATGATCTTGAGATCGAACATGATTTCCCGGAACTGGGACGCCGGACGATGCTGGTCAGCGGGCGGCGGCTATTGGGCGCCGACGCTGACAGTGGAATGATTCTGCTCTCCATCCGGGATGCCACCATACAGAAGCGTATCGAAGCGGAAGCCGGCGCGTTGCTCGGCCGGTTCCGCACGATCCTGGCCAGCATCGGCGACGCCGTCATCGTCACCGACCTGGAAAGCCGCGTCACATTCATGAACCCCACCGCGGAAAAGCTCACGGGATGGAGCCAGAAAGATGCGATGCAACAGCACCTGACGGACATCTTCAATATCGTGAACGAGCAATCTTCGCGCGCGGTGGAGAGTCCTGTCGTAAAGGCGATCCGTGACGGCGCGATCGTCGGTCTGGCAAACCACACGGTCCTGATCGCCCGGGACGGCACCGAGTGGCCAATCGATGACAGCGCAGCTCCAATCCTGGACGCGTCCGGGCTCGTTATCGGCGTCGTGCTGGTGTTCCATGACATCACCAATCGACGCAAGGCGGAACATGAACTCGGGATTTCAGAAATCCGCTATCGGCGTCTGTTTGAAACGGCACACGACGGCATCCTTATCCTGGATGCCGGGACCGCCAAGGTGCTGGATGTCAATCGCTTCATGGTTGATCTGCTGGGCTATACCCGCGAATACTTTTTGGGGAAGGAACTGTGGCAGATCGGCGTGTTCAAGGATGCCGAATGCTCCAAGGCCGCGATGGCGATGCTGCAAAAACTCGGCAGAATCCGCTACGAGGACCTTCCACTGGAACACAAGGACGGGCGGCATATCCCCGTCGAGTTCGTCAGCAACGTCTACCGGGAAGGCAGGCTGGCCGTAATTCAGTGCAACATTCGCGACATCACCCAGCGCAAGCAAGTCGAGCACGAACTGGCCAGAGCCAAGGAAGACGCCGAGGCCGCCAACCGGTCCAAGAGCGAGTTCCTGGCAAACATGAGCCATGAGATTCGCACGCCGATGAGCGCCATCCTGGGATTCGCCGACATGCTGATGCACAACAATCAGGAAGAAACCGGGCGGGTCGAATGTATTCAGATCATCCAGCGTAACGCCCTGCACCTTCTTGAACTCATCAATGAAATCCTCGACCTCTCCAAGATCGAGGCGTTGCAGATGAAGGTCGAACTCATCGCCTGCAACATTCCCGAACTGCTCTCCGAAATCATTTCGCTCATGCGGCCAAGGGCGTTGGAAAAGGGACTGGGATTCGCAGTCGCTTTCGAAGGCCCGATCCCGCGGTGTATTCAGACCGATCAGATGCGACTGCGGCAGATCATTGTCAATCTGCTGGGCAATGCCATCAAGTTCACCAATACCGGAAAAATCGACCTTCGGATCAGCGACGAAGGAGCCGGCAGCGGCACGATCGTGTTGCGCGTCAGCGTGATCGACAGCGGAATCGGAATGACGGCGGAACAGCTCGCCCGGCTGTTTCGGCCATTCACGCAGGGCGATACATCGATCACGCGCAAGTTCGGCGGGACCGGATTGGGGCTCACCATCAGCCGCCGGCTCGCTGAACTCCTGAATGGAACCATTGCCGTCACCTCCGAAACCGGGATCGGAAGCACGTTCACGTTGAAAATCGACGGCGGACCTTCCGCAGGGGTGGAGATACTGGAAAACCTGACCGAGGCGACATTGCCGATCCAGACGAATGGCACGGTGCACCACGACATTGTCCTCAGCGGACGCATTCTTCTGGTTGAGGACGGGCGCGACAACCAGCGGTTGCTGCGCATGCAGCTGCGCGACGCGGGCGCCGTGGTGTTTAGCGCCGAGGACGGGAAGATCGCCATCGACATGGCGAAGACGCAGCCGTTCGATCTGATCCTGATGGACATGCAGATGCCCGTCATGGACGGCTACGCCGCCACCGCCGAGTTGCGCCGCAGGGGAGTGAAGACACCGATCATCGCGCTCACGGCGTACGCGATGGCCGAAGACCGCGCTAAATGCATCGCCGCCGGATGCGACGATTACCTGAGTAAACCAGTTAACGAGGAGACACTATTGAAAACGGTTAATCATCACCTTGGAAATGATCCATCACCCGCGCCCGATGACAGCGGCGGCGGAGGCGCCGCCCGATCACAGCCGCCGCCTCATGCCGACAACGATCGCGGCACCATCAAGAGCAGTCTCGCACACGAGCCGCGCATGCAGGCGATCATCGTCGAGTATGTTGACGGGCTTCCCGGCGAGGTGCATAAGATGGTTGATTTTCTGGAGCGCAACGATCTGTCCGCGCTGCAGAAAGTCGTCCACCAGCTTCGCGGCGCCAGCGGCGGGTACGGGTTTGACCCCGTTACCGACGTCGCCACCAGGGCCGAAGAATCCATCAAGGAACAGCAGGCCGCGGAGTCCATCGCCGCGAACGTCAAATCGCTGATCGAACTCATCCGTCGGATCGACGGATACGACGAATCCAAATCGCTCAGCGCTGAAGAGGAGCCCGCGAAATAGACCGCTTCCTCCGGCGGTCGACGCGGATTCTCTCCTCCTGGAAGGCACTGACCATAACCGGCGGTGTCTTCTTTTTTCAATGTATCGCGTATCCGGCTATGCCGCGGCGATCAGCGGCATAGGTTGCTGCGGAGCGATCGAGACGCGGTCGCGTCCGTTTTGCTTCGATTGGTAGAGGGCCTGATCGGCGCGCTCCAGCATCAAGCGGTCAAAGATGCCCGCGGCTTCGGCGACGCCGAAGCTGCATGTCACGGATATGGCTTTGCCTTGTTGCGAGAACGGAATCTTCGCGATGGCAAGGCGCATCCGCTCGGCGAGCAGAGCCGCGTGCTCGGCCGACGTGCGCGGCGCAAGAACCACGAACTCTTCACCGCCAAGGCGGCACGCAACGTCCTCGATTCGGCAGATCGCGGTCAATGCGTCGGCGATTTGGCACAGCACATGATCGCCGAACGCGTGACCATGGGTGTCGTTGATGTTCTTGAAATGATCCACGTCCACCACGACGCACGAGAGCGGAGTGCCCGACCGGATTCGCACCGCCACTTCCGCCGCGAACCGTTTGTCGAACATGGCGCGGTTTCCAAGGCCGGTCAGGGAGTCGATCATCGCCTTATCCGCGAGCAATCGGATCAGGTGGCTGGTGCGCAGCGCGGCGCGGACCCGCGACAGTAATTCCGACAGCTTGAATGGTTTGGTCACATAGTCGATCGCGCCCAGGTTCAACCCGCGCACCATTTCGTCCGTGGCCGCCCGTGCCGTCAGAAAGATGACCGGCACGCTCGCCGTCGCGGGATCCGCCATGAGCTGGCGACACGTTTCGAATCCGTCCATGATGGGCATTTCCACGTCGAGCAGGATAAGATCCGGCCGCAATGACGCCGCCAGAGTAAGGCCGAATTGTCCGTCGAATGCCGAATGGATCGTCACCGGCTCGTCGGCAAGCAAGGACTTGACCAGCGGATGAATCGGCTTTGAATCGTCAATGAGAAGAATCTGTTGATGCATTTTTCCTCCGGGAAATTGTCCTTTGACCGGACGTATTCTTTAGAATGTAGCCGCACGCTAAAACTGTCCTCGCCAAAGGGGTGGTCCCCTACGAACGAGACACGGCAGCCAACGTTTGACGGTAGCCAACGCTTGCAGGCTCCCATTCTCTTTCGTCGGATGATGTGGATGTAATTAATCGAAATCCGGGCAATCGCATTTAATTACTGGGCGATGTTCGGCGCTGCCGATTGGCGATCGGAGCGGAAACAATCCCCGCGGAACATTCCGTGATTGTCCGGCAATTCAAGGAGAGGCGTGCCGTAGGAGAGCAACTCTTGGTGTTCGATGCCCAACCGTGATTTCCATTACCGCCGATGAACCGGTTGGACCGCGCGCCTGATTCAGAGACCTACTTTTTCCTGGTTTCGCGGACCAGCGGCGACTCCGCCAGGGTGAAGAGCACAACCTCTTCGCCGGTCGCCGTACTGATGTCGTGGTGCAGACTCACCACTTTAATGCCAGTGATATCCTGCACCATTGCCTCCATGGTAAGACGCGCCGTCTCGATCAAATGGCTTCGCATCTGCTTGAGCAGATCCGTGCCCTTCTCGGGCTGGAGAGTCTTGACCAGATGCTGCTCGGCAGCGGTCAAAACGCCCTTAAGCCGAACGACAACCAGTTCATCGACCAGGTGCGCACGAACGTCCTTCGGTCCTCGGCCCATGTACTCCATTTCGAAGCGGCTCATGCCCTCGGCAATGGCACTTTCGATCTCGCCTTGAGTCTTCATCAGAACAACTAGTATACCGAACATTTCCGCAATTGCCTTGCATATCTGGCCGATAAGTCTATAGTAAATGATTGGAGGAGCGAAAGATAAGTCAGCTCCTTGCGAAATATCGAAGTCCTCGGATGACTAAATAAAGGGTATTCCAGCCGAAAGCCGGGCGACCCGTTAAAGAGTATGCCGACGCAAATGAACACCGCTGGTGTTCGCTTGCGTCGGCTTTTTTTTGCGCAAAGCAGTGTTTCTGAAAGGAGATGCACCATGTTGTTGGGTGTCGTCGGTTGGATTGTATTGGGAATAATTGCCGGCTTCATCGCCAGCAAGATGGTCAGCTTGCGAGGGGATGACCCGAAGATGGGCATCTGCCTGGCCGCCATCGGGGCACTCATCGGCGGATGGCTTTACAGCCTGTTCAGCGGAAGCGCGGTGACCTCATTCAACGCGAAAAGTCTTTTGTTTGCCGCTGTCGCAGCTGTCGTCGTCCTGGTGGCCTTCCATGCTTGGCGATGGAAAGCCGCGTGATCCCGGCGAAACGACAGCGCTGGCGAAAAGACGACACGGGCCTTTTCGACGCGCTCAGTCAACCGTGCTCCTGACGAAGGGATTACAGGAAGGGTTAGAACCGGAGACAAGATGTCTATTGCAATGGAGAAATTTGGATCAAACGAAAGATCATCGGAATGCCCCGCGCCGAGCGGATTGTCAAGCCTGATGTTTCCCTATCGGCTCCAATGCCGAACCTGCGGCTTTGAGCCGCAGAATGCGGTCACATCCCCACCGCGTTGCCCGAAGTGCGCCGGCCATTCCTGGGAACGATTCGTATTTCCGCGAAGCCTTTTGGCGCGGTTCGATCGACAGATCAATACCCGCCCGGCTTTACGATCGCGGTGACCGGAACCGGATGCAACGTGAACTGTTTATGTACGGAAACTGAATGTCTCTTTCTCGACTGGAGCTAGTCATGAGCGCTCAACGTATTTTCGGGATCGTGCTGCTGGTGATCGGAGTCGTCCTCTTGGTCGTCGGGATGAATGCATCCCACTCGGCGGCAGATCAGGTAAGCAACACCTTCACCGGACGATTCACCCACGAAACCGCCTTGTACATCTTCGGCGGGGGCGCGGCGGCGCTATTAGGGCTGCTGATGTTTCTGTTCGACCCCCGGGGCAAGAACGCCTGATGTGTTGGTTGCACGCTTGAAATGAAGACGCAAATGCATGGATGGTGAAAGGATGGTCGACAACAGCAAAAGTGAGGAAACGAAACGTTAATTTTGAGTTGCCGGATTGGTATTCGGCGACACGGATTTATGAGCGACAGTGTGCCGACGCCAAAACATTTTCGCGGCGACGGCAATTTTTGAAAGGACATCTTATGAAAAAGGCAATTCTTGCGATCAGCTTACTTGGCGCGGGCTTCGGGCTCGTGAACCTGACCGCGTGCCAGACGGAAACACCGGGCGCCACGGAAACCCTGGGCGTCTACTCGACGAGCATTGACGGTTCACCCGACAAGGTGACTGCCGCCGCTCAGAAAGCCGCCGCCGATCTCAACCTGACCGAGATCGTTGGCAACGGAACCTCCGTGGACGGCAAGGTCACCGCCAAGGACGCGCAAGGCGATGTGGTGACCATCAACATCGAACAGGCCGGCGAAAACGTCAGCAAGGTAACAATCCATGTTGGCGCAACTGGCGACGAAGCCATGAGCAAGCAGTTGATGGACAAAATCAAGAGCCATCTGAGTTGGCTGTAGGCGAAAGTATTGAGGCCACCGTGGGTGTCGTCGCGCAATGTTTTTCCGACGCGCCGGCGCCCTGGTGACCCCTTCGCGTTATCCAAATATCGAAAGGACTTTTTATGGGATTGATACTACTTATTCTCGTGATCCTTCTTCTCGTCGGTGGACTGCCTCACTGGGGCTACAGCCGCAATTGGGGTTACGCCCCGAGCGGAGGATTGGGAATCGTATTGCTCATCGTGGTAATTTTGATGCTCACGGGACGGCTGTAACAACGGCCCTCGGCATTGATGGCCCTTTACCCTGAAATGATTCTTTTATTTTTTGGAATGAATAATGAAGCAGAATAACGATCAAACAGCGGCGCACCAGGCCGCCGATGTCGTGGATAATGTCGCCGACGGCATCAAGTCGGCGGCTCACAGCGTGGGCGGAAGCGTCCGAAGCACCGCTCACGCGGTGCGCGAAGCCGCGGGCCGGGCGGCGGGAGCGGTGGGAGAAAGTTGTGAAGAAGTCGCCCAATGCGCCCGCGATTCCTTTGATCGCACCCGCGCTCGGGCTCGCGCGTGGGAAAACAGCTTCGAATCTTCCGTCAGCGACAATCCGAAGACCTCCCTGCTTCTTGCCGTAGCGCTCGGCGCGGTCATCGGCGCATTGTGGAAACGCAAATGAGGCCGACGTCATAGTCGAAACCTCCTTATTATCGGGGATTCCGCCAACCGTGCCAAAGATGGCGCGCCCGGCCCCTTGAGGTGACGGAAGCGGTCAACTCGTCGTCGCGAGCGAATGGCAGTATAAGATTGCCGCGCTCATGGCCCCAATCACCATCCAACAAGCTCTTGTTCTGGCATTGCAGCACCACCAGGCCGGGCGGTCGCAAGAGGCCGAGAAACTTTATCGGCAGATTCTGGCGGAGCGGCCCGATCATGCCGAAGCCTTGCATTTGCTCGGGGTGCTTGCCCTGCAGTCGGGACGGTTCGACGCCGCCGTGGAATTGATCCGTCGGGCGCTCGCCCTCAGCCCCAACTTGCCCGAAGCTCATAACAATCTCGGAAACGCCCTGAAAGACAAAGGACAACTCGATGAGGCAATTGCCTCCTTTCGTCGGGCCATCGCCCTCAGGCCCAACTATCCCGAGGCGCACGGCAATCTCGGCAACGCGTTGACAGGCAAAGGACAATTCGATGACGCCATCGTCGCCTATCGACAGGCGATTGCCCTCAATCCCAAATTGCTCGAAGCCCACAACAATCTCGGCATGGTCCTGAAAAATAGAGGCCGACTCGACGAGGCCATCGCCGCCTGCCGGCAGGCGATTGCCCTTAACCCCAACTTGCCCGAACCCCACCGCAATCTCGGCGACGCATTGAAGGACGCGGGGCATCTCGACGAGGCTATTGCCGCCTTTTCCAAGGCGATCGAGCTTAGGCCCAATTGGGCAATGCCCCTTCTTGGTCTCGGCCAGTTGTTCCGCGAGCAGGGCCGGCTCAAGGAGGCGCTTTTCGCCTTCCAGCAGGCCGTTCAATGCGATCCGGATAACTCCGACGCCCATAACTATTTGGCCATGGCACTGGCCGACCTGCAGAGATTTGACGAGGCGGCCAAGGCTCTGAATCGGGCCGCGGCCCTCGCCCCCGATTCAGCGCTCACCCACGAGGTGCGCGGCCTAATCCTGTCGCGCAGCGGCAAAGGCACGGAGGCGGTGGATAGCTTTCGCCGCGCTCTTGAAATCGCGCCCGACTCGACCGCGTGTTGGATTAATCTCGCCCAGACCCTCCGGCAAATCGGGCGGTTTGCCGAGTCCGCCGACTGCTTCCGACAGATCCAGGCGCTGCGACCGGGCGCGGCTCAGGCCTACATTCTTATGGCCGGCATGGGCGTGACCGCCGATGCGGCGGAGATGGCCCGGCTCACGGCATCCGTCGATGACCCGCAAATGCCCGTTCGCGACCGGGCCGCGCTCGGATTTGTCCTGGGAAAGATGTTGGATGAGGCCGACCGCTTCGATGAAGCTTTTGCTCGCTACGCCCGGGCCAATTCGCTGGTGTTACAGATGCGCCACGCCGCCGGGGAGCGGTATGACAGTGATTTGTTTGCCCGTCGGGTCGACGACTCGATCACTATGTTCACGCCGGACTTTTTTACGCGCACGCGCGACTGGGGCGAGCCCTCGGACCTGCCCGTCTTCATCGTGGGAATGCCGCGTTCCGGAACGAGCCTTGTCGAGCAGATCGCCTCCAGCCACCCCGATGTGTTCGGCGCCGGCGAGCTGAGGGACATCAGCAACATCGCGGCCTCCCTTGGCGTCACCCAATATCACGCGGGCCCCATCCGGGACGCCGCCCGCAAACAATTGGATCGGCTGCGTGTCCAGGGCGGTTCGGCCTTGCGCGTCATCGACAAAATGCCCGCCAATGTCGAGCACCTTGGATTAATCGCCGCGCTCTTTCCCTCGGCGCGCATCATTCTCTGCCGCCGCGATCCCCGCGACACCTGCCTCTCCTGTTTCTTCCAGCAGTTCAGCACCGGCAATCTTTTCTCCTTCGACCTGACCCAATGCGGCCGTCATCACGTCCATACCGATCGGCTCATCGCCCACTGGCTCAAGGCGTTGCCGTTGCCGATGCTCCAGATGCGGTACGAAGACCTGGTCGCGGATTTGGAAGGAGAGAGCCGCCGCCTTATGAGCTTCCTGGGTTTGCCCTGGAACCCGGCCTGTCTTGATTTTCACCGAACGGAGCGGACCGTGCAGACCTCCAGCGCCTGGCAGGTTCGTCAGCCGATCTACACCCGGTCCGTCGGCCGCTGGCGGAATTATCAGCGGCATCTGGCGCCGCTCCTCGAAGCCCTCGGCTTGAATTAATCTCACTCTTGAGCCGTCATTTTTGAAAAAGTTTACTCATCATGTTGCCGCCCCAAGCCGTCCCAGGATCGTTCCAATCGCAAAAACAATTTCCCCTCCCACGATCACCTGCACGATCGTTTTCACCACCGGGCTTTTCATGTAGTGAAATCAGATGAATGCGATCGCCAGCAACTCCACGACCACCACCACATACGCACATCGCAGGGCGACGCTCAGCTCGGGAATCAGAAACGGAAATGTGTGCAGCAACCACGCCCAAGTGGCGAAATTGGCAGACGCACTACTTTGAGGTGGTAGCGGGGCAACCCATGCAGGTTCAAATCCTGTCCTGGGCATTCAGACAGAGCTGAGGAACCGCGATAATCGCATTTTCTGAGGGTACGAAGCAAGCCTCGTGGCGACGGTAAGTCCACCCTAACGCCTCATCCAAAGACGCGAACCTCCGATAAAGAAACCGCGATTTTCGAAAGAAGCCTGCTCTTCGCTTCGCTTGCCGAATAAGCCCCACAGTACGGGGACGCCGTAAAGGTTAACAGGTGACGCTCTTCGTCCGATCAAAAAGCGGGAGGCTTCGCTCGGAGATTTTTTGGAGAGGCTCTGTCGGAGTTGCATCGGTCATATCAAGGCCGGGAAAGTTCAGGCGACACATATTCGGACCCGCTTACCCCCAAGAGCAGCAAGTCGAATGCATCTACGAAGAAGCGTTAGCTGGACTGCAGACAAGCTATTCACGGCCCGAACCTGGGCCGCAAGGTTCCTTGCGCGAGCGCCATCGATTCTCGATGTGTTTGCGCGCTCGTTCCGCGCGTTCTGGCCGAGCTGTCGAAAGTTATGCTCTGATTGCGTTCGTTCGGCGAATCGAAGTGTTGCCGACACATATCGACGATTCAATCGCCGGCGGCCATCGGCCCCGCTGAATTTCCCCAGCCGTATTCGTGCCCGCCAGGCCCTTGGCTCTCTTCTTGATGTCGCTATCGTGTCGCTTCGGACAGTCCTCCCGGTTCTTCGAGAGTTCTGCTCTGATGCCGCTGGTTTGACCAGGATTTGTTTCGCCAAAGCGTGGCATGGAATCCGCGGGCTGGCGGGAATGAAACAACGAGTCTTCCGTCTGCGCTTCCGCGCCAAATTGGCTCTCACGTCCGTCCTTGGAATGTTTATCCTGGCGGGATGCACGATCTGGCCCATTCTTGGATTGTTGCGGGCCAACTTCGATCGTTTGACAAACACAAATTTCGCCGAGATGCGACAGGGACTGGCAAGCCTTCAGGCGGAGCGCGTTGCGCGCATGCGCCAAATCGGCAATCTCCTCGTGGAAATTCCCGAACTGCGAACTCTGCTCGGCGACAATAATTTTTACTCGTTTCTCGATAATCAAACCACCTTCCAGGACCGGCTCTTCGATCTCTCCCGTATCATGGGAGTGGATTTTCTGTGCGTCGCATATGATCGGGGAAACGCAATCGAGCAAAACTCGTTCTCACCCTGGCCGACATTGTCCGATCTCCGGGATT
>Ga0302325_10002810_pt1 | contig 41866 bp, 35 predicted proteins | sample Palsa_T0_2_FD_201948 | JGI IMG/M metagenome (GOLD analysis project Ga0302325, IMG submission 201948) | Peat permafrost microbial communities from Stordalen Mire near Abisko, Sweden - Palsa_T0_2 | ecosystem: Environmental > Terrestrial > Soil > Palsa > Peat permafrost | place: Sweden: Abisko...
AGATCCGGGTGCTGCGGTATCTGCCGACCAACTTGTCGGCCCGGGAGGTCGCCCGCGAGCTGTCGGTGTCGCTGAACACGGTCCGCACGCACATGCGCCACATCTTCGCCAAGCTCGGTGTGCACCGCCGCACCGAGGCTGTTACCCGGGCCCGCGCCCTCGGCTTGCTCGCCCCGTCCCCCCGCACTCCCTGAGGCGTTCGGGTTTAAGTCGTTTTACTGATTAGCGGGGTTCTCCGGCTGCCTAACGTGCTGTTATGCGCCTATTCAGGGCTACTTCCGCCCCGAACACTGGAGGTCCAATCATGCTGAAAGGCTACACAGTGCCGTTGTCCCCGCGCGGGATAGCGAACCTGGCGACAAAACCGCCATGGCATTATGCCGGGTCCATCGTCGGCGCGGAGTTCTGGACGGACCCCGCCGCCGCGGCCGCGACCCTCCCGGAGGGCCTCACACCCGACCCGGACACCAACGGGCACGGCGTCGCGCTGTTCATCGACTGGCAGTACAACGGCTCGCGTGATGAGTACCTGGATCCCGTGCGCAGTCAGTACCACGAGTTCTTCGTCCTGATGGATGCCCGGTGGGGGGACACGCCGGTGAGCTGGTGCCCCTACATCTACGTGGACAATGACCACGCGATGGCCCGCGGATGGATCCAGGGCTTCCCCAAGAAGCTCGGCACCGTCACTCAGACCAGGGCGTTCACCGTGCCGAACCACGCCGCCCCGTCGGTCGGACCAGGCGGAAAGTTCGCCGCGACGGCATCCACGGCCGGCTACCGCCTGGCCAGCGCGCTCGTCACCCTGCAGGCACCCATGACCGACACCAGTGCGCTGACCGCGCGGCCCACGGTGAACCTGCGGCACTTCCCCCGCCTCGCGGCCGGCCAGCAGGACAAGCCCGCGGTGCACGAACTGGTCATGGCGCTGTTCGACGATGAGACAATCGCGAACGCGTGGACCGGTACCAGCGAGCTTGACTTCCCGCAGGTCCCCGGCGAGGAGCTCTACGACCTCGCCCCGGTGCGCAGCGGAGCGGGTTTCCACTACGAGCTGGCCTACACGGTCACCGACCTGAGCACCCTGCAATGAGCACCGCCGTCGGCGCAAGCCGGCGGACCGTGGGTGGTCCCGCCGGGCGGAGCCGGCTGCGGCCGGTCGGCCCGGCCGAGCGGATGAGGATCCTGACGGTCGGCGGCCGTGCCATCCGCGTCGCGGTGCGGGAAGGGGCCGGAGGCTGGCCGCCGCTGCTGCTGTGCAACGGTATCGGCGCCGGCCTGCAGCTGCTCCAGCCGTTCGCCGACGCGCTGGATCCGCGGCGGACCGTCATCCGGTTCGACATGCCGGGCGTCGGCGGCTCGCCTGCCCCGGTCATCCCCTACCACCTGGGCACCTCGGCGCCGCTCCTGAGCGGCCTGCTCGACCAGCTCGGCTACCCCCACGCCGACGTCCTGGGCATCTCCTGGGGAGGCGGGCTGGCGCAGCAGTTCGCGCTGAGCCGTCCGGACCGGGTGCGCCGCCTGGTACTGGTGGCGACCGGGCCGGGCGCGCTGATGGTCCCCGGGCATCCGCGCGTCCTGCTGCGTATGCTCACGCCGCGCCGCCACCAGGACCCGGGACACGGGGCCCGCATCGGCGGCGAGCTATACGGGGGCAGCGCGCGGAAAGACCCGGCCCTCGCCCATGACCTGCTGTACCTCACAGCACGTCCTGCCCTGGCCAGAGGCTATTACTACCAGCTGATCTCCACCATCGGCTGGACTAGCCTCCCGCTGCTCCCGACGCTACGGCCGCCCACCTTGATCCTGGCGGGTGACGATGACCCCATCATCCCGCTGGCCAACGCCCGGATCATGCACCGGCTGATACCACGCAGCCAGCTGCACATCTACCACGGCGGCCACCTGGAGCTGGCCGCGGACGCCGAACGCATGGCTTCGGCCGTGGAGACGTTCCTTAAGGCCGGTCTCACCGTCCCGCCCGGTACGGCAGACCCACGCTGACTCCGCGCCGCCACTGATACCGCACACGCGTCGTCAGGCGGCCTGTTCCGAATCGCCGAGAGCGGCGAGCGCGTCACGAAGCGCCGCCCGCGAGGTGATGCCGAGCTTCGGGAACACCCGATACAAGTGGGCGCCGACCGTCCGGTCCGAGAGGAACAAGCGCTCGGCGATCTGCCTGTTCGTCATGCCCGTGGCGGCCAGCCGCGCGATCTCTCGTTCCTGGGTCGTTAGCTTTTCGGAATAGCGTGCGCGGCGGCCTGGCTGAACGCCCGTGACCCTCAGTTCGCCGGCCGCCCGCCGGACCCAGGGCTCAGCACCGAGGAGCTGAAACGCGTCAAGGGCGGCGCCGAGGTGAATCCGGGCCTGCCCGTACACCCGCACGCGGCGGAGGTGCTCCCCGTACAAGAGCCGCACCCGGGCGAGGTCGAACGGCCAGCGTTCCGCATCGGGAACCTGCAGCGCCCGCTCGAAACACGCACCAGCCCCGTCCCGGTCGGCGACCAGTCCCTCCGCTGCGTTGGCCAGCAGCGCGAGGCGCCCGGAGATGTCCGGCGCCCGCGACCTGGATACCGCGGCGGCGTGTGCGGCCGCCTCTGCCGTCCGGCCGGTCCTGGCCGCCGCCTCTACCAGGTCCAGAATGACCCAGAGCGCGTGGGCGCGCAGCGGGGGCAAGGCGCCGGCCGGGCTGATCGAGGCCCCCTCGCGGTACGCCTCGTCGAACGCGCCGCGTCCGAGAGCGGACAGTGCCCTGGCGTGGCTGCAGTACTGGAGGACCACGAGAACTCCTCTGGGCACCGCCCAACGGGTGATCTCATCGGTGAGAGAACCCACCAATGCGTCGTCGCCGCACGCCGCCGCCAGCAGCGCCTGGCCGTACTTGGCGGACCACGCGAAGAGCCGGTAACCATGCTGCTCGCACAGCGGAAGCGAGTCGGCCAGCAGCGAGTCGGCCTCATCCCAGCGGCCCTCGAAGTACGCCTCGAACGCCAGGAGCTGGGCCGCTTTGACGGTGGTGGCCACGTCGCCCGTTTCCCGGCCGTTCCTGGCGACCCGGCGAAGTGCCGGGCGGCAGCCCGCGAGGCGGTCGACGTAGAACGACGCGGTGCCGATCCTGATCACCTCGGCCGGGTCAGGTTCATCGTGCAACTCGGCGACGGCGGCGTCGAGGCGGGCTATCGCCGGCGTCCCGGCGTGTGCCGGGTCACCGTAGAGGCGGCGGAGCAGTTCCAGCGACGGCGGCGTCCGTGTGCCCAGGCGGCCGATCGCCGCGTCCAGCGGCCCCCACAGTTCCTGACGGCCGCCGTAGCAGCAGATCAGGCACAGCATGTTCAGGGCCTCCATCAGCGCCACGGTCGGCGTCGTGTCCTGCTTGACCGCTTCGACCGCTGCCACCAGGATCCGGTGGCTCGTATCGACGTCCCCGTCGGTGTTCAGCAGGACGTAGGCCGTCGCGACCGCGGTTTCGAGAGTGCGGCTGGAATCAGGATCAGCGCGGTGGGCTTCGCGCAGGATCCCTGGCGCGGCCGCCAGGCCTCCGGCCAGCCCGGCGCCCGCATAGGCGGCATCCGCCAGGCGCCTGGCCCGGTGGGCATCGGCCGGACTGAGTTCGGCCGCCTTCGTCAGGGCCGTGACCGCTCCGTCCGGGTCCCCGCGCCGCAGCAGCCGGTAAGCGGCTTCTTCCAGGGACGCCGCCACCTGCTCGTCCGGACGCACGACGGCGTTGGCCAGGTGCCAGGCACGACGCTCAGGATCATCGGACAGGGCCGCCGCGAGCCGACTATGCGCGTGATGCCGCTCGGCCGCGGACGCCAGCCCGGTCACGGTCGGCCGGGTCAGGGGATGACGGAAAGAAACCTTCAACGTGGCCGTGTCCACCCGTACTAGCTCGATCGCCTCGGCCGGGGCGATCGCATCGAGTACGTCGGCCCGGCTGGCCCGCTCCAAGACCGTCAGGCTGCCCGTACCCTCGAGGGCCGCCAGCAGGAGAACCTGGCGCGTCAAGGCCGGAAGCTCAGCGATCCTGGCCCCGAATGCCGCCTGCAGCCGCTGGCTGAGACCGAAGTCACCAGCCGCCGCCGGCAGCTCTGCCAGCGCCAGCGGGTTCCCCGTCGCGTCGGCCAGCACACGCTCGCGCAGCCTGCGGTCAAGGAGAGGGAACCGCCGGTCGAGCAGTTCAGCCGACGCCGTTTCCGTCAGCGGACCCAGTTGATGCTCGGCGAGCCTGGCGCGGTCGAAGAAACCTTCGTGGCCCGGCCGGATCGTGCCGATGAAGCCGACGCGGCTGCCGGCGGCCCGACGGGCGGCGAAGCCGAATACCGCCGCACTGGGGCGATCGAGCCACTGCAGATCATCCACCAGGAGTACGACCGGCTGGTCGGCCGATTCCCTGCGCAACAGCTCCAGGAAAGCGTTGCCCAGCGTGTACCGGTCCGGGGTAACCGCGACGTCAAGGCCGAACACGACGCGAAGCGCGTCGCGGTGCGCGCGGTCAAGCAACGGGATTGACCCCGCCAGCGGCAGGAGAGCGAGGTTCAGTCCCGCGTAGCTGATCCCCGCCTCGTACTCCACTCCCGCGGACCGCAGCACCCTTATCCCCGCCGCCTCAGCCTCCATCGCCACGGCCTCGAGCAGCGTCGTCTTGCCGACGCCTGGCTCGCCCGCGATCACCAGCCCGCCACCTGAAACGGACGCTTGCGCGGCAAATGACCGGACCACTCCCAGATCCTGTTCCCGGCCCACCAGCCCTGCCGGGGGACCAGCCCGAAGGGCCGTCCTGATCACTGACTGTGACATGCCAGAGAAGGTCATGAATCTCGTTCCCTACCGCCTCAACGGCCGTTCGTTTCGCGGTTGCGGGCGTACCACTGGTGAAAGGTCTCCTTCGGCGCTCCGGTCACGTCCCGGTGCCGCCCCCAGGCGTTGAGCCGGTTGTAGATCGCGAAGTGCGGCAGCACCCGCAGTACCGCGCCGCCGGTCTCGGCCGCTGCTCGGTAGACCCGGGGGTGGCTGAGCACGGCGTCGGCCACCTTCACGGCCGCTTTCTTGGTGGGGGAGAAACGGCCGATGTCATCCATCACCTCACGCCAGGCGCAGATCTGCTCGTCGATGTCCATCTGCACCGGGCCGACCTGCTCGCGCGCCGGGTCCTCGAGGAAGGCCAGCGCGTTGCGGGCCTGGTCGACGGGCTTCATGCGGCTTCTCCGTTCAGCACCTGGGCCAGGTGCAGGAATGTGAAGTCCTCCCGGTCGCGGTGCGCGCACGCTTCCAGGTGCATCAGGCACGACATGTCCGCCGAGACCACGTACCGGGCGCCGCCCTCGCCGATGCGGGCGAGCTTGTCGATGCCCATGGCGGCCGAGACCGCTTCGTCGGTGACCGCGAACGTGCCGCCGAAGCCGCAGCATTCGTCGGGCCGGTCGAAGTCGGCGAAGCTAATGCCCTTGACCTTCTCAAGCAGGTTCTTAGGTTTCGAGGACCACAGGTCGTCCGGCCGTTCGCTCCTGGCCTGCTCGCACCGGCTGCGGATGGCCGAGCAGCTCATGTGCAGCGCGACCTGATGCGGGAACTCCGCCCACGGGAACTCCTCCACCTGCAGCACGTCGTGCAGGAAGGCCGGCAGGTCCCACACGTGCGCCGAGACGTGGCGGCGTTCCGGGGTGTCATCGGCCGCCGTGAACTTGTTGCGCACGTGGTGCACGCAACTTCCCGACGGGGCGACGATGTGGTCGTAGCGGGCGAAGTTGCGGACGAACAGCTCCTCGGTGGCCTTGGCCTCCTGGTAGGCGCCGCTGCTGGCCATCGGCTGCCCGCAGCAGGTCTGGTCGAACGGGTAGTCCACCTCGACGCCCAGCTTCTCGAGCAGCTCCAGGGTCGCCACCCCGACCTGCGGATAGAACATGTCGATATAACAGGGAACCATCAGTCCCACACGCACGGCTGAGATCCTTTCCGTGTCGGTCGGCTGACCGGGCCAGGCCAGCGCGCTTGCCGCTAGCGTCGCGCCCGGCGATGTGAGTCCGCATCGCATCGTTGCTGCGATATCTGCGACCAGCCGCCGCCACGCCCCGGAGCCGGACCGCAGGTACCACCGTCAGTTCCGGATATAAATCTTTTGAGACGGAACGGACCGTGGCTCAACTAGTCGGCTCTCGTCTTCGCGCCAGCGTGAATCACACAGAAGATGCGATGTCCGCTCACCCGGGGCGGTGTCAGGCTCGGTGCATATCGCCTGGGTGGCGTGCTCTCACCCAGGTTTGCCGCCCACACCGAACGGTCGATGTCATGACGATTGTGAACGTTGGTGTCTCCTGCCGGACCGCTCCGGCCGGAGTGCTCGAGAAGCTCGCCGTGCTGCCCGGAGAGGGCATCGGCATGATGGCCCGGATGCATGCCATGTCCGCTATCGATGAGGTCTTCATCTTGTCCACCTGCGACCGGGTCGAGGTGTACGCGACGACGCGGCTGCCTCCCGAGGAGGCCACCTGGGCCGTAGCCGGTGCGCTGGCCGCCCGCGGCCGGATACCGGTGAGCGAGCTCCTCCAGCTGGCCGGTATCAACTTCGGCGCCGCCGCCGCGGAGCATTTGTTCTCCGTCACCTCGGGCCTGGACTCCATGGCGATGGGTGCGGAGCAGATCGTCGCCCGGGTCGAGGCGGCCCAGCAGGACGCCACCGCGGCGGGCACCACGGGCCTAGTGCTCACCGACCTGGTCGAGGCCGCGCTGCGGGCCAGCAAGCGGGCCCGAAGCGAGACCGCGATCGGCACCGGGCAGCTGGCTGGTCTGCGGCATCGTCGACGCGTAGCGTTGTTCATGCCGGCAACGGGATCACGTTGACCAGATCGGCCAGCACCTGTTCGGAGTGGGCCGCCGGAAACAGCCGGTGCGCGAGTACCGGTGCGGCGAGGGTCTGTATGTCATCGGGGATCACATAGTCGCGTCCCTCGAGCGCCGCGTACGCACGGCTGGCGCGGACCAGGTGCAGGGTCGCCCGCGGCGACGCGCCGAGCCGCAGGCCCGGATGGGTGCGAGTCGCGGCGACCAGGTTGACGGCATACCGGCGGACCGGTTCGGATAGGTGCACGCCCCGCGCCGCATCGGCCAGGGCGCGTACCTCGGCGGCGTCGGCGACCGAGACGAGGCGGTCTAGCGGCGAGGCCTCCGAATGGGTGTCAAGCATGCCCAGCTCAGCGGAAAGGGACGGGTATCCAACGGAGATCCTGGCCATGAACCTGTCCCGCTGCGCTTCCGGTAGCGAATATGTGCCTTCCATCTCCAAGGGGTTCTGGGTGGCGATGACCATGAAGGGCGGTTCGAGCTGGTAGGTCTTCCCGTCCACTGTCACCTGCCGCTCTTCCATGCATTCCAGCAGCGCGGACTGGGTCTTGGACGGGGCGCGGTTGATCTCGTCGCCGAGCACGATGTTGGCGAACACCGGGCCTGGCTTGAACTCGAACTCGCGGGTCTGAGGGACGTAAGCGCTGACCCCGGTGATGTCACTGGGCAGCAGGTCCGGGGTGAACTGAATCCGGCTGACCGAGCAGTCCACCGACCGCGCCAGCGCCTTGGCCAGCATCGTCTTGCCCACGCCGGGCACATCCTCGATCAGCACATGCCCTTCGGCGAGCAGCACGGTCAGGACGAGCCGGACAACTTCGGCCTTTCCTTCAATCACCGACTGGATCGCCGCGCTGATCCTGTCGACTGCCCCCGCGAAATCCTCGAACATTCGGCTGCGTTCCGCATCAGTGCTCAACATCACGTGATCTCCTTAAGAAGAGAGCTTTTCTCTTTACCTGGATGAGATGACCGCGTTCAGCATTTCCAGGCCTCGCTCCAGGATGAATTGAGTTTCCTGTGTCTCGGTGAGATCTTTGATGGTTATGACGGCCCCTGCGTCATTTTCCGTATCGATGGGCATGACCGTGACGGCCGCGCGGAACCGGCGGCTGTCGCCGCGGCTCCCGACCAGTTCGAGGCAGTGCTCGGCTTGATTTCGCCGCGGTGACCACCAGCCATCACAAGGCGCCCGCTTACCCGGGAAAAGGTCACCGATGGGCGTGCCGTTGAGCTCACGGCAGCCGAACAAGGACACGGCGCTGGCATTGGCTTGCCGGATCCTGCCCTGCGCGTCGACGATCACCATGGCATCCGGGTACGCTCCGAGCAGCCGGGGCAAGCGGCCCTTCATGGCGCGCTCGCCTGGTTGCCGTGGGTGGCGGGACCGGGGCGGACTTCCCGCTGACGGCGCGATGTCATGGGTCTCCTCGGGTCTGATCCGGATAAGGCTGTGGCACGCGAACGTGGCGGCGCGTCCTAGAATGTTCGCCGCAGCACCCCGACCGTGACATCCCGGCAATCGACCATCTTGGCCGTCATGCAGGGCGGCGGACTGGATGTGTAGTGGTCCCTACGGTTGCCCGCCAGGCTTCTCTGCCGAGAATCTGAATTGCGCCGGCGGTGGGATAGCGAGCAACGCGGCCACGAAGCCACCGAAGAGGCCGCCGATCCGGCTCCCGATCGAGTACCCAACACCCCTGCCAGTGATAGCACCTGTGGCTACCACCTGCGCATTCCCGGCAGGTGCACTGGCAGAAGCCCCGTTTGCCGCAAACTCTCATCTAAGTTTGCTTCCTCTTACATTCACCATCGGAATGGGTTAACAAGACAGAACTAACAGCGCCCACCCGATCGCGCCGTTCCCGCCGCGACTCCTCCCGATTATAGAACCGGTCAAGACAGCACTGGCAACGCCAGAACGTGGGCAGCCAAGACCATTTTCCGCATGACGTACAGTAGTTTTCCATCGCGGGCCTCTTGGGTTTGTGATTCTGGGATGATTCCAACTGCTTTGGCGCCAGAAAACCGTCATGCTGCGACTGGTGCTGCGGATAAGATTGGGCCGACTTCGAACCAGACCGTGCGGGCGCGACAGCTGGCGCCCTTGATTCCCCAGTCCCGGGCAAGCTGGCCGACTATCCGCAGCCCCAGGCTTAGCTGGCCTTCTGGCTTCGTCCGCCCAATCCAGGGGCCGCCCTGATCCTTGACCTCAACGCGGACATGGCCATCGTCGTAGCGCTCGACGTTGACGGTGAAGCGTCCTCCTGCCCAACGCGAGTTGCTATGGATAACCGAGTTGGTAGCAATCTCGGATAGGCATAGCACGGCGTCAGCAGCCAGCGGCGAGTCAGCCAGGAAACCCTGCAGGTACTGGCGAGCCCGGATGACCTGGCTCGCAGTCGCAGGGAAGTTGATGCTGGACCGGTACTTAGTGGCGATTGGCAGTGCCGTAGCGGCCGCCGGTACGGTTTCCTTATTTACCGGCTCAGGGTGCTGGAAATGTGCCAGGGCGCAACCGCCTGCGCGGCCCGGATCGGACATGATTTGGTCCTTCCTTCGATGCGAAAATTGGCGGAGGTGAGAACGGGTAATGGCTCTACATAGCAATGTCAGAAGCCGGGGTCTGCGGCCTGCGGAGCCGCCCGGCGATTCCCCACCGGGTGACCCGCCACAATGCCTCCCGGACGATGGCCTTGCTCATCTTGCTCGCGCCGCGAGTGCGCTCGACGAACGTGATCGGTATCTCGGCTACCTCCAGGCCCTCCCGGAGCGCCCGGCGGACCAGGTCGATCTGGAAGCAGTAGCCCACAGATTGGACATCTTCCAGTCCGATTTTCCACAGGGCGCTGGCGCGGTAAGCGCGATAGCCACCGGTTATGTCGCGCAATGGAATGCCTAGCATTATGCGCGCATAAGAGTTACCTGCGCGGGAGAGGAACTCGCGTGACTTCGGCCAGTTGAGTGTCTTTCCGCCGGGCATCCAGCGTGAGCCGAGAACGATATCGGCGCTAGTGAGCGCGGTGAGCAGCTTGGGCAGGTCCTCGGGCTGATGCGAGCCATCCGCGTCCATCTCCACGATCGTGTCGTAGCCCTGATCCAACCCCGCCTGGAAACCCGCGATATACGCGGCTCCAAGGCCCGCCTTGCCGGGACGGTGGAGCACATGGACGTGCTTGTCCGCGGCGGCGAGCTCGTCGGCGATCTGACCGGTTCCGTCGGGGCTGTTGTCATCGACGATGAGCAGGTCCGCGCCGGGCACCGCCGTCCGAACGCGGCCCGTGATGGGACGTATATTTTCTTTCTCGTTATAGGTGGGAATTACCACGGCGACGCGGCCGATGAATTCAATTGCTTCGGTCATGGTTTCTGTCTTCTCCTGGATAAGCGTCGCAAATCGGCACACTGAAGTCTTACCGGCCGGCTCGCAGTCCGCCTTCCCCGAGATTGACCATCTCGCGCTGGCCCGGATTACTATGCAGACCGGGAGCCGATATCATCCACGGAAGCCCCAGTCCGTGGCCTTGGCGACCGCGTCGAGTCGGCTCCGGGCCCCGAGCTTGGCCAGGATTGACCGGACGTGGGTTCGTACGGTGGCGTAGCTGATGTGCAAGCGCTCGGCCGCGGTCCTGTTGTCCGCGCCGTGGGTCATCAGCGTGAGTACTTCCTTTTCCCGGGGTGTGAGGCTTTCCAGCAGCTGCGCGTGCCTCGCACGCTGACGGGAGCCTTCACGGTGCCGGGCCAGGGTCCGCATGATGAGGTCAGCCGGTATGACGGTCTCGCCCGCGGCCGCGGCCCGGATCAGGTGGATGATCTCCTCGCCTGGCGCCGACTTGACCAGGTACCCGCTGACGCCCAGCTCGACCGCGGCTAGCAGCGGCTCATCGCCAGCGTCGGCGCTGATAAGGACGACCGCGGTAGAAGGTGACCGGGACCGTATGCGCTCGACCGCGTCGTAGGCTGTGCCGTCGGGAAGATGGTAGTCAACCACGGCAATGTCGGCCGCGGCGTTCTCGACGGCGGGGATAACCTCCGCGACCGAAAACGCCACCCCTGTGATCGTGATCTCCGGGTAGTCCTCGAGCAGGGACGCCAATCCCTCGGCCACGACGGGGTGGTCTTCGACGATCAGCACCCTGATGGGTCGAGCGGGTTCATCCGGCGCGGTCATGGCCTGCATCCGAGTCCTTCAGAGTCCGGCAGATGGGGAGTCCGGCCGGGACCGGGATCATCTCGTGTGCTCCCGGCGGGCCGCGGCTATGGGCTATGAACCCATAGCCGCGGCCATGGGCTATGCGCCTGTACCGGACGGGCTGGCGGACGGCTGGCTGGCCGACGGCTGGGGTGACGGCTTGCCGCCCAGGCTGGGGGGCAGGACGTATGGGGGCTGCGACGGGACAGTAACCGGCTGGCTAGGCGTGGTCACCGAGACTTTCGCCGTGGCCGTGCCTCCGCTTTGCTGGCCGACCATGGTGAAGTACAGCGCGGGGCCGGTCCCGTTGGGGATGACGTAGGTCCCGGCTGCTGCGGCGCTGCCCTTGCTGTTGACACGAAAGGCGCTGACCAACTGCCCGCTATTGCCCTGGCCACGGCCGAGGTAGACCTCGACCACCTCGTTGGCGGCGAAGCCGCTGGCGTAAAACGAAACGGTCGTGCCGGGCATGGCGCCGTAGGTGCTCACCTGGGCGGAGGGGTTGTAGGACAGGACGTCGAAGCCGGAGTCCACCGCGGCGCGGCTCTGATCGCCGATCGCGGTCAGGGTCTGGTTGCCCTTGAGCCCGAAGGGCACCACGAAGCTGAGCGACAGGCCGCCGCCGGAACTGGCGGTAGTGGTCAGCGCGGGCGTGCCGCTGGCGCCGTTGAGGTAGAGCAGCACCTGCTCGCCCGGCGCGAACCCGCTGCCGGTCAGCGTCACGGAGTGGCCGGGCTGGACGGCGTAGGGGTGCGGCGTCAGCACCGGGTACAGGCCCAGCATCTGGTAGGGCGCGGTCGCCGTGGTCTTGGTCTTCTCGCCGACCAGGACCAGGGTGGTGGGACCGGTCGGGGCGACGCCGACCGGGACGCTGGCCTGGCTGATGGAGCCCGAGCCGTCGGCGGTCAGGGTGGCGGCCGGGGTGCCGGCGACGCGGCCCCAGTAGACATCAATCTTCTCGTCGGGGCCGAACCCGCTCGCGGAGACGGTTACCGTGTCACCGGGCTGGCCGGCTGCCTTGCCGTCGATGACGACGTGCCCGACCCCAATCGGGGTCACGATCTGGGCGGTGGCCGTCTTGACTCCTCCGGCTTCTTGGGCGACCACGTCCGCGGTAGCACCGGTCAGCGAGGTCGGCATGGTGAACCCGGTGTTGAGCGTGCCGTACTTCGATGTCACGCCGCGAGCAACCAGGGTGCCCGTGCTCGAGCGCGGCGGCCGCAGCCAGACGGCGACCGATGCGCTCGCATCGAAACCGCTGCCCTCAATGCTGACCGTACCGCCGGGTGACACCAGGCCGGGGTTGGCCAGGATGACTGCGCCCCCGTCGGCCGACACCGCCTGGTCGCCGAGCGTGACCGTCGGTGTCGGGGTCGCCCGGGTCGGTGGCACGAACGTCGGGCTGGGGCCAGCTGAGCTCTGGCTCGCGGCGTTCGTGGCCTGGGCCTTGCCGCCGGTGTGCGTGACCGTCTTGGCGACCTGCCACACGATCACGACCGCGACCGCGGCCGCGGCCAGCTGCTTCCAGCCGATCTTCCGCTGCTTCTTGCCAGGCGAGCCGCCGGCCACGGGCTTTTCTTCAGTCCGGCTTTCCATCATGTTGCCTTTCTTGCTTAATTCTGGACTTTATAAATCGTGAGGTGCACGTTGCCTCGGCTGGCTTGCCATACTTCGGTCGAGTGATTGTCCAGGGCGTTGAGTATGTAGTTCTCCTGGCCGCCGGTGTTGTTTCCGATCATTGCCTGCTTCATGCCGTTCGAGAGCACGATGTAATCGATGTCCTGCCAGTCCGCGTGGAATACCTTGTTCCGTACGGTGGGATCGCCGGCGGCATTCCAGTGAGACCATGCGTACGGGTATACGGGGTTCTCGTCGTGCAGATTCACCCACAGGTCGTCATCCATGATGATCTTGTCGTCGACCGGGATGTGCTGGCGTATCCAGGCGAGCTGTTCCTGCTGCAGGTAAGTCAGCGGCAGGTAGTACACGTCGGCCAGCTGCAGCTGGCCCTTCTGGCCGTGGGTGACGAGATAGCCGCCGGTCGGCAGCAGCAGCAGCGCCGCCAGGCCCGCGCAGACCGCCGGCACGAAGATACGGGCGGCCGGCCTGCGGAACCTCTTGTGTGCCCGGTCCGCCAGCAGGGCGATGCACAGCCCGTACATCGGGATCAGCGGGATCACATAGAAGTCCAGGATCACGCTGCCCCGGACCAGGTAGAAGGCGATCTCCAGGGCCAGGGTCCCGGCGACCAGCAAGCTCGGGTCCCGTTCCCTGCCGCGCCATCCGAGGTACAGGCATAGCAGCATGGCTGCCGTCCCGCCGGCCAGCAGGAACGGATCCTTGGGCAGCCATGCGGTGTAGAGGAAGCTGCCGCGGGCGAACAGGGTTCCCTGGTTGCGGTGGACCTGGTACCAGAGCTCATAAAGCAGTGACACGTGCTCGGTCTGCGGCTGATTGAGGTTGAAATCGAGCTGGGCCGGGAACAGCTCACCCTTGAGCGTGGCGAACAGGAAGTAGAACGCGATCGGAGCGCTCGCCGCGACCAGCCAGAGCGTCATTGCGAAGGGGCGGTTGGGATCTCCTTTGGTCCGGCGGGCCAGGAGGTAGAAAATGGTGGGCGCGAAGAATATCGCGTTTTCCTTGCTGACCACTGAGATCCCGAGAGACAGCCCCGACCACATCGCGGCGAATACCCGGGTATCCCGGCGCAGCAGGAGGTATATGCTCAGCAGCACCCAGAAGACCATGATGTTGTCCAGCAGGACCATGCGCTCGTAATAGATGGCCAGCGGCGAGAAATTGAAGAAGAAGGTGGCGATCACCGGGGCGAGCAGCCCGCCGGACAGCTTGCGGGCGATCTCGAACAGGAAGAACACGCTGGCCAGATGCAGCAGCAGCATCAGCACCCGGCCAGTGTTGATCGCGTTGCCGAATGTCTCGAACTGGTGCGGCAGCACGGAAGTCCAGCCGGCGACAAAGAGCCAGCCGGCCGGGGCGTGGTCGTAGATGTAAGTGACGGGAGCCAGCCCGCCTAGGCGGACCACCGCCCACGCCCGCTCCATGTAGGTACCCTCGTCCGTGCTGTACAGCGGGTACTCGAAGAGGTGATAGCCAAGCGTGATCAGGCCGCTGAGCATCGCGAACACCAGGGCCGCGATGCCGCGGCCGCCTAGTGAACCCTGCTGCGCCGGGACTGCGGCCTGCTCTCGTGACGTGCTGGCGGCGCTCGGCCGGGCCGCCACGAGCCTCCCGGGCGGGAGATAACGGAAGCGATCGGCGGAGTTCGGAATGGGTGCTGGTTCATGCGGCACGGCTGGGCACCTCATCCGGTTCACGGGTCGTGCCGGAAAGGGCTTCGCGGTGAGCACCCACGTGCTGCGTTTTCTCCCAGTTGTTGATGCCCTGCATCTGGCGTCTGACCGCGCGCAGCGCCGCATAGCCGAGAACGAGCTGGTAGGGAAACCACGCGATCGCCATCCGGATCACCGCCCCGGGCGACGCCTTTAGGCCATGCGCGCCGGTGAACTGATACAGGCCGATCACCGAGACGCCGAAGGTAGCGACGAGCATGAAGACAGGCAGCCAGGAGATGAGCGCGACCAGCACCGGGACCTTGAGGGAGAACATCGTCACCAGCGCGAAGAGGAAGTAAATGGTCAGCAGGGCCTGGCCGCGAGGAAACGCCAGGGTGTAAGCGGCGGACCACCTCTGCCTGCGGGTGGGCAGCATCTTCCAGGTCCCCTTTCGGAGCGTCTGCATGAACCCCTGGTCCCACCGGGTACGCTGCCGGACGAACTGGCCCAGCGTCGGCGGGGTCTCCTCCCTAGTCACATACCGGTCGTCGTAGACCACCCGGATCCGCTCGCCGGTGCTGGACAGGCGCAGCCCGATGTCGGCGTCCTCGGTCAAGTTCTGCTCGTCCCATCCGCCGATGTTCTTGAGCAGCTCGCGGTCGAAAAAGACCGTGTTCCCTCCCAGCGGGGCGGCGCCGATGCGGGCGTGGTAGTGCAGGCGGCTCTTGAACCAGAAGAAGTACTCAAGAACGTTCAGCGCCGAGTACCAGCTGGAATCGAAGTTCATCAGCTGCACGCCGGCCTGGACGACCTTGACGTGCTCTTTTTTCATCACCGTGTTCACCACGTTGAAGATGTCGGGATGAATGTCGTCTTCGGCGTCGAAGATGGTGACCACGTCGTGCTTGGCCTTCGGCAGGGCGGCGTTCAGCCCGTGCGGCTTGTTGATGGGCTTGTCGTGGAACACCACCACCGAGACGTTGCCGTATCCTTCCCGCCGCAGCTCCTCGATCTTGGCCTCGGACTGGGCGATGGTGCCCTCGTCGTCCGCGGAGCAGACCACCAGAACCTGGATCAGGTTCGACGGGTAACTCGCCCGTACGACACGCTCGATCGTCCCCGCGATGACGGCTTCCTCGTGCCGGGCGGGAAGCATGACGGTGAAAGAAAGCATGGGCGGCAGGAAGTGCTCTGGCGCCTTCGCCTCCTCTGGCGGCCGGTTCCAGGTGTACAGCGTCAGATACAGAGCATGGCCGGACTGAAGCGTGACCAGCAGCGAGAAAAACACCAGCGCTGCGTAGAACAGACCGTCCATCATGCCTCCCGGGCCCAGACCCAGCGGACGCTGAACGCATAATTCACGGCGAACGCGGCGGCGATCCCGATGAGGTCGGCCACCATGAAGTAGAGCCCCAGCCGGGTGAGCGCCCAGACGCTCAGCACGTTGAGTACCAGGCCCGCGAGCGCGGCGGTATTGAACTTCGCGAACCCGCGGAGAGACGGTGATCGCGAGGCGAAAGTCCAGGTGTCGTTCAGCAGGTAGTTACTTATCGCCGCGAGTTCCACGGCCACGGCCGAGGCCGCCACCAGCGGCAGGCCCGCCCACCGGGAAAGCATGTACAGCACCGACGTGTTGATGATGACCCCGGTAATGCCGACACCGGCGAATTTCACTAGGCGGCTTGTGCGGAGGCGGGCCAAGCACATGATTGGCGGTTGAGTCGTCGGCGGGCTAGACCCGCTGACCCCGCTAGTCTCCTCGGCTTTTCGGCGTACCCGTACGGAATAGCCGTCGTTGATCGTTTCAGCCGAGTCAGAATTCGTGGCTTGCTCACGCAAGAACCGGCGCACGGTTTAAGTCGCCCCCTATCTTCAGGCTCGGTAGACGTGGATCCTTCATCGAAATGTCTACGGGAGCCTGGAGTGGAGTGACATCCTGGGTATCGGCCATCTTGGGGCCGGCGGTGACTATGCAGAGCAGCGAGGTGCTGTGCAGGTCGGCCGCCATCGTCGCGCCGGATGGCGGGGCTGCCGTTCGGATACCGGCTGAGCAGGCCTTTTAACGCAGGTGCCCCGGCCAGCGTGCCTTTAGGCAGCCTCGCCGGCGGTCTAGTTTGGTGCCCGCATTAAAGGCCAGGCGGCGAAAGAGCGCTGCGATCCCTTTCCGCCTGGCCGGATGGCGGCCCTTGGTAACGGTTGTCCTGTCGTCTGCATACTCCAGTCAATCCCGGTAAATGGCGGGTTACACCGATGGCGCGAAGCGCGATCGCGGATAGAACTTTCATATAAGCACCGGCCCGCTCATGGTCACGGGCTCGGAACATATCCCGAGGAGAGCTTCACACATGTCCAGTGCCGGTCAGCCAGAGAACAATGACCTATCCCGTCGTCAAGGCTTTGAGGCGCGGGTGCGGCATCCTGCCGGAGGAGCAAGTTTCTGGCCGCTGCTACGGGCAGCACGCAGAGGCCGACTTGGTTGGCCCAGGACCCAGCGACGTGTTCTCGCCGCGATACGCCGCGAACTGCAGGCGGACGCGGACCTCGCCGCCGCGTTCTCGGCCTTTACCAGCGTGACCCTCCGCGCAGCCATGCCAAAGATCGAGCAGCTGCCGGCTCGGGGTGCGCTGGCCGGCTGGCGACGCTGCCGAGCGTTCGCCAGCCGGCGGTTCGTAGCTGTCGTGGCCGCGGTGGTCATTCCTGCGGCGCTGCTCACCTTGGGGCTGGCCGTGGCGCTGACCGCGTCCTCGCCGGGCGGGCAGCAAACTCGATGCGATCCTGCCTATGCATTCGCTCGCGCGTGCCCCGGAGCGTCCTCGGTGCCGGCCGGCGGGGGAGGGCCACTTCAGGCGTCTGACCGGCCGCCCGTTCGTGGCCGCTAGTGATGACCGTGCGGAGCCTGGTGATGAGCTCACCGAGGAAGGTGCTGCGGGGCCTGTTCGGCCCGCTGACGGCGCGCGGCTGGTCGTTTCTGGCCGCGGGCGGGACGGCGCTGCTGTGCAGCCTGGCGATCCCCGCGCCGGACCTGGTCCGGGTCGGCGCGCTGGTATTCATCCTGCCGGTCGTCTCGGCACTGATCGCCGACCGGTCCCGGTACCGGCTGGCCTGCATCCGCCGGCTGGACCCGCCGCGGGTCCCGGCCGGGCAGCCCGTCACGGTGACCACGCGGGTGGACAGCGTCTCGCGGGTGCGCGCCGGCGCGGCGCTGGCCGAGGACGTCATCCCGGAGACGCTGGGGGTACTGGGGTCCAGGCCGCGGTTCGTGCTGGCTGAGATCGAGCCGGGCGGGCACCGGAAGCTGTCCTACCAGATTCGTTCCGATACCCGGGGCAAGTTCCCCGTGGGTCCGCTGCGGGTCCGGGTCGCCGACCCGTTCGGCCTGGTATCCAGGAGCAAGTCGTTCGGCGTGACGAGCACGCTCGTGGTCGCGCCCAAGGTCGTCCCGCTGCCAGCGGCTGCCGCACCGAGCAGCTGGCTCGGCCAGGGCGACGGGGGGATGCGGACGATCTCGGCCCTTGGTGAGGACGAGGCGGCCCCGCGGACTTACCAGGACGGCGACAGCCTGCATCGGGTGCACTGGAAGTCCACCGCCAGGTACGGGCAGCTGATGGTGCGCCGGGACGAGCACCAGTGGCGCAACAGCGCCTCGGTGTTCCTGGACACCCGCCACTGCGCGCATTCCGGCCGCGGGACGGCGTCGAGTTTCGAGTTCGCGGTCAGCGCGGCCGCCTCGATCGGCGCGCACCTGTCCGGCGAGGGCTTCGCCGCCCGGCTGATCACCGAAGCCGGTGAGATCGCCACCCCCGGCACCTTCTCCGACGGCCTGCTCGACATGCTCGCGGTCATCACCCCATCGCGGGACACCAGCCTGGGGACCGGCACCTCCGCGCTCGCCCGTGCGGGCGGGCAGCTGATCGCGGTCGCTGGACGGCTGTCGGCCGATGATGCCGTGCAACTGGCCGCGGCCCGGCGGGGGAACGCGCCCGCGATGGCGCTACTGCTCGCCGTCTCGGCCTGGACGTCGGGCGGAACCTGCGCCGACGCGGCACGGGCGGCGGAGATCCTGTCCGCCGCCGGCTGGCGGGTCGTCATCGTGACGGCGGGCATGCCGCTGCCGTCCGCCTGGCAGCAGCTGCACCAACCCCTTGGGCCCCTCCGGCCTCCTGATCGCGCCGACCGGCTGCTGGGGGCGAGGTAGCGTGCTGCCGGATCGCAAGACGACGATCACCGCCGCGGTGGCCTGCGTGCTGGTCTCCATGGCGGTGACTCCGCTGTTCTTCAGCCCGCTGTGGCTCGCGACCGCGGTCGGCGCGGTAGGCACGGCGGCCGGCGCCGGGATGCTAACCCGGCTGCGGGCCCCCCGGGTGCCGCCGGTGCTGGCCTGTCTGGCCGCCGGAGTGGCGGCCCTGCTGCTGTACCTGAACCTGGTCTTCGAGGGCCGCCACTCGCTGCTGTACGTGATCCCGACGCCGGGCTCCCTGGCCCGGCTGTGGGACCTGGCGGGCGCCGGGTTGGCCGAGGCGCACAGATACAAACAGCCCGCGCCGGACCTGCCCGGGTTGATCCTGCTAGCCGCCGCGGGTGTGGGCATCACCGCGGTGCTGACCGACCTGATCGCGGTGCGGCTCCGGTCGGCCGCACTGGCGGGGCTGCCGCTGCTGGTCTTGTTCGGCGTGCCGGTCATGATGAACGCCTCGCACCTCCAGCTGGTCGACAGCCTGGTGTTCTGCCTGGCCGGGGCGGGTTACCTGGCCATGCTCGCGGTCGGCAGCCGGGTCGGCCGGAACGCCATGGCGCTAGCCGCGGCGAGCGGGATTGCCTCTATCGCCGTGGCGCTGTGCGCGCCGTTGCTCCTGTCCAGCGTGCGCCTGAACACGCTGTTCTTCTCAGCTGCCGAGGCCGGCGGCCTGCCACAGACCATGGCCCAGCTGCATGAGACCAGCCCGAGCGTCGTGTTCACCTACACCACCACCGCCTCGCCGAGCCTGCAGCAGAATGACCCGCTGTACTTCCAGCAGTACGTGTTCGACACCCTGGGCCAGACGGGCTGGCAGCCGACCAGCTACCCGCCGGGCACGGCGCAGGCCGGCTCGCTCCCCCGGCCGCCGGGGCTGACCGACCTGTCCGCTGCTCAGCCGGTGACCACGAGGGTAACCACCACGGGCTTCCCGGGTGCGCACCCGGCCTTCCTCCCGTTGCCGTATCCAGCCATCGGGGTCAGCGTGCCGGGACAGTGGCTGGCCGACCCGGACCTCATGGTCTACTCCCCGGCCAGCCCACTGGCCGGCATCACCTACTCGGCGACCAGCTACGCTGTCGACCCCAGCCAGGCGCAGCTGGGCGCCGTGCCTCCGCTGACCGGGGTGCCCGGCCTGGCGCCGGACCTGCAGCTGCCCCCGTCCTACCGGACCGCGGCGCTGGAGCGGCTGGCGCAAGCCCAGACATCCGGCCAGGCCACCGAGCTCGGCAAGGTAGACGCACTAGCCAACTGGCTGTCGTCGGCCCCGTTCCGTTACAGCCTGTCCGCGACGCCGTTCGGCAGCGCGGCCGGCCTGACCTCGTTCCTGACCACGACCAGGACCGGCTACTGCGTCCAGTACGCGTACGCGATGACCGTGCTCACCCGGCTGCTCGGCATCCCGGCCCGGTTCGTGACCGGCTACACGACCGGCGTGCCGGGCAAAGACGGCAGCTACGTGGTCAAGACCACCGACTCGCACGCCTGGACCGAGGTGTACTTTCCCGCCTTCGGCTGGATCCGCTTCGAGCCCACCCCGGGCCATCCGGGCGGCACCGCCAGCAGGCCGGACTATATGAGCGCCTCGACCGGGACCGCGACCATGGGCTCCGGCGACCCGATCATCCAGGCGACCGGATCCGGCAGCCCCTCGCCCGCCGCGGACGCCAACCGCCTCGCTCCGAAGCCTCCGCAGCATGCGGGCCAGCTCGGGCTCCGCCCGCAGGGCCACCCGGCGAAGACGTTCCGGGCGGCTACCGCGCTGGCTGTGGTGGCGGCGATCGCGCTAGCCGTCATCGCCCCGGCCGCGCTCCGCATCGCCCGGCGCCAATGGCGGTGGATGCGCGCCACCGACGACGTCGCCCAGGCTCATGTCGCCTGGCGCGAGTTTCGCGACGACCTAGCGGACTTCGGGTTCCGCGGCCGGCCCAGTGAACCACCCCGCACCCTGGCCGCCCGGGTCAGCGTCACGCTGCCAGAGCCCGCCCGCGCCGCGGTCCGCAGACTGGCCCTGGCCGAAGAACGCGTCAGCTACGCGACGCACCCGCTCGCATCACAGCACCTGCGCCGCGACGGTACTACCGCCCGGCGCGGCCTGGCCGCCGCCGCCCGGCGCAGCACCTGCTGGCGCGCCCGCATGCTCCCCGCCTCGCTGCTGGCCAGCGTCACCGGTGCCGTTACTCACCTGCCGCACCGGAACTAAAACTGGCCGGGTGGTTGGGGATTATTCAAGATGGCTCTACCGGGTAGCCTTATGATCGCAGATTTGCGGGCTTGGCTGGAGCGCACGATGAGAGATGCATCGGAAGGACAGGGGTGACGGTGACCTTCAGGATCTCGCTTAGAGCGACCATCGTTGGGGGATCGGTTGAGCGGATGGCGGAGAGCGTCGCTGCCGTGGCCGAACATCTTGACGATATCCAGCAGCACACGCCTGCATTCCTCGGGTTTACGCTTTCCTCTGATCGCAAGGAGCGGACAGCTCTCTTTAACATGTACGTGGATGAGGACGACCCGGAAGATGCGGTGTCGGCAGCTCATTCATGGGCAACTACGGCCATCATTGCCGTCGGCGATGGCACTCGCGGATGGCAGACATACGCGCATCCTGAGGAGCGCGAACGCGTCCTGGCGTAACCGTCGAACGTTGTAACGGACGCTCCGAACGGGCCCTAATTGCGTGCCGCTAGGCGCGCGCCGCTAGCAGCGTGGAATAGGGGCGGATCCGGGAAGGCCGCCGCGGCGCGTTCCTCGAATCGGTGCATGGTCCAGTACATGGCCAGCGTTAGCCCGATAATCAGCAGGCCGGCCACCACCAGTCCGCCGATCTTGAGGGCGCTTCCCACCCGTATCGCCTCACTGCCCAGGGCGTACGCCCCGAAGGAGCAGGCGGCCGCCCAGGCCACGGCGGCCGCGGCGTCGACGGCAAGAAAGCGTGCGCGGCGCATCGAGTTGAGCCCAGCGAAGAACGCGGCGTAGGGCCGCAGCGAGGTGATAAGCCTTCCGAGGAACACGATCTTGCCTCCGTGGCGGACGAACAGGTACCGCCCGACATTTAGTTTCCTGGCGTCCAGTCGCACCCAGCGGCCGTACCGCCGCACCAGCCTCGAGCCGCCATACTGGCCCAGCCAGTAGCCGCCATTGTCACCGGCGATGGCCGCGACCGCCGCGACGAGCGCGATCAGGCCGATGTTGAGCCGGTGAGTCGATCCGGCATAGAGCACCGCAGCGATCACCACGGTCTCCCCGGGCAGGGGAGAGCCCAGGCCTTCCAGCGCGACGAATAGGAACACAGCGAGGTATCCGTAGGACTGGAGAAAATGAGTAATCAGGTCCATACTTATGGCTCCGCAAAAGAGTTAGGGACATCTCGCAGTAGGCAGGGACTGGCCAATTCAAATTCTCCTCAGGGCCATCCTCGCGGCGAGCAAGACGGCCAGCACGACGAGCAGCGCGACGATCAGCGCCGGGAGCACGTAGTGGCCAAGGTCGTGACCTATGCGGGCCGCCGAATTTGTCGGCTCGTCCCAGCCGTTCTTCCAGCCCGTCATCCACGCGGACGGAGAACTCAGGTGGGTGGTCATTGACGGCTCTCTTTCAGGTGCCGCTCCTTCGCTTCCCGGCCCGGGAGCGGCTAGCTAACTCGTGCGGGACACGCCTCGGCCAACACACCGTGGCGTCATACAAAGTCCTACCGAGGGTCCCAGGGCGCTGGCATCACCGGAATCGACCATCTCGACCGCTGTGCAGACCGGAAGCGTCACCATGCAGCGGCCCCGGCGAGCTCGCGCGCCAGCGAAATCACATGCCGGCATCCGCTGAATCATCCAGGACATGTGACGACAGCTCACCCTGCCCGCAGGAAGGTTGGCATTGATCAGGAAGGAGCTTGACATGCTAGTTACGGGCGGACTGGAGAGCGCCGTTGAGGACGCCGCGGTGACGCTTTTTCGCCGTCAGCTAGCGCGGCAGCTGGGGATGGATTCCGTTCGCGCGAGCGCTGCTGCTGGCTCGGGTCGTCCTGCCTCCTCGATGTCTGCTGCCGAGTTGATGGCTGTGCTGCTGGATGGGCATCTTAGGCTGGACTTCTCTTATCCGCAGGATCGGCGGCGTGACCATCTGATCTTCTCCCAAGGCCGCGCTTGGCCGTTGTATTTCGTGATGCTGAAGACGGCGGGAGCGATCGGCGATGAAGATCTTCTGGGCTTTCCGAAGTCCGGGCGCTGGCCGCTGGGCAACTCGTTGCAGTGCACTTTGCCGGCGGACGTGGCCACCGGCTTGATGGGACCGGGGCTACCCATCGGCGTCGGCCTGGCCCTGGCCGGCCGGCGCCTAGACCGGCTGCCCAACCGGGTCTGGGTGCTGTGCGGGGACACCGAGATAGCCAAGGTCTCCACCTGGGAGGCATTCGGTTACGCCGGCCGGGCGGCCGTGGGCAACCTCACCGTGGTCGTCGACGTCAACGGGGCGGGCCAGGCCGGTGAGATCATGCTGGCCAGGGATCTGCGGCAGGCCAGGGCCTTCGGCTGGCATGCGGTGGCCATTGACGGGCACGACATGGGCGCGATCGACCGGGCTTACCGGCAGGCGGCCGCGAGTACCGGGCGGCCCACGGTAATTTTCGCGCGCACCCGCGCGAGCCGCGGCGTCACGGCGGCCGCCGGTCGGCCGGGCCGCCGCGGCACGCGACCGGACGATCCCGGGGCGATGATCGCCGAGGCTGGCCGCGAGCGCCTGCGGGTTCACGTCGTGCGGCCCGGGACGGTCCGCCCGCCGCATCGTTTCCAGGTCCGCGGGCAGGAAGAACTGCCACGCTGGAACGTCGGAGCGCAGATCGCCACCGGCCAGGCCTACGGCGAAGCGCTCGCCGCTCTCGGGCACCGGCGGGGCGACGTGGTAGCGCTGGACGGCGAGGTGCCGGGCGCGACGTGCTCCGAACCGTTCGCGCGGGCGCATCCGGATCGCTACTTCGGGGTGTCGATGGGTGCGCGGCAGATGATCGCGGCCGCCGCGGGCATGCAGGCACGCGGCTGGGCGCCGTTTACCTCCGTCTTGTTTTCCCGCCATGGCGACTTCGGTCGCCTGGCCGCGATCTCACGCGCCAACCTGCGTTTGATCGGTTCGGCCGCCGACGTCGCAATCGGCGAGGACGGCGCCTCCCGGATGGCCATGGCGGACTTCGCCTCGCTGCGTGCGGTCCCTGGCAGTACCGTCCTGCATCCCTCCGACGCCAACCAGGTGCCGCTGCTAGTGGCGCAGATGGCCGACCGCCCGGGAGTCTCCTACCTGCGAACCCTGCGCTCGAAGACGGTCGTCCGGACCCATCCTGACGAGGACATCCGGATCGGCGGCAGCCGCCTGGTGCGCGGCAGCGACCAGGACGACGTCAGCGTGGTGGCCTGCGGCGTAACCGTAGACGAGGCAGAACGGGCAGCGGCCCAGCTCGAGCACGACGGCGTGCGGGTGCGGGTGATCGACTGCTACTCGATCAAGCCGATCGACGCCGACGCGCTGCGGTCGGCGGCCAGTCAGACCAAGGCGATCATCACCGTCGAGGATCACCAGCCCGCCGGTGGCCTTGGCGACGCCGTGCTGAGCGCCCTGGCCGATCAGCCGCACCGCCCGCCGATTCTGCGGCTCGCGGCGCGCGACCTACCCGACCTGCCGGGGTCCGGACGGCCTGCCGACTTGCTGCCCGCCGCCCGAATCGACGCGGCCGAGATCGTACGCGCCGTGCGCACCCAGCTGACCCTCACCCCCCGCGGTCCTGGCCCGAGGGTGCGCCAACTGGCAAATCTTCATTAGCCTGACCGGAGAAGTAAATGAAAGAAACGCTGCGCCTCGTAGCATTCGATCTCGACGACACACTTACCGTATCGAAATCCAAGATCGACCGGCATATGGCCGTCCTCCTGGGCGACCTGCTGGCCCGGCTGGATGTCTGCATCATTACCGGCGGGAAGTTCGGGCAGATCCAGGCTCAGGTGCTCCAGCATCTGCATGCTCCGGCTGGCAGGCTGGTCCATCTGCATATCATGCCTACCTGCGGTACCCGCTATTATGCCTGGAGAAATGGCGCCTGGCACCGGCGCTATGCAGAGGACCTGACCGAAGATGAAAAACGCCGCATAGTAAATGTCCTAGCAGCAGGCGCCATGGACCTCGGCTTCTGGGAACGCAGTCCGTGGGGAGAAATCATCGAGGACCGAGGCAGCCAGATAACCTATTCAGCGCTTGGCCAGCGGGCGCCTGCTGATGCAAAGCATGAATGGGACCCAGACGATTCGAAGAAGCGAAAGCTGCGCGACTATGCGGCCGAGCGGCTCCCTGACCTGGAAGTCCGCGTCGGAGGAACTACGTCCGTCGACGTGACACGGAACGGGATAGACAAAGCGTTTGGCATCAAGCGCCTGATGGAAAGCTCAGCATCTCACCAGATGAATTGCTGTTCATCGGTGATCGGCTAGAAGAGGGCGGTAACGATTATCCGGTGCGAGCGCTCGGGGTCCGCTGGGTGGAAGTTACCCAGTGGCAAGACACAGCGCGCTACGTCCAGGACCTCCTGCGACAAATCTAGCCCAATCTGAATTCAGTGCCGTTCTCAAGTCTGCGGCACGACGAAATGATTGAAGGTGTTCTGGACGTGACCGATGTAATAAAGGCCGTGATTCCCGCGGCCGGCCTTGGCACCAGGTTCCTGCCCGCGACCAAGGCCACGCCCAAGGAAATGCTGCCGGTCATCGACAAGCCGGCCATCCAGTACGTCGTGGAGGAGGCCGCCGCGGCCGGCCTGGACGACGTGCTGATGGTCACCGGGCGCGGCAAGGTCTCCATCGAGAACCACTTCGACCGGGCCTACGAGCTCGAAGAGGCGCTGGCCGCCAAGGACGAGGCCAAACGGCTGGCCCAGGTGCGCCAGTCCAGCGAGCTGGCCGCCGTGCACTACGTGCGGCAGGGCGACCCGAAGGGCCTCGGCCACGCCGTGCTCTGCGCGGCCCAGCACGTCGGCCACGAGCCGTTCGCGGTCCTGCTCGGCGACGACCTCATCGACATGCGTGACCCACTGCTGACCCGGATGATCGAGGTGCGCAGGCGCTACGGCGGCAGCGTCGTCGCGCTGATGGAGGTCGACCCCGAGCAGGTCTCTCAGTACGGTTGCGCGGCGATCACGCGGAGCGGCGAGGACGACGTGGTCACGGTCACCGACCTGGTGGAGAAGCCGGTGCCAGGCTCGGCGCCGAGCAACTGGATCCTGATCGGCCGGTACGTCTGCGACGCGGCCGTGTTCGACGTGCTGCGCAAGACCCCGCCCGGCCAGGGCGGGGAGATCCAGCTCACCGACGCGCTGCTGACGCTGGCCAAGATGAGCCCGGCCGAGGGCGGCGGCGTGCACGGCGTGTTGTTCCACGGCCGCCGCTACGACACCGGCAACAAGCTCGACTACCTCCGCACCATAGTCCAGTTCGCCTGCGAGCGCTCCGACCTGGCCGAGGAGATCGTGCCCTGGCTGCACAAGTACCTGGACAGCCTGCCATGAGCGAGGAAACATCAACAATGTCCGACCTGCTAAGGAATGCTCGACTTGTCCGTCCCAGTACAAGTGCTCTAGATCGAGTACTGATCGTCACAGGCGACTACCTTGACGCTAAGCTTTGGGATGCAATCCTTCACCAGAACACCGCAGTTGGTCCAAAGTACTGGGTTGAAAAGGGCAAGAAAGGGAATCTTCTCGGTGCGTTGCAGGCTTACTCAGCCGTACGTGATAATCACCGTGGTGACGACTCTCCCATTAGTCAGATCGTCATGATTTTTGGCTCCGGCACTCGTCTAAGTCCATTCACGCAGTCCTTGCGCAATGTTAAAGCTGCTTTCCCGCTCCCAGCTGGCAGCCGTGGTTCAAGCGGACTTACTATTGGCGAGGCGGCGATTCGATCAGCCGCGCCCTGGATCGATTGTCTGCGCGATGCTGGATTCCACGGTATTGTTCTTTCCTGGGGAGATGAAGTCCTGATTCCGAGTAAGCCGCTAATAGCTGATCCTGCCGCAATATCACACGCCGATGTAATCCGATTCGGTTGGCGGCGGGACCCAGACTCCGAACTTGCGACTCAGAAGGAGTGGCTGCAGGTTGACCTGGCGACTAATCTCGTCATTCGAGACATATCTCGCCAACCACTTGACCGCCTAACAGAAGTGCTGCATAGGACCTCGAATCCGCAAATGGCAACTTTCGTTAATCTTGGCAGCTTTGCCGCCACCCATGAGTTCTTGTCCGCCGCATGTGATACGTTTGGGAAGAGAGTTTTTGATGAATCATCAGCGGCCAACTGGGACCCATACTTCTGGCAAGCTCTGCAGAGCCCATCACGAGAGTCCTGGGACGAGCTCATTAGGCATGAGCAGGGCGCCTCCTTGGCGGGACTGCAAGGCTTGCTGGCCAGCGTTCCAGATTTCTTTGAGCTTGTCCGGCATTTCCGAATGGCATTTGAGCAGCGCGCTGGCCGGCCTATGAGAATATCGGTGTTCGATTTCGGCGAGCCTTGGCCCTCGATAGAGGGCGCTATAGTCCTCGGCGGCAACATCGGACGTATTATCGCTGACCACGGAGCGGCTATCATTTGGTGCCGTGTGGATGACTTGCGAGTGGACGGCCCGAACGGTATCGCGTTCCGGCTCGACGGTGGCCGGCGCGTAGTGCTTGGGGACGAAAGTGCGACAACACTGCGGCTTGGTGAGCGCACCCTGAACCTTAAGTATTCGCGCCGGATCGGAAATATAGACCCTGGCATCTTCGAAAAACGCTTGCCAGGCAATCCAGTATCGTTTTCCGAAGCGGCATCTCTCATGAAGGCCGTGGATCCGATTGAGCTCCATCGTTCTTGGCTGGCCAGGCTCGCAATGGTGCAGTTAGGAGCATGGCGGCGCTCGGTCCGCATGGCTCCGTGCGGCTTCCTTACGCTGCGGCTTCCTTACACTGCGGCCGCCACAAGCGCTGCGCCCAGCATGCAGGCAAAGACCAGGACCACGCCAGCGAAGAAGAGCACGCACAGTTGAATGAGAAGAACGTATACCGGCGGGTCGGCGTGTCGGTGCCTTCGCCGGGAAGTTACCCGGCGTCCGTCATTCAGCTGCTCGGCCGATGGCATGTTAGCGTTCCTGGTAACGCAGGTAAAGGCGATAAAATTAGCTGTCAGTTTAGGATTCTCGCATCGCAGCTGAGTCTCGATAGCGTCGAGGATCTGCTGCTCGCCATCTCGTGAGCTCATGTACTCTCTCCGTGCCTCTCGCCGGGTGTTATGCGAGCCGGGAGGCGATGCCGTGCGCTAGGTCGGGTATCACGAAGTCTTGGCGGGCCGGGAGGTCGCTGGTGAGGGTGACGCGGGTCGCGGCGGGCATCCGGCCGGGCGCGGAGACCAGTACGGTGAGGAGGCCCTCGGGGAGGCCGTCGGCGGCGTAGCGGCCGTGGTATTCGGTGGTCGTGCGCAGCAGCTGACGGCCGTCGGCGTCGATGATGGTGATGCTGGCCGCCGGTATGGGGGCGCCGCCGGCGTCGGTGACCTTGCCGAAGAGCATGGGCGGGCGCGATCCGAAGCCGTCCGTGCCGTTCCCCGGTGGCTCCGTGCCGTTCCCCCGTGGCTCCGCGCCGTTCCCCGGTGGCTCCGTGCCGTTCCCCGGTGGCTCCGTGCCGTTCCCCCGTGGCTCCGCGCCGTTTCCTGGTGGCGTGGCCTGGCTAGGGGGTGCCTTGGCGGCGGCGGGTGGCATGGCGGCGGCGGGTGGCATTGCGATGGCTGGTGGTGCCGGCAGCTCGCGGACGGCCCGGTCCGTGGCCTGGCCGTCCCCGCCGTCTCCGCCTTTGGGGGCCTCGCCGCCGTCCCCGCCGTTGGCGTCGGGGGCGGGTGCGGGGGCCTGCCGCTGCCCGGGTGCTGGCAGCAGGGCTGAAGCTGTGACCAGGGCGGCGCCGGCGGCGATCCAGGCGACCAGCACCAGCGTGGGCCGGGTCACGTTGGTGCCGTCGAAGTAGAAGATGCTGCGCATGGCGTCGATGAGGTTGCCCAGCGGCATGACCGGGTGCAGCCAGCGGAAGAAGACGGGGACCATCTGGTAGGGGACCGGGCCGCCGCTGGAGGGGATGCTCAGGAGGAGGAACAAGATGATGGCCAGCCCGGTGCCGTAGCGGCCCGCGAGGCGCACGAGGCCGTAGGTGACCAGGGCGACGGCTTCGAAGTTGAGGAAGGCGAACAAGATGGCCAGCGCCTGGCCGGGCACGATGCCCAGGCCGTAGCCGATCAGGAAGCCCGCGATGCTGGCGAACGCGCCCGCTGCGGTGATGACGCCGAGTTGGGCGGGCCGGCTCAGGTTCCTGGCCTGCGCCAGCGTCAGCGCCAGGAGCAGCGGGACGATGTTCCATGCGTAGGACAGCCAGAACATGCCGGTGGCGGTGGGGTCCCCGGGCACGGCGGGCACCAGGTCGACGACGTTCTGGTTCAGGTGCTGCTGCTGGGAGATGCCGCTGAACGCCCTGATCACAGCCCACTGCACGGGCTGTCCGTCGGCCCCGGCGGTGTACAGCGTGGCCTGGCTCCCGTTGACGACGTAGGCCGCCTGCGCCGCCTGATCGGTTACTTCCTGGCGGGCCCACCAGTCGTTTTGTACCGGGACGACGTCGAAGGCGCCCGAGGCGCCCGAGGGCTGCCCGGCGTAGGACGGGGTGAGGTAGGCGCCCGCGCTTGTCGGGTCGTTGCAGGACCAGCTGGAGCACCCGGTGCTGCTGATCTGGGTGTAGGCGCTATTGACAGGGCCGGTGAACGTGATCAGGTCGTCGCCGCCAGACCCTTGCCCTGGCGTGATGGAGGAGATGGTCAGGCTCTGGGACTGGTTCTGCTCGGAGGTGCCCGGCGCGCCGTACAGGCCCACCACCTGGCCCGGCTGGTAGGCCGCGCCTGCGTCGGCTGCCACCGTCACCGAGGACGCCCCGGCGGAGACCCCCGCCGTCAGCGGGGTGAACGTGGCAGCGGTCTCCTGCTGCAGCCCGGCGCTGATCTGCGAGGCGTTGACCGGCCCGGCCACGGCCACCTCCAGGTCGTGCGGGGCCGGCGCGTGGAACGGCAGCGCGTAACACAGCAAGAACCCGAAGAACAGCAGCAGCGGGATCCAGGTGACGTCCCACACCGCCTTCGCCGCCTCTGCCGGCCCGGCGGCCCTTGCCCGGGATGCCGGCCAAGCGGTCGGCGCCCGGGGACCGGGATCAGCCATGCGCGGGTCCTCCTTCCAGCGGGCCGCCATCTACCCAAGTTCTACCGGCCACCAGGCTTCCCGCCATCCCGGCAACCAGCCATTTCACGATCCGACCGGACTATGCAGACGGCACGGCAAAGCGCTATGCAGATCAGTCAGCCGGCCAGCTCGTGGCCCGGCTCCGGTTCGGTGGAGGACTCGCCGAAAGGAACCCAGAACTCGACAGTGGTGCCGGAGCCGGGACTGCTTTCGATTCGGCACCATCCCCCGGCGAGTTCGGCGCGCTCCCGGATGAGCGCCAGCCCCAGATGACCGGGGCGGTCTTCGACGTCGGCCGGATCATAGCCCACGCCGTCGTCGACTATCCGGACCAGACAGCCGTCCTCGATGTCAAGGAGCTCGACCGTGACGGTGCTGGCCCGGGCGTGCTGACGCACGTTCACTAGGGCCTCCCGGACGGTCCTGTATATCAGCTGGGCGGTGCTGTCCCGAGCGCGGACGCTTACCCGGTCATCCAGCCGGTAGGCGACCCCGGTCTCAGAGTGCATCTGCTCCAGGTAAACCCGCAGCGCGGCCCCCAGGCTGCCGTCTTCCAGACCAGGCGGCCTGAGGTCGTAAATGACCTGGCGCAGGTGGCTGAGGGTTAGGTTGAGAGCGTCCTGGAGCTTCTCCAGGACCTGCCGCTCGACAGGATCATGGAGCCGGAGCCGGAGTTGCTGCAGCCGAAGGTTGGCCGCGCTCAGCGTCTGGATGGCGTCGTCATGGATGTCGGCGGCGATACGGGCGCGTTCTTCCTCCCTGGCCCGGGCGAGCTGACGGAGCAAGGCCTGGCGGTCCATGTCTCCCGCCATCACCGTTTCCAGACCCCGGGCGAGGACGTGTTGAACCCGCTGCGACTCACCGGAATCTCTGATGTTCATTACCGCTATTGGGACGTTCCCGATCCTTACCGGCATGACCGAGACGATCGCTGGAAACTGGCTGGAGTCGCGGTGGCGGCCCACGAGTTCGAGGTAATGACCGGCCTGACCGCCTTGCCCGGAGCGTCCGCCGGGGAAGATCAGGGGCCATCCGGGGAAAAGCGCTCGGACGGACATGCCGTCGATCTCGTGTTCCTCGAAGCCGAACAAGGCCGCGGCCGCGGCGTTGGCCTGGATGATCCGGCCCCGCGAGTTCACGATCACCACAGCGTCGGGGAGAGCCGCGGGTGGCTCAGCAAGCGGGTTGGTCATGGCGCGGTCACCCCGTTACGGTCGGCAGCGTGCGCCGTGTGCCCCCGAGCTCCCGCGCGGTGTTCCCGGGCACAGCGATGACTGTCCGGATCACGGTCAAGGCTAGGCACCCTGCCGGAGAGCGGTCGGCGCGGGCGGCTCGTCTTCGCCGAAACTTGCCGTGCGGCTGTCTGTCCGGCCTGGGCATGGGGCCAGCGCGGGCATAACCGCCGTTAGCGGGGCGGTCAGGGTTTCGTAGGGACGGCCGATTCGGGTGCCGGCCGCCACAGCCGCGGCGCCGTCGCTCGCGGCGGCCCAAAACGCCCAGTCCATCCAGCGCAGCCGACGGGCGGCCGCGAGGGCCTCTCTGCGCGCGAGGGATGCCGCCGCCAGGATCCGGTACCGTTCCTGCTCCGTCGTGGCGCGGGTCAGCTGAGTCCACGCCCTGGCGCGGTCCAGGGCGCTAACCTGCTTCCATGCGTTCGTCACCTGGTCCACCTCTGCTGGCGAGAGGTCCGCGATGCGGAGTATGAGGGCCAGTACACGCTGGCTTTCCCGACCGAAGATCTGATTCATGAGGAGTCCTTCAGGTGGGGGAGATCCGGAGAGAGTCGGGGTCATTCGTCTACTCCCAGCCGTCATTCTTCGGTTCAGCCGACTCAGAATTCGCAATTTGCTCACGCAAGAACCGGCGCACGGTCCAGCTCCCCTCCGTCCGAGGCACGGTTAGATCGTTCATTGACATATCTCTACGGGAGCCTCGCGTCGAGCGACATCCTTGATATTGACCATCTTCGGTCGGCGTGGGATTATTCGGCGCGGCGCGGCGCGGCGCGGCGCGGCACGGCAGCACGGCCGCCATAAGTCACGCGGGGTGCAGCGGCCGGTTAACGTCGTCGAACCGTATGGTTACGCCAGGCCGCAGTGGCGTCGAATAGCGCGGCGTGGTCGGTGACAGGCACCGGAATCCCGGTTCGTCTCACTCTGGTACGTCCAGCGAGTGCAGCGTCGCCAGGCGTGCGGCATCCGCGTGGCTATAGCCACGATCCCGCAGTCTCGCGTACTCGATAGCCCACATATCTGCCGGGTCGTGACCTGGCTCACGCTTGCGCGGCCTGGACCGGGCCATGATCTGTTTCACCATTTCTGACCTCCTCTATATGATCTCGAATCTCACGAACCGAGCATCGCTCCGGACAGGGTGAATCGCCGTCACATGATCCATGTGATTCGCTCGTTCACCCCGGCGTTATGGCTCAGGGCACCACTGTGACCGGCCATCGACCCGCCTTCACCAGCCGCACCGCCAGCGAACCGGCCAGCCGGTGAGCCATGCGCGCAGACGCCCCTACCACGACAGCGTCGGTGCGGAGGGTCCCGTACCACGATGCCCGACAGCAGAGAATTCGCGGCAGAATCGCAAAGAGCTGGCGTACGTTCATTCATTCTCCACCCGAGTCGGTCCGGTCCTTACCGAAAGATTTATAGGATCCCGGCTCGGAGTGTCATCCATAGCATCAACCATTTTGAAGTCGGCTTCGGCACTATGAAGAGCAGGCGAGGTGCTATGTACAACGGGTCGCCGACCCGGGCGAGTCGGCGGCCAGCTCGAGGACAGCCGCGGCCGACACCCGATGGAACGGCGGGACCGGGGCGCTGGAGGCGTTTGTCAGAGCGCCCACTACCTCAATTGAGGTAGGGACTGCTCCACCCGCCGGTGTACGCAAAACTCGCACGCTCGTACGACGACTTCCGTACCAGCCTGTTCCTAATCTTCTACCTGTACGAAAGGAACTCGGGTCTAGCGCCTATGGCCAGCTAGGTCATGGGTCGCCCATGCCTGCCTGAGCGACTTAACGAGCCATAACTGAGTCCGGCCCGTCCTGGCAGGACATAACCGTCACCACGAAACCGGGAGTCTTCTCATGAAATTCCCATCGGCAAAGGGTCCCGCCGTGAGGAAACGGTATGCAGCGCTGGGAACCGCGTTCAGCGCCGCTATTGCCGGCTGTCTGGCAGTGACCGCGCTGTCCGCGGGCAGCGCGGACGCGACCACAGGGACGCAGAGCGCCATTACCTTGAGCGCCATGCAGAGCACGAGGCTGGCCGGCGACGCCTACGCGGTGGACAACGACGAGTGGGGCTCTAGCGCGCAGGAAAGTATCACAACCGATGGCAACTCCGGCTTCACAGTGGCGAGTTCGTCGATCCACAACGCGACCAACGCCGCTCCGGGCGGCTACCCGTCCATCTATTCGGGTTGCCACTGGGGCAGCTGCACCCGAGGCGGGCTGGCGGCCAATCCGGTCCCGGTGAGCGCACTGACCCGCCCGGGGACAGTCACGACCAGCTGGAATACCAGCCAGCCCGGTGGCAGCGCGGCCTACGATGTCGCGTACGACATCTGGTTCAACCAGACACCTGCCACCACAGGCCAGCCCAACGGCGCCGAGCTGATGATCTGGCTTAACCACCACGGCCCCGTCGAGCCGTTCGGCTCCCCGGTAGGCACGGCATCGATCAAGGGTGTCTCGTACCGGGTGTGGGAAGGCGCACAGCCGTGGGGGGACACGGTCTCTTATGTGATGGCCAGCCCGGCCACGTCGGTGCGCAACCTGGATGTCGGCGGGCTGGCCGCCGACGCGGCCAGCCGAGGCTATATCAAGAAGTCGTGGTACCTCATCGACGTCGAGGCCGGCTTCGAGCTGTGGCGGGGTGGCGCCGGCTTGGCTACCAAATCCTTCTCCGTCAAGCTCAATGGCTCCTCTCCCGTCGCGCTCGGCAGTGGCAGCAGGAACCGCAGGGCGGCCCCTTCCCCGGCATCGCCCTCCAGCATTTCCCTGCAGGCGGTCTCGCCCGCCACTACGACACCCGGGACGGCGACGAACGCCACGGTGGACTTCGCGAACACCGGGTCCGCCAAGGCCTCCGACGAGACCGTGACCGTCAAAGTCCTGAACTCAGCCGGCACCGTCGTCGGGTCGCAGTCATGGGCAGGCCAGGACATCGCACCGCAAGAGAAGCTGAGCGAGACATACACCTGGCGGGCGGCCGCACCGGCCGGTACCTACACCGTCGAAGGGATCGTGCAGGACTCCGGTAAGACGCTCCAGCAGGCGCGGGTTGGAACCGTCACGGTGAATTGACGGCCAAGCCGGGGATCAGGCAGCCTGCCGCTGCGCGAGGCGATCAGGGGACTAACCGCGCATGAGTGCGATCTGCTAGGCGGACTTGGCGGGAGCGTCCGGTTCGGCCTGGTGGTGGTCGGCCGAAGCCGCGGGGCTGCTGAGGGACGGGACCGGGCGGAGGGCCAGGGGGGGCATGACCGTCGCGAAGGGGGCGATCAGGGTGTCGTAGTGGCTGCCGATCCGGGCGCCGGCGGCAACCGCCGCGCTGGCGTCGCAGGCGGCGGCCCAGAACGCCCAGTCCGTGCGGTGCACCCGCCGGGCGGTCGCCAGCGCCTCGCGGCGGGCCAGGGACGCCGCGGCCAGGATCCGGTACCGCTCATTCTCCTCGGTGGCGCGGTTGAGCTGGGCCCAGGCCCGGGCGCGGTCGCGCGGGCTGGCGTGCTTCCACGCGCTGGTCACCTGGTCCACCTGGTCCGCTGACAGGCCCGGGATGGAGCTGACCAGCGCCAGGACGCGCTGGCCGTTCGGGCCGAAGATCGAGGTCATGACGAATCCTCCGGGTAGGGCGATATTCGGGCGGCACCGGGTCACTTCGCGGATCCGGGGGCAGCAGCTTGGCCGTAGCGGGCGCTTGACTCGCTGACTGCTGTGGGTCCTGCCTTCCGGTGATCGAGGCAGGACGTATAACCAGGATCCCTACGAAGACGTCACGTCGTCATCCCGGCGATCGACCATATTCGGCGAGCCCAATTCGCTATGCAGACCGCAGCGAGCGCTATGTAGCAGCGCGGAACGTATGTCTCAGCACGCCAGCCCGGACCTGTGACAGGCCACCGACGGTATCTTACGGCGGTGGCCGTCTTGGCATGCACAGATTGATCTGCCCGGTTTCCTGACTAATAGAGCTTGGTCAGAATCCACCAAACCGCGGCCGCTGTAAATACGGCCAGGAGCAAGCTGACGACAATGATCAGCACGAACTGAATCGCAATCGCGAATCCTTGCCGGTCTGTGCGCCTGCGCTTTCCGCGGGGAGTTGCCTTCCGCCGGGAAGCTACTTTCGGACGGGCAGCCGCCTGATCCCGGCCATTCACCGCCTTGATCCACGGCGTCATACTGCCAAGAGCGGAGAAATAGCCGACTAGCTCGGGATTTTCTATTCGGAGCTGGTCCTCAATGGCGTCGAGAACCGGCTGCTCGTCATCTCGCGAGCTCACATCTACCTCCCTGCTGCTACCTCCCTGCTGCCGCTGCGCACGCCCCAGCGTGCCGCGGAAGGAGGCACCAGGTCATCCCGGCATTCGACCATCTTCGGTGCACCCGGACACTATGCAGGCCTTACCGGTGCGCTACCGATGGCCGTTCACGCCCGAATTAGGCTCGACCTCTCGACCGGTCTCAGCCATTCCGGCCTCGGATCCTCTTGCAGCAAGAGCAACGCGAGCACGAAGACGGTCGTCAGGCTGGCGGCAAGCGACGCCGCGCCCTTTCCTGCGGCCAGCGGCGAGCGCCGGGGATGCCTCCGGTTGACGGGGCGCGGAAGTTCTGCAGAGCAGGGGCGCAGCCGGTCCTACATAGTGCTTGCCCGCCCGGCCTGCATAGTGCGTCTCGCGAAGATAGTCAATCACGGGGATGGCACCCTGCCCGGCCGCCGGTAGAACTTCCGATATGCGATCGGAACGGCGTCTAGGCAGGGGAGGAATTATGCGTAGGTACGTGCGAGGGTTGGCGCTGGTCGCGGGTGCGCTGGCATTCGGCCTGGCCGGCTGGCTGCTGGCCTCGGCGTTCCAGTCACAGCCGGCGGCCAATGCGGCCGGGGCGCGTAGCCAAAGTCATCCCGCCGTTTACCGGCCCGGCCTTTCCGCACGGGACCGGGGCGGACGCATCCAGGAACGCATGTGTCCTGGACACGGACAGCAACCTGGTGGTGGAGCTGTCGTGGCTTGCCCGATATCGGTGACCACGACTAGTCTGCCGAATGCGATGCTGGGCACCCGGTACTCCGTGCCGATGCTCGCCGTCAGCGGTGGCACTCCGCCGTACACCTGGTCCGTCTCTGACAGGTGGCTGCCGCCGGGGCTGTCGTTGAGCCCGGCCGGGGTGATCTCCGGCTCCCCGGTGCTGGCCAGCGCGTTCGACTTCACCGTGCAGGCCGCCGACTCCGCCGGGGCTACCGTCGCCGCCAGCCTGTCGATCACCGTCGGCGGGTGCGCGACCAACATCACCGGTAGCCACAATCGGCCGCTGACCATTGGGGCGGGGGTCACGTGCCTGGACCAGGCGACCATCTCCGGCCCGGTGAAGATAACGGCCGGGGCGGTGGTGTCCATCCAGGCCTCCACGCTGGACGGCCCGCTATCTGCCGACAGCCCGGCCAGACTGGCGGTGTGCGGCTCGACCATCAGCGGCCCGGCGTCGGTGACCGGCGCGGCCGGGTCTGTGCTGCTCGGTGGCGCCAACGGCACGCCCTGCACTGCCGACACCATTACTGGCCTGGTCACCCTCACCGGCGACGCCGGCGGGGTGACGCTGGGCGGGGCGACCATTAGCGGCCCGGCCCACGTCGCTGGTAACGGCGGCCGGGTGACCGTGTCCGGAAACACCATCAGTGGGCCGACCAGCATTACCGGCAACACAGGCACCACCCTGGTGACGGGCAACTCGGTCAACGGGGCGCTGTCGTGCTCAGGCAACAACCCGGCCCCCACCGACGGCGGCAAGCCCAACACCAGCAACGGCCCGGCCACCGGCCAGTGCTCCGGTCTGACCTGACGCCTTTCGCCAGTCCGGCCAAACCTGCGACAGAGCCTGGCGCGAGCACGCCGCCCGCGGCCATGGGCAAGCTCCGCTGCCCGCCCGGCCTCCATGACGTGCCCGGCGCGCCACTGAGCAGGATTTCTGTGCTGCGCTGATACCTCAATTGAGGTAGAGCGGCTACCTCGGTTGAGGGGCCGTGAATTCAGCTGCGGGTACGACGATTTCGGGTGGGCTGGCTTTCTACGCTTCCAGTGTGAAGCAGATCACTAGGATCCGGCCCCGGCCAGTGGGCGATCCGTGCCCGCCGGTACCCCGTCCCACGCGGCGGAGGCAGGCCCGGGTGGCCAAGATCGCCGCACTGGCCGCGGGCGTGGTGGCGGGAATCGGCCTGTACGCCTGGCTGCCGTCCCCACACTCGCCGGCCCGCGGGCCGGCCGGTGCCGGGACCGCCCCGCAGGTGCGGGTGGCGGGCAACGAACTGGTCAGCGCGAGCGGCCAGCGGGTGGTGCTGCGCGGGGTGGACCGCTCGGGCACCGAGTACGAGTGCGTCCAGGGCCACGGCATCTTTGACGGGCCGAGCGGCCAGGCGTCGGTCACCGCGATGCGGTCCCGCGGTATCAACGCGGTCCGGGTCCCGCTGAACGAGGCCTGCTGGAACGGCCAGTCCTACGTCAACCCGGCCTACGCCGGCGCCCGCTACCGGACGGCCATCCAGGCTTACGTCAAGCTGCTGAACGCCAGCGGCATGGTGGCGGTCTTGGACCTGCACTGGACCGACGGCGCCTACACCGGCAATTCTGCGGCCTGCTCCTCCGCCGAGGCGATCTGCCAGAAGCCGATGCCGGACGCGGCGCAGGCGGTGCCGTTCTGGACCTCGGTAGCCCGCGCCTTCGGCGGCAACGACGCGGTCATCTTCGACCTGTTCAACGAGCCGTACCCTGAACAAGCCGACGGTGGCAACGAGACCGAGGGCTGGCGGTGCTGGCTGCACGGCGGCAGCGACTGCGTGGGCATCGGCTACCCGGTCGCCGGCATGCAGACCCTGCTCAACGCGGTCCGCTCCACCGGAGCCAACAACGTGATCATGCTCGGCGGGCTGACATGGGCTAACGACCTGACCGGCTGGCTGTCCCACGAGCCGGCCGATCCCGACCACAACCTGGCCGCCTCTTGGCACTCCTACAACTTCAACGCCTGCAACGCGAAGTCGTGCTGGACCGCCCAGATCGCCCCGGTCATCGCCAAGGTCCCCGTAATCGCCGGAGAGATCGGCGAAAACGACTGCGCCGACATCTACGTCGACCCGCTCACCAGTTGGCTGAACTCGAAATCAACCAGCTACCTGGCCTGGGCCTGGGACACCGACTCCAACTGCGCCACCGGTCCCGGCCTGATCACCAGCTACACCGGCGCGCCCACCCCCTACGGCGCCGGATACGAAGCCGACCTGCGCGCCCTCTCGGCCCCGCCTCACCGCTGACCCGGCCCAGCCACCACCCAACCAGGTCGCCGCCACCCACCACCACCCCCCAAGCTGGGGCCCATGGGCCGGACAACCCCCCCATGGGCCCCGGGCACCACCGGGGGTTGCTGCCGTCCCGGGGGTGGCCGCCGTCCTGGCAGACCCCGTGACCCGTTTCTGCATAGTGCTTCGCCGTTTCTGCATAGTGCCGCGCGGTCCTGAAGATGGCCGATAGCCGGGATGCCGCTTCGGCAGGGCTTCGGGAAGCTTGAGGGAAGCGATCGGACGGGCCCTGGATGGCAAGCGACCCGGCCGCGCCGGCTCGTGCGTGACCGTAGATCCGGGTGGAGTCAATGAAATTGCCGTCCGTGAGGATTCCTGGGCTATTCCAGGACAGGCCCGGGGAGCCGCCCGGGATCGTGGCTGTGGCGCGGGTGGACCGCAGGACAAAGAACATCACCAAGCGGCTCAATCCGGGCGAGATCGCGATCATCGATCATGCCGACCTGGACCGGGTCAGCGCCGAGGAATTGATCAGGCGCAAGGCCTCAGCCGTGGTCAACGCCTCAGCGAGCATCACCGGCCGGTACCCCAACGTCGGCCCGCAGCTACTGCTGGAGGCGGGCATCCCGGTCGTGGACGAGGCTGGCCAGGACGTGCTGGAAAAGGTCGCCGACGGGGCGGTGGTCCGGCTCGGCCACGAGACCTTGTACCTGGGCGACACGGTGGTCGCCAAGGGGACGCCGCTCACCGGCGAATCGGTGCAGGCGGCGATGACCGAGGCCAGGGCCATGGTGCCGGTGCAGATCGAGTCGTTCGCCGCGAACACGCTGGAGTTCCTCCGGCAGGAGCACGAACTGCTTACCGACGGCGTCCGGCCGCCCGAGATGCGGACGGACATGACCGGCCGGCATGTCCTCGTGGTGGTGCGCGGCTATCACTACCGGGAGGACCTCGCGGCGCTGCGGCCGTACATCCGGGACTGCAAACCGGTGCTAGTGGGCGTGGACGGCGGCGCGGACGCGCTGATCGAGGCCCGCTACCAGCCAGACGCCATCTTCGGGGACATGGACTCGGTGTCAGATGAGGCGCTGTGCTGCGGCGCCGAACTGGTGGTGCACGCCTACCCCGATGGCCGCGCACCGGGGCTGGGCCGGGTCCGTGAGCTCGGCCTGGACGCGGTCATCTGCCCGGCGCCGGGCACCAGCGAAGACATCGCGCTGCTCGTCGCCGACGCCAAGGGGGCCAGCCTGATCGCCGTGGTGGGCACGCACCACACGCTCGAGGAATTCCTGGACAAGGGCCGGCCGGGGATGTCCAGCACCTTCATCACCCATCTGCGGGTGGCGGGCAAGCTAGTCAACGCCCGGGGCGTGCATCAGCTGTATCGCAGCCGGATTTCCGGCTGGGCGCTGCTGGTGCTGGTGCTGGCCGCGGTGGTGACCGTGCTCGTCGCCGTCCTGTCCTCGCCCGCCGCACCCATCCTGGCCAGGTACGTCGACGCGACCTGGCGCTCCTTCACCACATAGCTGATCGGAAGTTACCGTGATTGACTTTCGCTATCACCTGGTCTCCATCGTGGCGGTGTTTCTCGCGCTGGCGATCGGGATCGTGCTGGGCTCCACCGAGCTGCAAGGGACGACGTACAACCTCCTGGACCGGACGACCGCGAAGCTGCAGAACGAACTGGATCAGGTAAGCAGTCAGCGGGATGCGGCCCAGGCGCAGGCGGCCGTGGGCGAGTCGTACGCGCAGACGGTGGAGCCCGTGGTGCTGCGGGGTCTGCTGGCGGGCCAGCGGCTGCTGATCATCACCGAGCCCGGCGCCTCGGCGTCGGTCGTGACCGCGATTAGCGCCGCGGCGACGGCCGACGCGGGCGCCACGGTCACCGGGCAGATCGCGCTGGCGCCGGAGTTCTTCGACTCCAGCGGCGCGACGCAGGGCAGCCTCGGCCAGGTCACCACGGCTATGGCACGGGCCGCCGGGATAACGCTGGATGCCCCCGCAACACCTCAGCAGCAGGCCGCCCAGGTCCTGGCCAGCGAGATCCTCATCAAGTCGCCAGGATCTTCGGCCGGCCAGCAGGCCAGCAATCAGCCGGGCACCAGCGCGCAGACCATTCTCGCGGCTTACGCGCAATCGGGGTTCCTAGCCACCAGCGGGCAGCCCGCCACGCAGGCTACGCTCGCCGTCCTCGTGACCCCGCAGGCCGCCCCGGCCGACGGCAGCGGTGACCCGCTCTGCCAACTGCTCGTGTCGCTGGCCCAGGAACTGGCGGCTAAAAGCGCGGCCACCGTGGTCGCCGGCTCGTCGTCGGGCTCGGGGCCGGGCAGCCCGATTGCCGTCCTGCGGTCCAGCAACGCCGACAGCCAGGTATCGACGGTCGACGACGCCGACCTGGTGACCGGGCAGAGCGTGGTGATCCAGGCACTCGCAATACAGCTGAACGGCGGCAAACCGGCCGGCTACGGGATCGCTGCCAACGGCGCGAGCGCGGTCGCGCCCAGTCCCGCGCCGACGCCGACCGCGAGCCCTACGCTGGACCCGGCGACCAGCCAGGCGGGGAAATGAGTGGCGGCGCCCGGTCAGCGGCTCACCTGCGACGAGAGACGTGCGTCTAGTCTTGTGGTCGTGGCGGAGTCCTCACGTAGCACGGCTGAGCTGATCACGGAATGCCTGGAGAACGAGGGCGTTACGCATGTGTTCGGGATCCCGGGCGAGGAGAATATCCACTTGGTGGAGGCGATCTCCCGCTCCTCTATCCGGTACGTGCTAGCGCGTCACGAGCAGGGTGCGTCGTTCATGGCCGAGACCTACGGCCGGCTGACGGGCCGGGCTGGCGTGTGCTCGGCGACGCTGGGCCCGGGAGCGATCAACCTGCTGCTGGGGACCGCGGACGCGACGACCAACTCCACGCCGTTGATCGCGCTGTCGGCCCAGGTCGGCATGAACCGCAGCTTCAAGGAATCCCACCAGGGCGTGGACCTGGTCTCGATGTTCGCGCCGGTGGTCAAGTGGTCGGCGTTGGTCGCCACGCCGGGCGCGGTGCCGGAAATGATCCGCAAGGCGTTCAAGCTCGCCCAGACCGAACGACCCGGTGCCGTCTACCTGGCGGTCCCCGAGGACGTGGAACAGGCTCCCGCGCCCGATCAGGGGGCGCCGCTGCCGGTGAACGTGCCGCGCGCGGACGAGCCGTCCCCCGAGCAGGTCGAGCGCGCCGCGGCGCTGCTGCGAGCGGCGCGCAGGCCTATCGTGCTAGCCGGGCACGGGGCCGCGCGGGCCGGGGCAGCGCCAGCGCTGCGCCGCTTCGCCGAGATTCTGGGCATTCCGGTCGCGACCACGTTTCACGGCAAGGGCGTGTTCCCCGACGATCACCCGCTGGCCTTGGGCGCGGTGGGGTTCATGCGCCACGACTACGTCAACTTCGGCTTCGACCAGGCCGACCTGATCATCGCCGTCGGGTATGAGCTGCAGGAGTTCGACCCGGTGCGGATCAACCCGCGCGGCGATACCAAGA
>Ga0302325_10002812_pt1 | contig 41849 bp, 43 predicted proteins | sample Palsa_T0_2_FD_201948 | JGI IMG/M metagenome (GOLD analysis project Ga0302325, IMG submission 201948) | Peat permafrost microbial communities from Stordalen Mire near Abisko, Sweden - Palsa_T0_2 | ecosystem: Environmental > Terrestrial > Soil > Palsa > Peat permafrost | place: Sweden: Abisko...
CAGCTACTATGACGGCGATGCGACGCGCTACAACGTCTACAACTTCAATGGAGCCTACGTCGGGTCTTTTCGGTCCAGCCGGCAGATCACGACGATCGATTTTGCCTACAAGTATTTCGCCCCGCTGTGGGACCTCGAGCCGCACGCGCCCGTCTCATTCTATCTGGGCGCGAGCGGGGGCGTGGGTTTCGTCAGCTACAGCGACAACGGCTCGGCCTATGGCTTCCAGAACCGCTACAACAACGACGGCAGCTTCACCGGTGAATTTTCCGCCGGATTCCAGTTCAACGCCGGGCGCGGCGCATCGTTTCGGTTGGGCTGGCGCTACGTCAACGTGAGCGACGTCTGGGAGTTCGACCGGCACGTCGACCTCGACAGCAGCGTGCTCGAAGCCGGCATCGGCTTCCGCTTCTAAGGCACTTTTAGCCTGGCAGCGACCCGCGACCCGCTGGGGATCGTGTCGTCCATGGCCTGCTTCGGCTCGCGCCGGAAAATCTCCCCGTTCGAGGAGATCATGATGTCCTGCGCCGGAAAATAGCGCCAATCCGCAAACGACACCTTCGGCCTGACCCCGGCGTGGGCGATCTTGTCGCTGGCGCTCTTCGGCAGATCCGGCGACCCGGCATAGGGCACGTCCCGGCCCTGGCCCGGCGGATACTCGATATGCACCAGCCGCGTGGCCGGATCGAAACTCCACTGCAGCGTGCTCGCAGGCGCCGCGAGCGATTTTCCCGTTCCGTCCGCCGCCAGGCGGGTGCCCGAGGTCTCCACCACCTTGGAATTCCTCCACCAGCCGGCCACCGTCTGCGTCGTGGCCGGCGCCGCCCCTTTTCCCCGGCCGAAGGCCTTTCGCACCAAGCCCAGTAGCCGCATCCTTCCCCCGCGGACGGGGGGCGGCTCGGCCGGCGCGCCCGCCTTGGCAAAAACGCCCTGCAGCCAGGCCACCACCTGGGCCTTGTAGGCGGTCTGGGGCGGTTTCATCCTGTCCCAATTTCCCATGACATGCACGCCGTGCGGAATCGTGATAAGCTCGCAGGGCACGCCGAGGGCGTCGAGATCCTCCTTCCAGATGATCGATCCCGGGTAGTCCACGCTTTGGTCCGCCGTCCCGTGCAGCAGCAGAAAGGGCGGCAGGCGCGGGCTGACAAACGCGATCGGCGAGGCATCCTGAAGGAGTTTCACCGTCGGGGTGTCCAGCTTCTCGGCGGGAATCCCGAACAGGGCCTGAAGCGACGGGCTGGGCCCGTTGCGTCGGAAGGAGTCCTCGACCAGATCGTTCGGCCCGTAAAAGCAGATCACGGCGGCCAGGCGCCGCTCCGGTTTGTCGGGAGTCGCCCGCACCGCCACCATGTTCACGATGTGTCCGCCCGCCGAGTCGCCGCTGAGGGCGATCTTGTCCGGATCGATGTTGTAGTCCCTGGCGTGCGTGCGGACGAACTGCACCGCCGCCTCCACGTCCTCGATGCAAGCGGGATAGTGCGCCTGGCGCGACACGCGATAGTTCACCGAAAACCAGGCGATCCCGCCATCGGTCAGCGGACCGAGGATCGGTTGGACCTCCAGGCGATCCTCCTTGTCGCCAGCGGCCCAGCCGCCGCCGTGCACGATGACCACGGCGGGAAACGGCCCCGGGCCGTCCGGGATGCGCGCGTCGAGGTATTGGGGCATTCCTCCGGGCGCTGCGTACGGGATGTCCTTCTGAATCTCCGATGCCCGGGCCGATCCGACCAGGGCCAGGGCGAGAACGCACGCGGCGACGATTCTCATGGGGTTGGCCGACGATAAAGCCCCTTCCCCACCCGGCCCGCCAGCATTTTTGTTCCCCGCTCAGCGGTAGCCGGCGGCTTGGAGCTCGAAGAGGCCGGCATATTTCCCGCCCTTGGCCACGAGTTCCGCGTGGCTCCCGCTTTCGACCAGGCGCCCCTCGTCGAGGACCAGGATCTTCCCCGCCATCCGGACAGTCGAAAAGCGATGGGATATGAGGATGGCCATCTTGCCCTCGCTCAGGTCGACAAAACGCCCGTAGGCCTCGTATTCCGCGCGGGCGTCGAGGCTGGCCGTCGGCTCGTCGAGGATGAGGATCTGCGCGTCCCGCATGTAGGCCCGGGCCAGCGCCACTTTCTGCCATTGGCCGGTCGACAGGTCCGTGCCGCCCTCGAAGCGCCGGCCGAGCATCTGCTCGTACTGCTGGGGAAGCTGGGCGATGACGCCGGCCGCCAGGCTCTTCTCGGCCGATCTTTCGATCCGGGCCCGGTCCTCCAGCTGGGCGACCTGGCCGAAGCCGATGTTCAGGTTCACCGGCATGTCGTAGCGCATGTAGTCCTGGAAGATCACCCCGATCTGGCTGCGCAGATCCTCGGCGTCGTATTCACGCAGGTCGACCCCATCGAGCAGGATCTGGCCCTCGGTCGGGTCGTAGAGCCTCGCCAGCAGCTTCGTAATCGTGGTCTTGCCGGCCCCGTTCTCGCCGACCAGCGCGATCTTTTCGCCGGGCCGGAGTGAAAAGCTGATCCCGGCGATGACTTTCTTGGCCGAGCCGGGATAGGCGAAGGAGACATTCCGGAATTCGAAGCCGCTGCGGATGACCTTCGGGACCGGGCGGCTGCCCGACACAAGCGTCGGCCGGGCCTCGAGGAACTCGAAGAGGTCGCGCAGGTAGAGCGCCTGCTCGGAGGCGTCCACGAACTGGCCCACCAGGTTTTCCATGATGTCGCGCGAGCGGGAGAAGGCGCTGGCGATCAGGCTCAGGCCGCCCACGGTCACGAGCCCGCGCAGGGCCTGCAGGACGACGTAGGCATAGGCGCCGTAGTAGGCGATGCTCGGAATGACCCCGACGGCGGTGCCGTGCAGGGCGCGCTGGATCGCCAGGCGCCGGTTGTCCTCGTAGAACGACTCGAAGATCCCCTTAAACCTCCGCCCCAGATAGTCCCCCAGGCCGAAGATCTTGACCTCCTTGGCGCTCTGCCGGCTGGCGCCGAGGTAGCGGAGGTAGTCGAGCTCCCGCTTTGCCGGCGTCTGCCGGAAGAGCAGCGAATAGTTGAGGAAGGCGAACTTGGTCTCGCCGAGGAAGACCGGAATGGTCGAGGCCGCCAGCAGCACGAGCAGCCAGGGCGAGAAGGCGGCCACCGCCAGCATCATCGTGACCAGGACGATCGACTGGCGGGCCATTCCGGCCACCGACACGAGCATGCCCAGGCGGGCCCGCGCCTGCTGGCGCGCGCGCTCCATCTTGTCGTAAAAGAGCGGATCCTCGAAAGAGGCGAGGTCCAGCGATGACGCATGCTGCATGATCATGACGTCGAGCCGATGCGTGAAGCGGTCGCCCAGGAGGCTGTCGACGAGCGAGATCATCCGCGAGATGGCGTCGGCCAGGACGGCCAGCACAAAGGCGGCCGCGATCATGATCCAGACGTCCGAGACGGCGACCGGGCGGTGCCGGATCGCGCCGACGACGGAGTCGATCCCGCGTTTGACCACGGTCACGATCCAGGCATCCGCCGTCGGAACCGACTGGTGGCGGATCGCCGCGACGACATCGTTGATGATGCGCTTGGCCACGACCAGGCTCGCGATCGGGATGAGCGCGGCCCCGAACCGCAGGACGAGGGTGCAGACGCAGAGCCAGGGATTGGTCTCCCAAACCATCCGGAAGAGCGGCGGGAGCCGCTTGAGCGCGGCGAAGCGCTCGCCCCAGCTCAGCGGGGCTCCGTCGGTCTTCGGGGGCAGCGGCTTCATGGATGAAGGCCGACAATGCAGTTCGTGGAGGGCACGGTCAAAGCCTCGTTGCCTACCGGCCCGAGGCGTTTGAAAAATCGAGGTAGGGCGGGTTGTCTCCAACCCGCCGGCGGCACCGTCCGCGTCTGACGTCTGCCGGCGCGTTGGGGACAACGCGCGCCACCTTCCCCGCCTCAGGGAAGTTGGAGACTGGCGACGCGAACCGTGGCGGCGGCTTCCGTCGCGATGATGGCGCCCCCCGCGAAATCGATCCTTTCCGCGGCCGTGCTTCCGCCCGCGGGCGCGGTGAAGAGCAGCGTCGCGCTGCCGCTGCCCGAGGCGTAGTCGGCCCACCCGCCCCCCTTCAGGGTTAGGCGCGGCCGCCCCTTGACCGTGACGCTCTCGCCGAAGGTGACCGCGATCCGGCCGCCCTGTCCGTCGACCTTGGTGACGGCCGGCCCCAGCTTGTTCTCCGGATCCCATTTGCCCTCGAAGGTCCAGGCCGCGGTGATTTGCCCAGGCTTCGGTGCGCCCGGCGCCGTTTCCAGGTTTTCCCTCATCCAGGCGTAGTCGCCGCCATCGCGGTGGGTATTATAATAGTACGACCGCTCGCCCCAGATGTTGGTCGGATCGTGCTCCTTGTTGTTCTGGATGTCGGCGGCGGTCGGCGTGCCACCGTTGAGCGGATAGATGACGCGCCGGGGCGAGCGATCGGTCATGGTCGAGGAAAACAGGCAGTCGATGAAGTAAAACTGCCCGTCATGGTGGTGCCGCGCCAGGCGCCAATCCTGGACGCCATCGAAGTGGCAGTCGCGCAGGACGAACTTCATGTCCTGGCCCCGGCTGCCATCGTGCCAGACGGCCTCCGTTTGCGATTTCACCTCGTGGATGTTGGAATCGACCATGTAGCAGGTGCCGCGCGGGCAGATGAAATCGACCGAGCCACAGACGTCGAGGCGCGCATGGTAGTAGCGGCCGTCGGGGCTGACGTGGGAGGCGGCGTCCGCGCCATACTGGCCCCCGCTCTGGCGCCAGAGCGAAAGCGTGTCGTTCCCCTGGCTCCAGACATTCGCGTCGGTGATGACCGTCCGGTCCCCGCGCCCGTAGACCGCGAAGGCGTGGATCCCGATCACGCCATAGGTATTTTGCATCGTGAGGTTCTGCAGCACGCAATCGTCGCCGTTGACGTTGACCACCGCCTGCCCGAGGGCGCGGTCCGGGGCGGTCCGGGCCTCGGCGGCGCTTTCATCGAACTCAATGCGGGTGCGCTGGCGGCTCTGCCCGAGGAGCGTGACGTCGTTTGCATCGATCCGCACCTTCTCGTGGTAGATCCCGTCCTTCACCAAGATGATCATGCGCTCGTGATTGTCCTTGGGGATCGAGGCGACGGCCGCCTCGACCGTCTTGAAATCTCCCGAGCCGTCGGCGGCGACGGTGATGTCCGGTTTGATGGCCGGGGAGGTTTGGGCGGAGGTTGCGGCCAGACCCAGGCCTGCGCCAAGAAGGACGAGCACGGGGTAACGCATGGAGGGTTGATTTGCGACGGACGCCGGACGGTTGGGGTGCTATCTCCGCCTGAAGTGGCGGTCGAGCGGGGTCGTAGGCAAGACGCAGTCGGCCGCCATAAAGATGCGCGGGAAATTGCGCCCCGGGCCCAGCCGCCCTACATTGGGCCCATGACCTCTCCTCGCGCGATCGCCGTGTGTCGCTGGGTCCTCGCGCTCTTTTTCATCGTGGCCGGCGCCAATCATTTTCGCATGCCCCAGGCGTACCTGGGCATGATGCCCGCGTGGCTCCCCTGGCTGCGGACGCTCAATGCGATCGCGGGGATCGCGGAGATCCTCGGCGGGCTTGGGCTGCTCGTGCCCCGCGCCCGGCGCCTCGCCGGATGGGGCCTCCTCGCCCTGCTCGTGGCGGTCTTTCCCGCGAATCTGCATGTGGCGCTGCTCGGCCATATGCCGGGGTTCAATTTCTCGCCCACGGTCCTCTGGCTGCGGCTGCCTTTTCAGGCCTTCTTCATCGCCTGGGTCTGGTGGGTGGCATTGCGCCGGGAACCCGCCGGCGACCGGGCCGCTCAATAATGCGGCGGCGGCGGCTCCTCCGTCTCCGGGCCCTCCCCCGCCGACTCGGCGGTGTGCCAGCGCGCGCGCAGCGCGTCGATCTCCCGGCGGAGCCGCCGCAGCTCCTCGCCCATTTCCGCCATGGCCTTGTCCTGCTCGCGCACATGGCGCTCGAGCCAGACATAGCGCGCCTCGAGGTGGGTCAGCCGTTCATCGCTCATCGGGTGGAATCATCTTCACCTCCCATCCCCAACCGGGGCGAGGGTCTTTTCAGGGGCCGGTGGGTGAAGACCCACCCCGGCAAGGGCGAGGCGCGCGTGCGGAGGCTGAAACCGCGGCGATGACGGGAGCGTCTCTCCCTTCAACATGAAAAATTTCTCTCTGCCCACTTCCTCCTTCATCAGAACTTCAGCCCGCTGGTGCGGGCCTACCCTCGCGGCCTTGCTGCTCGCAGGCTGTGTCGCGTATCCGCGGCGGGCGGTTGTAGTTTATGGCGCGCCCCCTCCCGCGCAGGAGGAGGTGATCGGCGTCGCTCCCGGACCGGGTTATGTCTGGATTCGCGGGCACTGGGCCTGGCGGGAACGCGGTTATGTGTGGATCGGCGGCCATTGGGCCTCGGCTCCGCGCCCTGGCGCTGTCTGGATCGAAGGCCGCTGGGAAAATCGCGGCGGCAATTACGTCTACGCCGAGGGCTACTGGCGCTGACCGCTGGGGTTTCGGTCCAGGCTTGTGATTTTCCTCCCCGTGGGGATAATCGCATCCAACGTCCGTCAACCCCAACGACCCATGTTTGCCGACCGATTCCGCGGCTATTTCCATCATCACCCCCACGGCGCGCCTCTCGGGGCCGCGCTGGTTCTCATCGTGGTGGTCCTGCTGGTGGTAGCGCTCATCCGCACCGCCAAGGATTGAGGGCGGCCGCTGGGCCGATTTCGTCCGGCTAGTGAAAACCATGAAAGCCTCCCTCGTCCTTCCGTGCCTCGCCCTGCTCGCCGGTCTGGCCCCGGCCGGCCCGTCCCTGCTGGCCGCCGATCCCACCGATCCCACCGCGCCCGCCGCGCCCGCCGCTCCGGCGCCGCCGGTCCTTCCCCGCACGGATGCGCACGGCAACGCGCTGCGCCGGGCCCCCACGGGCCACATCTCGAATTACGACGAGGACAAGGTGGGCGCCTACGTCCTCCCCGATCCGCTCGTGCTCGAGAGCGGCCAGCCGGTCGGCGACGCCGCCACGTGGTACAACCTGCGGCGTCCCGAGATCCTCGAGCTGTATCGGAAATATATCTACGGCCGCATCCCGGACAGTGCGCCGAGCGCGCACTTCGAGATCGTCTCCACGGATCGCAACGGGATGGACGGAACCGCGATCATCGAGCAGGTCGCCGGGCATTTCGGGCCTGGTGCCGGCGGGCCGACCGTGCACCTGGTCATCTATCTGCCCGCCCACGCGACGGGCCCGGTGCCCGTGCTCCTGCACGTGAATTTCTTCGGCAATCCGGCCCTGCCCGGCGGCCCCGCCCCCGTGATCCCGGCCGCGATTCTCGCCGCCAACCAGGCGGGCGCGCCGGCGGCGGGCGCCCGGCGCCCCGCCATCCGCGAGGCCGGTCCGATTGCGGACATTCTCGCCCGCGGTTACGGCTATGCTTCGTTTCGCTACACGGAAATCGAGCCCGATGTCGCCTGGGGCGCCCCGAACCGCCCGATCGGCGTGCGCGCGCTGGCTCTCGCGCCTGGCCAGACCAAGCCCGCTCCGGATGAATGGGGCTCGATCAGCGCCTGGGCCTGGGTTGCCAGCCGCGTCCTCGATTATCTCCAGACCGACCCGGCCGTGGACGGCAAGCGGGTCGCCCTGATCGGGCACTCCCGCCTCGGCAAGACCGTGATCTGGGCCGGGGCGCGCGATCCCCGCTTTGCCATCGTCTATTCGAGCTGCGCCGGCGAACTGGGCACCTCACTCGCCCGCCGCGACTTCGGCGAGACGGTCGACGACATGGCTGCGAACTTTCCGTGGCAGTTCGCCGGCAACATCCAGAGGTTCCCGGCCCACTGGAACGACCTGCCGGTCGACACCCACATGGTGATCGCCCTCAACGCCCCGCATCCGGTGTTCATCGGCGGCGGCACGACGGACCAATGGGCGGACCCGCGCGGGGAGTTCCTGGCGGAAGTGGCCGCCGGGCCGGTCTACCGCCTGGTCGGCAAGACCGACCTGGGCACGACCGAAATGCAGATTGACACGCCTTACATCACCGGAGACCTCGGCTTCCACTACCACACCGGCGGCCACGCCATCACCCCTTCCGACTGGAAAGCGTTTCTCGCGTTCACCGACAAGTATTTCCGCCGCGCCAATTGACGTCGTTGTCGCGGCGGCGGTCCTGCAGCCGCACCTGTTGCCGCTGTTCCGCCCGCTTGACCCAGCTGGCCAGATCGGCGGACGAGAGACACGTCGCACCGAGGGCCTCGACCGCCTGGCGCTCGCCCCGGTCGTCGGTGGCCACGAGGCAGGCCGACGGCTCGCGCGCCTGGCCGACGAGCTGCGCGATCACGTCGTCGGCCGTCGTGCCGGCCGGCGTGTAGATATGCGCGAAGGTCGGAGGTCCGGCGGGCTGCTCGACCGTTAGCGCGCTCCCCCGTCCGTCAAAGACGACCGTCACCCGCACCTGTTCGGCGTCGTGCACCACACGCACGGCCTGCGACAGCCGCGATCGCGCCGCGGCCCGATCGCCGGGCAGCAGCGCGCTTAGCTCCGGCCATGCGTGCATGATGTTCGAGCCGTCGATCAGGAGGTGCTTCTGCGCCGCCGCTCCCATGGTCGATTTCTTGAGCGCGGGCCGACGCCGCTAAACCACCGGGGCAGGCGGCTTGTCCTCCGCGGCATGCCGGCGCAGGATCCCGCCGTTGTAGGCAATATAGTAGCCGGCGAGCAGCTCGAAAGTGAGGATGTCCAGGGCGCTGTGTCCCGCCGGCGGGGGCGGCCTTCCGGCCACGGAGAACTGGGCATAAACCGCGATCACCCGGTAAACGATGCGCCCGAAGAACAATAGCGAAAGTGCGACGCCAATGTGCGCGTTGGGCGTATAGAAGCGCCCGGCCGCGCTGGCTTCAAAGCGCGTGATGCGGAAGGCCCATAGGCCCAGCAGCACCCCCAGCGCCAGTCCGCCTGCCCAGCCCAGCATCAATTGCAGGCCGCTCCTCGAAAGGTACGCAAAGAAAAGGCTGATGACCGCAAAAAGGACGACGTAGTATTTCAGGCGCGTTCCCCGAAACTCCTGCCGGCCGACGTTGCGCCGCAGCCGGGCATAGAGGCGCCAGAGGATGACAACCACCACGATCGCCCAGATGATGATGTTGCGGTTCATGTCGTCGGGGTCAAAAGGACGCCGAGTGTTCCGGCCAACGTCGGGCCGGGCAAGCCCGCATTGCTCTATTCCCGCGGGCGCCCCAGCGCCAGATCGCACCACTCGCCCATCGTGCGCGAGTCGCAGGCCCATCCCGGCGCCGCCGCGGCGAAAGCCGCCCGCACCGGGCCGCCCTCGGCGGCGAGGATACCGCTGATGATGAGTTCGCCGCCGGGCGCGATAGCGGCGATAAGCTCGCGGGCATGGCGGACGAGCACGTCGGCCTGGATATTGGCGAGGAGGAGATCCGCCGTCCTGCCCGCCAGGCCACCCGCCAGGTCGCCGACCGAAAATTCCACCCGCTCGGCCAGACCGTTCAGGGCGGCGTTCTCGCCGCTGATGCGCACCGCTTCCGGATCGTTGTCGAAGGCCGTCACCTCGCGGCAGCCGAGGAGCGCCGCGGACAGGGCGAGGATGCCCGAGCCGCAGCCCGCGTCGACGATCCGGGCCGGCGGGCCGTCCCCGGCCACCCGCGCCACCAGGCGCTCGCAGCACAAGCGCGTCGTTTCGTGGTTGCCCGTGCCGAAGGCCAGGCCCGGGTCGAGCCAGAGCACCGCATGGCCGGGGGGCAGCCGGAAGCTGGCGCGCTCCCAGACCGGCACCCAATGCAGCCGGCCAAAAGTCCACGCCTGAAAGTGAGCCTTGTAGCTGTCCCGCCAGTCGCTCTCCCGCAGGGCGCGGAACACCGGCTGGAAAATGGGAGGCGCGGGGAGCAGGGGCCGCAGCGCGGCCCATCGGGCCCGCGCGTCCGCCTCCCCGGGAAAAATTCCGACGATCCAGGCGCGCCGGGCGATTGCGTCCTCCAGCAGGCTCCATCCGATCTCCTCGGTTTCGAGCAGCGCCTGATCGGCCGCATCGGCCGCGTCCGCGGGAATCTCGACCTTGATTTCGATCGGAGGCACGCGGCTATCCCCCGCTCAGCCGGGCGATCACCGCGGGGAGGAGCCGATGCTCGGCGGCATGGATTTTTTCCGAAAGGGATTCCAGCGTGTCCGTCGGGGCGATGCGGACCTTCTCCTGCGCGATGATCGGGCCGCCGTCGACCTCGAGCGTCACGCCGTGAACCGTGCATCCGGTCACCTCGACGCGGCTGCGCAGCGCCTGGCCGATGCCGTCCAGTCCGGGAAACTGCGGCAGGAGGCTCGGGTGCAGGTTGATGATCTTGCCGGAAAACGCGTTGAGGAAGCCGGGCTTCAGCACCCGCATGAAGCCGGCGAGCACGACGAGGTCCGGTTGCACGGCCCCGACCGCTGCGATGAAGCGGCGCTCGCCCTCCTCCTCGAGCTTCGTCTTGTACGGCGCCGGGTCGACAAAGCGGGCCGGCACGCCGAAGCGGGGGCCGAGCGCGAGGATGCCGGCGTCCGGCCGGTCGGAGAAGATCGCGACCACCTGCGCGCGTCCGAGGCGCCCGTCCCGTTGGGCCTGGAGGATCGCCTCAGCGTTGGAGCCGCGACCGGAGCCGAGGATGACGACGCGCATGGATCAGAGACGCCCCGCCGCCTCGAGCTCCGCGATTTTCCTCGTCGTGCTGAAGCCCGGCAGAAAAGGCATGAACTTAATCTTGGCCCCGACTTCCTCCAAGGCCGCTCGCTCCGCCGGATCGAGCTTGGCCAGCGTATAGTCGCCCGCCTTGCAGTAGACGTCGGGGCGCAAGCGCTTGATTTCCCGGTCCAGCCGCTTGCCGCGAAAGATGACGATGGCGGCGACGGCGGGCAGCTGCGCCAGGGCGCGGGCGCGCTCGGCCTGCCCCTGGACCGGCCGCGAGGGGCCCTTGAGCATCCGCGTGCTCGCGTTGGAATTCAGGGCGACAAAAAGCGCGTCGCCGAGCGCGCGGGCCCGCCCGAGGTAATGGCGGTGGCCGGGGTGCAGCAGGTCAAAGACGCCGTTGGTGAGCACGACCCTCTTCCCGGCGGCGCCCAGCCGCCGCCGGCGGGCCGCCGCGGCGCGAAGCGTCAGCAGCTTGGCAGGGTGGAGACGGGCCATAGACCGCGGGATCAGAAAAACTTTTTCGCCTTCTCGAAGAAGCTGCGCGAGGTGGGCTCGGCGGCGTCCCCGCTGACCCGGCCAAAATCCTCCAGGAGCTTGCGCTGCTCGGCCGTCAGCGACGTCGGCACCTCGACGTGCACGCGCACCAGCTGGTCGCCGTGGCCGCCGCCCCGCAGGCGCGGCATGCCCTTGTCGCGCAGGCGGAAGGTGGTGCCGCTCTGCGTGCCCGGGGGCAGCTTGAGGGAGGCCTTGCCGGAAAGCGTCGGCACCTCGATCGCCCCGCCCAGAGTGGCGAGGGTGAACTTGATCGGGATCTCGCAGAACAGGTCGTCACCCTGGCGTTCGAACAGCTCGTGCTCCTTCACGCTGACCACGATGTAGAGGTCGCCGGCCGACCCGCCGGACGCGCCGGCCTCGCCGTTGCCCGCGGAACGCAGCCGCGAGCCCGTGTCCACCCCGGGGGGGATCCGCACGGTGAGCTTCGTCGTCTTCGGCAGCCGGCCCTCGCCGTGGCAAACCGTGCAGGGCTTCTCGATCTTGCGGCCGGACCCGCCGCAGGTGGGGCAGGTCTGGGTGAAGACGATGATGCCCCCGGACCGGCGGACCTGGCCCGCGCCGCGGCAGGTCGGACAGGTGACGCGCTTGGAGCCCGGCTCCGCGCCCGAACCCTCGCAGCGCTCGCAGGCCGCCAGCTTGCGGAAGGATATCTCCCGTTCCATGCCGCGGGCGGCCTCCTCGAGCGTGATCTCGAGATCGTAGCGCAGGTCCGACCCGTCCTGGCCGCCTTCGCGGGACCGGGCGCCGCCGCCGAACATCTCCTCGAAAATGCCGCCGCCTCCCCCGCCTTGGTTGAAGACCTCGCGGAAGATGTCGAAGGGATCGTGGAAGCCGCCGGCGGCCGGCCCGCGGGCGCCCGGGCCCGCGAAGGCGGCATGGCCGTAACGGTCATAGGCCGCGCGCTTGTCGGCGTCCTGCAGGATCTCGTAGGCCTCGGAAACCTTCTTGAACATCTCCTCCGCCTGCTTGTTGCCGGGGTTCTTGTCCGGGTGGAACTGCACCGCCTTCTTGCGATACGCCTTTTTCAGTTCCTCCACCGTGACGGTGCGCTCCACGCCCAGGAGCTCGTAATAGTCCTCCTTGGCCATGATCAGGCCTTGCCCGCTGCGCGGGGCGCCGGGCCGCTGGACACGATCACCGCGGCGGGGCGCAGCAGGCGCCCGTTGAGGGAAAAGCCCGGCCGCACCACCGTGAGGACATGCTCGGCCTTCACCTTTTCGTCGGCCTTGTGGGAAATGGCCTCGTGCTGGTGGGGATCGAAGGGCTGTCCCGCGGGATTGATCTCCTTCAGGCCATGCCCGGCGAGCGCCCCCTTCATCTGCTGCAGGACCATCTCGACGCCGTCGGTGAGGGTCTTCAAGTCGGCCTTGGGCTGCCGCGCCGCCGCCAGGCCGAGCGCCAGGTTGTCGAGCGCCGGTAGCAGGTCCTCCAGGACGCGTGAGGCGGCGTAGAGCCGCAACTCGTCCTTTTCGCGCACGGTCCGCCGGCGGAAATTCTCGAGGTCGGCCGCGACCCGCAGATAGCGGTCGTGATTGTCGGCCGCCTCCTTCTTCGCCGCGCCCAGAGGGTCCGCCCTCGTCCCTTCCATGGCGGGAAAGACGTCGGCGGAAGGTGCGGGGGCGGAATCGGGCGGCAAATCGGAGGAGTCGGACATTTGGAAAAAGGGGATAATCTATGCAAAATTTTCGGTCAGGAGCAAGATCGTGGTCGCATCCGCCGCAAAGGTGAAGGCGCCGCTGAAAGGCAGCAGGATGTTTTCGCCGCACGCGACCGGATGACCCGCCGCCGGCTGGTCCGTCCCGCCGGAGAGCTGGAGGGACACGCACCCGCAGACCACGCTGAGCAGGCGCGGTTCCTCCCCGGCGGCGATGTGCAGGCGCTCGCCGGAGCCCAGGACGACCCGCCGGATGCAAAACTCGGGGCAGTTCGCGATGACCCCCGAGGTGGGCGCGGCCCGCACCGGCGCGGGCTCAAATTCGTCCCAGCGGATGCTGCGGAGGGATTCGGCGATATGGAGCTGGCGGGGCCGGCCGTCGAGGCCCATCCGCCCCCAGTCGAAGACGCGGAAGGTCGAGTCGGAGTTCTGCTGGATTTCGAGGATGAGGTTGCCCGCGTCGATCGCGTGCACCTCGCCGCTGTGCACCAGGATGGAATCGCCGGCCGCCACCGGAAAATGATGCACGCAGCTCTCGACGGTGCCGTCCGCGATCGCGCGCTCGAACCGGCTCCGGGTGACACCCCGCCGCAGGCCCACGATGAGCTGGGCGTCCAGCGCGCTGTGGGCGATGTACCAGTTTTCGGTCTTGGGCTCGCCGCCGAGCTCGACCGCCAGGTCGGCCGGCGGATGCACCTGGAGGCTGAGGCGCTCCCGGCAATCGAGCCACTTGACCAGCAGCGGAAACGGGCGGTCCCGGGGCCAGTGCGGGCCCATCACGGCCGCACCGTGCTCCGCCAGGATCCGGCGGAGGCTCCAGCCGTCCAGCGGACCGCCGCGGGCGACCGATTGCGCCTCCGGCCGGTCCGAGATTTCCCAGCTTTCGCCGATCGGACGCTGCGGGGGCAGCGTGCGCCCGAAGACCGCATCGAGCGCCCGGCCGCCCCAGACGCGCTCCTGGTAGAGAGGTACAAAACGAAGAGGTTCGCGCAGGATCATTCCGGGACGAGCCGCCAGGGTTTACATTTGACCGCCCCGGATGTTAGCATGATGAGACACGACACCAGTTCGTCTCGAACCACACAAATGCCCAAGGCGGAGACTTCAAACCCAAACGGCGGACGCTCCCTGCCTTCGGCCCGGCCGCAGTCCAACTGGCTCGCAGCTTTGCTCTACCTCCTGGCCGGGCTGCTGCTGACCGCGGCGCTCGTCAGCTATACTCCGCAGCAGAGCCGGTTCTTCCGGGTCGGAGGCTCGCCCTTGGAATCGAACTGGGTCGGCAGCGGCGGCGCCGAGACCGTGTATCTCCTCCTCGGCTGGGTCGGCTTCGGAGCCTGGCTCCTGCCGGTGTTCTGCTTCTGGTCGGCGTGGCTCTCCTTCCGGCATTGGCGGCGCCTCACCGGGACCCGCCTCGCCGTCATGCCGCTGAGCGTGCTCGCGCTGGCCGGTCTCGCCGCGATGTTCGAGAGCTTCGGCACCTCGGGCTATTTCCCCTATGGGCCCGGCGGGGCGGTCGGCCAGGCCTACTACGGCCACATCCTGAAGCCGATCGTCGGCGATGTCGGCACCGCCCTGCTGATGGGGACCGCCTACCTGTTGGCGCTGGTCTTTGTCTTCGACAAGGACATCTCGGCGGAGGTGGGGAAGCTGCTCGCCGAGTTTGCCGCCTGGCGCGCGGAGCGGGCCCGGCGGCGCGCCCTGCTCCTGGAGCAGAGCGACCTCGCCCGCCTGGCCGGACGCCGGACTGAAGGCGCGAAGACCGCGCGCGCCCCCCTGGAGCTGATGCCGGTCGATCCGGAGAACAAGAATGTCCTGGTGGCCAAGCCGAGCGAAGCCAAGGCGGCGCCGGCGCGATCCGCCGCCGAATCCAAGCCGGATCCGGCCAAGCGCGCCGAGGCGAAGGCGGAGGCCAAAAACGGCTCCGAGAAACCGGCGGCGGGACGGATCTCCCTCAATATCGTCAAACCCGAGGAGACCAGGAAGGCCAAGGCCGGCGTGGTGCCGAGCGCCGAGGACAACTACACCTTCCCTCCCCTGGCCCTGCTCAAGGAGCAGGTGCGCCAGTCGGTCCAGAGCAGCGAGGAGGAGCATCGGCGGAACGCCGAGAACCTCCTGCGCATCCTCGGCGAGTTCGGGGTCGAGGTCACGCTCGGCGAGATTCACGTCGGGCCGGTGATCACGCGCTACGAGGTCGTGCCCGCGCCCGGCGTCCGGGTGGAAAAGATCTCCGGCCTGGACAAGAACATCGCCCTCGGGATGCGGGCGCAGTCCGTCCGCATCCTCGCGCCCATTCCGGGCAAGGCCGCGGTGGGGGTCGAGGTGCCCAACGAGAAGTCAACGCCGGTCGGCCTCCGGGAAATCATCGAAAGCGAACTCTGGAGCTCGACGCGCGCGGAGCTGCCGATCGCGCTCGGCAAGGACGTGTCCGGCAAGCCGCTGATCTCCGACCTGGCCAAGATGCCCCACCTCCTGATCGCCGGGGCCACCGGTTCCGGCAAGTCGGTCTGCATCAATGCCATCGTCGCCTCGATTCTCTACTCCAAGAGCCCGCACGACGTGCGGATGATCATGGTCGATCCCAAGGTCGTCGAGTTGAAGATGTTCAATGCGCTGCCGCACATGCTGATCCCGGTCCTGACCGAGCCGAAGAAGGTCCCCGCCGCGCTCAAGTGGCTCCTGCGCGAGATGGAGCAGCGCTACCAGATTTTTGGCAAGGCCAACGTCCGCAACATCATCGGCTTCAACAGTCGCAAGAAGGGCGCCGGGGCCGAGGCGCCGCCGCGGGAGCAGCAGGGCGCGCTCGCCGGCCTGGATCCGCTGGAGGTGGACGATGGCATCGAGGTTCCGGAGCACCTGCCCTACATCGTGGTCATCGTGGACGAGCTGGCGGATCTCATGATGGTGGCGCCGGCGGAGATCGAGACCAATGTGGCCCGCCTCGCCCAGCTCGCCCGTGCCGCCGGCATCCATCTCATCATCGCGACCCAGCGACCCTCGGTGAACGTCGTCACCGGCATCATCAAGGCCAACCTGCCCTCCCGCATCGCCTTTCAGGTGGCCTCGCAGATCGACTCGCGCACCATCATCGACACCAAGGGGGCCGAGACGCTCATCGGACGCGGCGACATGCTCTTCACCCCTCCCGCCAGCTCGAGCATCCTGCGCGCCCAGGGCGCTTTCGTGGCCGACGACGAGATGCAGGCGATCGTGGATTACCTGAAGGAGAACAACGATCCCCCGGTGTACGCGCAGTCGGTCCAGCAGCAGATCGACCGGACCGCCCGCGAGGAGGAGGAGGGCGAGGATCCGGAAGACGACGAGGAATTGGGCGACGACAGCGAGCTCTACCAGCAGGCGCTTGAGGTGTTGAAGTCCACCCGCCGCGCGAGCACCTCCATGCTTCAGCGCCGCCTTCGCATCGGCTACAACCGGGCCGCCCGCATCATGGAGGTGATGGAGGAAAAGGGCATCGTCGGTCCGGAAAACGGCTCGAGCCCGAGGGAAATCCTCGTCGATTTGGACAGCCTCTAGTCCGCGGCCGGGGCGGCGGACACTTCCTGCTTTCCCTTCGGACCAAAAGCTTCTAGGTGAATACCATGCAGACTATCGGCGAACGCCTGGAAGACGCGCGGAAGCGAAAGGGCATCTCCATCCGCGAAGCCGCCGAAGCGACCAAGATTCGCGGCGACTACCTGCAAAAGTTCGAGGGCAACCAATTCGACCTCGACCTGTCCGGCATCTATACGCGTGGTTTCCTGCGCAACTACGCCCTCTTCCTCAAATTGCCCGCCGAACGGATCATCGACGATTTTGACGCGCTCGGGCGCGCCGACACCCGCCCGCATCCCCCCAGCCGCGAGGTCTATGGGCGGATGGATCTGTCCATCGCCTCGGCGGAGGATCGCGCCGATCACGCGCCCGCCGCCGTCGGCGACTTGTCCCCGCGTCCCGGATCTCCCCTGCGCGGCCACAACAACCTGCCCAAGCCACCGGCCATCGATCCCGCGCTCGTCTTCAAGGGTGGCATCGCCCTCGCGGGGATCTTGGTCCTCGTCCTGATCATCTGGATCGGCAAGGCGCTCATGGGCGGGCCCAGTTCGGCCTCGACCGAAACGCGCAGCCGGACGGCGGCCGCAGCCGAGCGGAGCTTCATCCTCATCGCGCTCGACACCGTGCGCGTGACCGTGACGCTGGACAATGGCAGCAGGGTGCTCCTGCCCGCCACCACCCTTGAGCGCGACCAGCGGCGCACGTTGCCGTGGCTCGGGTCAACCCTGATCCAAGCCGACGTGGGAGCCAATGTGCAGATCGAGGCCGACGGAAAGCGCTACGCCATCCCGGCCGGACATAACGGGGTGCGGCTGCCGGCGCCGCAGTAAGGCGCCCGCCGCTCAGCGCAGGCCCGCGGGCACGCCGAGGATTTCGCGCAGGAGAATCGCCCGGCGGACGCTGGCCGGTTCACGCAGTTCCGCGAGCCACGGTGAAATCACGGGCAGCGGTGTGCTCTGCGCCGCTTGCGCGATGCCCGCCGCCGACCGCCGCGCGGCCGCATCCAGCACGCTCGCCTGCTCGGCCAGCCAGCGCTGCCGCTCCAGGACCTGCGGATCATCCAACCCCGCGGGCGGGAGTCTTTCGGGGGCCTGGGCCGGTTTCGCCATGCTCCGGTTTGGGCCGCCAAAGGAATCGAGCGGCGGAACCTCGCGGCGTTCCATCAGCCCGCGCCAGCCCTCTCCTCTCGCGGATCTGGCTGGCGTCCCGGCGGCCGGCGCTCCCGTGGCGGCGTCCTCCCCGGAGCGCCGGCCGCGCCGTTCGGCGATCTTGCGGCGCACCTCCTCCTGGACCCGCCGCGTGCGCTCGGCCTCGTCGGCCGCCGCGGGCTCGGCGGCGGCGTCGCTCCGCTTCAATTTCTTCCAGGTCGCGATCAGCCACGCTCCCAGCGCGAGCAGCAACGGGAGCAGGTTTTGCATGCTCCCCAGCAGGTCGAGCGGATTGGAACTGCGGGCGAAATAAGTCATCGGCGGGAGCCGCGGGGAAAATTACTTTTTCTGCTCGGGCTGGGCGATGCTCGAGCGCATGGCGGTGTCGGCCTGCACATTCTCCATCCGGAAGTAGTCCATCACGCCGAGCCGGCCGCTGCGGAAGGCCTCCGCCATGGCCAGCGGCACCTGCGCCTGGGATTCCACCACCTTCGCCTGCATCTCCTGCACGCGGGCCTTCATCTCCTGCTCGAGCGCCACGGCGGCGGCGCGCCGGATCTCGGCCTGCGCCTGCGCCATGTTCTTGTTGGCCTCGGCCTGCGCGACCTGCAGCCGCGCCCCGATGTTCTCGCCCACATCCACGTCGGCGATGTCGATCGAGAGGATCTCGAAGGCCGAGCCCACATCGAGGCCGCGGGCGAGGACCGTCTTCGAAATGCTGTCGGGCGCCTCCAGGACGTGCTTGTAGCTGTCGGCCATGCCGATCGTCGTGACGATGCCCTCGCCGACGCGCGCGATGATCGTCTCCTCCTTCGCGCCTCCGACGAACCGGTCGAGATGCGTGCGCACCGTGACCCGCGCCTTGACCTTCACCTGGATGCCGTCCTTGGCCACGCCGTCGATCGTCGTGCGGCCGCTCTCGGGATTCGGGCAGTCGATCACCTTCGGATCCACGGAGGTGCGCACGGCCTCGACCACGGATTTGCCGGAGCCCTTGGTCGCGAGATCGATGGCGCAGGCGCGGTCCCAGTCCAGCGAGATGCCCGCCTTTTGCGCGGCGATGAGCGCCTGCACCGTCGGCACGACGTTGCCGCCCGCGAGGTAGTGCGCCGAGATCTTGTCCGTGTTGAGCGGGATGCCCGCCTTGACCGCGGTGATGCGGGCCGTCACGACGAGATTGTAGGGCACCCCGCCCAGCCGCATCCCGATCAGGTTCATGATGCTGACCGGCGCCCCGTTGAGGCGGGCCTTCAGCCAGGTGCCGATGTAGGAAAGGAAGATCCCCACGAGGACGAGGGCGACGATCGCGATGGGAATGATGACGATGAGGGGGAGATTGTCGGACATGAGGAGGGATGTGAGACCGCTAGGCTTGGGAAACGATGAGACGGAAATTGTCGACGCCGACGACGCGCAGCGCGGCGCCCAGCGGCGCGTGGCCGGAGCGGCAGAAGGCCTCATAGCGCTGCCCCTCGACCAGGACGTAGCCGCTCGGCGCGAGCGTGGTCAGCGCCGAGGCGCTCCGGCCGACGACGGTCTCGGCGAGCGCGGGCGGCGCCTGGGGCGTGCCCGAGGTGGAGTGGACGACCAGCCCCCGGCCGAAGCGCGTCCGGGGGAGGATCCAGAGCTCGATGTAGATTGTGATGCCGAGGAGAAGGAGCGCGGCGAGGCCCGCGCACCCGGCGCCAAACGCGCCAAAATGCTGGTAGGCCAGGGCACAGCCCCCGGCCATCACCGCCGCGCCGATCGCCGCCAGGAGAAAGCTGGCGGCGAAGATGTCCAGCGCGAGGAGAAGAACCCCGGCGACAAAGAGGAGAAGGATTGTGGTCATGATGGCACGCGGTCCACCACCAGCCCAAAATCCGAAAGGCCGCGCACCACCACGGTGGAACCCGGCTCGATCGAGCCCACCTCCACCTTGGCCTCATACCGGCGGCCGTCGATCTCCACCTGGCCCGCCGGGCGCAGGGCCGTCATGACCCGGGCGTTGCGGCCCACGAACGCGGCCAGTCCCGTCCCGGCCGCCACGCCGCCCGATTGGGCGACGCCGTGATCGGCCGCGCCGACCACCAGCCGGTCCCAAACCCATCCCTGCGGCAGAAAGCGCACCAGACAGATGGCGAGCACGACGGCGAGCGCCAGGCCCAGGCCCAAATTGCCCAAGGGCCGGATGAAGGCATGCGCCGTCCAGGCCACCTGCAGCGGTTCGTTTGGCCAGAGGTCGGACATCGACCAGACGAGGGCGCCGCCGATGAGCACGATGCCGATCACGCCCAGGAATCCCGCGCTATGAAAAAAGGCCAGCTCGAGCAGCACCAGGACGGCCCCGAGGGCGAAGATCAGCAGCGGCTCGTGCCCGGAGAGTCCGGCCACGTGGCTGCTCAGAAAAACGATCGCGAGCAGCACGACGCCGGCCACGCCGAAGACGTTGAAGCCGGGCGTCTTGAACTCGATGAAGAGGGCCAGGAGACCGAGGCCCAGGATGATCGGCGAGATCCCGTTGAGAAAGACCGACAGCCGCTCCGACCAGGTGACTTCCAGGCGCTGGACAATGAAATTGCCCGCGCCGAATTTCCTCGTCAGCAGGGCGTCGATGTCCGGCGCGATGCCGGTTCCCAGCAGGGGCCGGGCCGGCTCGCCATAGGTCTTCATCGCCTCGCCCGCGGTGAGCGAGAGCAGTTCTCCCTTGGACTTGATGACGTCGTCGCCGATCTTCAGCTCCGTGTCCGCGTCGATCATGGCCGAGATGACCTGACCGCGGTAGCCTTTGCCCTCCGAAATCGCCCGCATCCGCGCCTTGAGGTAGCTCACGAGCTTCTGCTTCATCGTGGCGTCCACGTCCTGACCGGTCGAGGTCACCGGAGCCGCCGCGCCGATGATTCCGTCCGGAGCGAACCAGATCTCACCCGTCGTGGCCGAGATAAAGGCGCCGGCGGACATGGCCTCGTTGTCGACATAGGCGATCGTGAGCCCAGGAAACCTGGCCAGCGCCTCCATCATCTCGAGCGTGACGTCGATCGCGCCGCCCGGCGTCTTCAGGTCCAGCACCACCACGTCGGCGTGGTCCGCGATCGCGTCCTTGAGCCCCCGCCGCAGGATGTAGAATTGCGGCTCGTCGATCTCCGCGCGCATCGGGATGACCACCACCCGCTTGGGCGGAGTGACCTCCACGGCTAGGACAGGAGCACTGCCGGCCGACGCTGCCAAGGCACCAACCAGAAACTGGAGCCAACGCCGCATGATGGACCGCCACTAGTACGCTGCGATGGGGGCCTACGCAAGCGTGCTATACCTTCGGTGTGGTACTGTTTGGAGGTAGCGCGGGTTGGCCCCAACCCGCCGAAGTACCTGCTAGGTGCCGGCTTGCCGCGGGAACGATCGTCCCAATCCGCCGCGCTCGGGGCCGGACAAGCTACTTGACCAGCTTGCTGAGAGAGACAATGAGAGCCGCCAGCGTAACCCAGAGCCCGATCATCCAGCGAAGGGTAGTGAGATTGTTTGCGTGCATCCTGTCTTGAAGGCCTTTCTCCACATTCGAGATTTTCTGCGCCAGCACTGCGTTGCCGTCAGAAATCCTCCGGGAGAGGGTTGCTTCGATCCGATGCATTTTGGAATCAAACCCGTCCCTTCCAACTTTTCGTTACTTCACAAACTTGTCCAGCGAAACGATCAGTGCCGCCAGCGTCACCCAAAGAGTAATCATCCAGCGAATTGTCTCCACTTTGCTCGCGTCAATTTTCGCTGAGAGGACAGCCTCCATCCGATCAAATTTTGCGTCGATCGTGCGAAACTGTGCTTCGAACCGTTCCATGCTGACAGAAAGCGTACTGGCGTCGGCCTTCGCAGCAAGACTCCGATTGTGATGTAGCTCCTGGCCTTCGATGGCGGAGCCGATGGCTTGCGTGATGGCTCGGGCTTGCGGTTCTGACAAATCCGCGGATTTAAGCGTCTCGTAGAGTTTAAGGGAATCGACCATGCCCCGATGATGGCAACCGGCGCACGTTCGTTTCCTGAGGCGCGTTAGCCTTTGCTGCTCAAGGTCTCCCGGAAAATCGCCACTGATTTTTCCAATTCTTCGGCCGTGGCATTCAACGGCGGCAGCAGGCGGATGACGTTCCCCCCTGAAGCGACGCCCAGGAGGCCCCGCTCGCGGAGGGCGGCGAGAGAGGGGGCGCAATCGCCGGTCATCTGCACGCCGACCAGGAAGCCGATCCCGCGCACGCCGGCGATGTGCTTCGGGAATTCCGCGGCCAGCGCCTGCAGTGACTTGATCCAGGGCCGGCTGGCCTCGGTGACGTGGGCCAGTAGCTGCTCCCGCTCGATGACATCGAGCACCGCCAGCGCCGCCGCGCAGGCGAGCGGCGTGCCGCCGAAAGTCGTGCCGTGCGAGCCGGGCTGGAAGAGCTCCGCGGACCGCTCCCCCACCCAGATCGCCCCGATGGGAAATCCGCCGCCCAGCCCCTTGGCCATCCCGATGGCGTCGGGCCGGATCCCGGCGTGCTCGAAGGCGTAAAACGTCCCCGTGCGGCCCACGCCGCACTGCACCTCGTCGATCATGAGCAGGAGCCCGCGCTGGTCGCACAGCCGCCGCAGCCCGACGAGAAACTCCGCGCTGCAGGCATTGACGCCGCTCTCGCCCTGGATGGTCTCAATGAAAATGGCGGCGGTGCCCTCGTCGGCCAGGTCGGCGAAACTCCCCAGGTCGTTCAATCGGCCAAAGGCAAAGCCGGGCACCAGCGGGCGAAACCCGTGCTGAACCTTTTCCTGCGGGGTCGCGCTCATGCCGCCGAACGTCCGGCCGTGGAAGGCATGCTCGGCGCAGATCACCTTGTAGCATTTCCCCTCCGCGCCGCTCTTGCGCACGCCGTGCAGCCGGGCGAGCTTGATCAAGCTCTCGTTGGCCTCGGCGCCGCTGTTGCAGAAGAAAACGCGGCCCGGGCCCGCATAGCCGACCAGCCGGCGCGCGAGTTCACCCTGGTTGGGGTGCCGGAACAGGTTGCTCGTGTGAATGAGTTCGCCGGCCTGACGCCGCACCGCCGCCACCCAGTGGGGATGGCAGTGACCGAGCGCGCTGACCGCGATGCCCGAGGTGAAATCCAGGTAGGCCCGGCCCTCGTCGTCCCAGACCTGCGCGCCGCTCCCGCGCACGAGCGTGAGCGGCGGCCGGGCATAGTTCTTCATCACGTGCGCGTCATACAGCTCCGCCGCGCTGCTGCGGATCAGGGAGGCGTTCATCCGTGCACGATTTCGGTGCCGATGCCCTTGTTCGTGAAAATCTCCAGCAACAGGCTGTGCGGCAGGCGCCCGTCGATGAAGTGCACCCGCTGCACGCCCTCCTCCAGCGCGCGCACCGCGCTGGCGACCTTCGGCCGCATCCCCTGGTCGATGATGCCCTTTCTTTTCAGGTCGTCGACCTGGCTGATCTTGAGGGTCGAGATGAGCGAATCCGGATCGGGCGGCGCGGACATGAGGCCGGGCACGTCGCTCATGTAGACCAGCCGGCGCGCCCGCAGCGCGCTGGCCACGCGCCCGGCCACCAGGTCGGCGTTCACGTTGTAGGGCTTGCCGTCGAGCCCCTCGGCCACCGGCGAGATGACGGGCACGAACCCGTCGGCGATCTCCTTCTTGATCAGCTTCACCTTCACCTCGGTGACCTCGCCGACAAAGCCCAGGTCGACCGCGTTGCCGTCGTCGTCGGTCGTCAGCCTTTCGCAGACGAGCACGCTATCGCCCGGCAGCCCGCGCGGCTTCCCGTTGGCCGCCGCCACCGCGTCGCAGACCGCCCGGTTCACGACTTCGTCGAGCGTCTTCTTGACGATGCCGACCGTCGCCTCATCCGTCACCCGCAGGCCGTTGACGAACGTGGCCTTGAGGCCGGACTCCTCCATCGCCCGCGTGATGGCCTTCCCCCCGCCGTGCACCACGACGACGTTGACGCCGACCGCGGCGAGAAAGGCGATGTCGAAGGCGACCCGGGAGCGCACCACCGGATCGGGATCGTCCATGAAGCTGCCGCCGTACTTGACGACGAAGGTCGCCCCGCGAAAATCCTGGATGTACGGCAGGGCCTCGAGGAGCACCTCGGCCTTGGCCGTGACTTCAGCGACTTTCATTGCGCGTTCATATTCTTGGAAAACCGCGAAGAGTCATAACGCACTCCCGCCGCGCAAATCCATAATAATTTTGGTTGTGTCCCAATTTGCCGGGATGGGCCCTCGCAGCGGCCTCGCTGGCCTCATCGGCCGCGTCTGGGCCGCCTCGCACGGGGCGGCCGGCTTTGCGGACGAGATTGGGATTGGCCAGCATAAGACGCGAAGAGGGCCCATTCCGGCAAATTGGGACACTGTCATTATTTTCGGGACGAGAAATTTCAGCTTCACTCCGGCGCGCCATCCCACCACAGCTCTCGGGGTGCCCGCCGCCGCCTTCACCTTCGCCAATCGCGCCGCCCATCGCGCGTGGCTCGCCGGCCAGGCGCGGCTTCCGGCCGGATTTCGCGTCGGCCGCACCCGCTTCGATTTCACGCCGCGCGAGGCGCCGAAGCCGGCGCAGATGACGCTGACCCTCATCGCCCTCGACCGGCCGACGCCGGATTTCGCCGCCGTCTTCACCCGCAACGCCTTTCCCGGCGCGCCCATCCGCGTCGGCCGCCGCCGCCTGGGCGAGGCCGCGCTGGGCGCGATCATCGTCAACAACAAGATTTCCAACGTCTGCGCGCCCGGCGGCGAGGAGGCCGCGGAGCGCGTCAGCGCCGAGACGGCCCGCCTGCTCGGCTTCGCGCCCGCGCAGGTGCTGCCCAGTTCGACCGGCGTGATCGGGTGGGGCCTGCCGGTCGAGGCGATGCTGGCGGCGCTGCCGCAGGTGGTCGCGGCGCTCGCCGGCGAGTCCGTCCTGGCCGCCGCCGAGGGCATCGTGACGACCGACCTCTATCCCAAGGTGCGGCGGGCGGACCTCGCCGGCGGCTCGATCGTCGGCATCGCCAAGGGCGCCGGCATGATCGAGCCCAACCTGGCCACGATGCTCGTCTACCTCCTGACCGACCTGGCGGTGCCCCGGGAGGAGCTGCGCGCCATGCTCGCGCGCGCCGCGGACGCGAGCTTCAACGCCATCAGCATCGACAGCGACACCAGCACCTCGGACACCGTCGCGCTGGTCTCCTCCGGACGGGTGCCCTGTCCCGACCGCCGGGCCTTCGAGCAGGGGCTCCAGGCCGTCTGCCGGGACCTCGCGGAGGACGTCGTCCGCAACGGCGAGGGCGTGCGCCACGTGTTGCGTGTCGCCGTGCGGGGCGCCGCGGACGCCGCGTTCGCCCGCGCGCTCGGGAAGGCCGTCGTCAACGCGCCGCTTTTCAAGTGCGCCGTCGCCGGCAACGACCCGAACGTCGGCCGGCTCGTGCAGGCCATCGGCAAGTACGTCGGCGCCCAGGCGGCTGCGACCGACCTCTCGCGCCTGCGCCTGCGGCTGGGCGGCATCGAGATCTTCGCCGGAGGGGTCTTCCAGCTGAACCCGGACAAGGAGAAGGCGCTGGCCGCCCACTTCCGCGGAGCGGAACTCTACGCCAGCGCGCCGCCGAAGAACGGGGTCTTCGCCCCGCCGATCGACTACCCTCCCCACGGCCGGTGCGTCGAGATCGAGATCGACCTGGGAAGCGGCCCGGCCGAAGCCGTGGTCTTCGGCGGCGACCTGACCCATGAGTACGTCAGCGAAAACGCCGACTATCGAAGCTAGCTACTGATTCACGTGCACGACCTTCGCCGGCGGGAACCCGTTGAAGTACGTGGCGGAGGCGTGGCTGTAGGCGCCGATATTGACGCTGTAGACGAAATCGTCGCGCGCGAGGTCGGGCAGGTTTTCGGCCATCGAGACGACGTCGAGGGCGTCGCAGGTCGGGCCAAAGACCGAGCAGATCTGCTCCGGTCCCCGCTTGAACGCCTTGATCGGGTATTTGCAGTGGTCGAAGATGACGCCGGAGTAGGTATGGTAGACCCCGTCGTTGATGTAGTAGCACATCTTGCCGTCCCGCACCGCCTTGCCGATCACCTGCGAAACCGCATAGCCGGCCGAGGCGACGAGGAAGCGGCCCGGTTCGGCCAGGATCTGGATGTCGCGCGGGAATAGCCGCTCGATCTCCGTGTTGATCACCTTGGCCAGCTCCCAAAAGGGCTTCACCGAGGCGTCGTACGGCGCGGGAAAGCCGCCGCCGATATCGACCAGGTTCATCTTGGTGTAGCCGCGGCCCCGGGCCTCCGCGAAGATATTGGCGGTGAGGCTGAGCGCCTGGACGTAGTTTTCGAAATTCGTGGTCTGGCTGCCGACGTGGAAGCTGATGCCCTCGACCGTGAGGCCGGCCTGGTCGGCGGCGAGGATGAGGTCCACCGCCTCGCCGGGCGAGGCGCCGAACTTGGAGGACAATTCCACCATGGCGCCCGTGTTCGGCACCTTGAGCCGGAGCGCGAGCCCGGCGTTGGGCGCGTGCTTCCTGATCTTTCGGATCTCCTCCAGGTTGTCGAAGGTTACCAGGGGCTTGTACTGGTTCAGCTCCTCCAGCGTGGCGGTCGGCTTGGTCGGATTGGCATAGATGATCTTGTCCCAGATCCATTGCTGGCGCTCGGCCGCCGGGAGGTGCTCGATGTTCTTATGGACAATCATGAACTCGGGCATCGAGGCGACGTCGAAGCTGGAGCCCTCCTTGAAGAGGGTGCGGACAATTTCCGGATCGGGGTTGGCCTTGACCGCGAAGTAGACCTGCACGCGCGACAGATAGCGGCGAAACTGGCGGTAGTTCCTCCGCAGTTCGTCGTGGTCGATCACGAACAGGGGCGTGCCGTGCTCCTGGGCCAGCTTCCGCAACCGTGTCGGGGTGACCATGGCAGACGGTGGCGTCGGGCAAGCGCCTAGTCGCTCTCGCCGACCAGGAAGTTCTGGAACTGCCAGGGATCCTTCAGGTCGAGATCCGGCCGGTTGTAGCCCTTGAAGGCGTTGACCCGCCCCTGGAGGGGCGTCCAGTCCGAGGCCTGGGAGATGAACTTGCCCAGGTAGGGCTTGGAGACCTCCAGGATGGCGTCGTGCGGGAGGTCGTCCGGCACGCATACGCCCATGGCCGGATTCTCCATCATCCACCGCGAGGCCGCCACGACCGAAATGGCGACCTGCATCGTGGTGGCGTTCTGGTGCGGGACCAGGCGGCGGGACTCCTCGATGCTCAGGTCGCTGCCGATCCACCAGGAGTTGTAGGCATGGCCCATCAGCAGCGCGCCGAGAATGTCCGCGCCGCTGGTGATCTCGTCGTTCATGATCCGCTGGTTCTTCACCAGCTTGTAGTCATAGCCCTTGAGCTCGTTGAGCGAGGCGATGGCGCAGTCGCACGGGCAATAGGCGTAGTGCATCGTCGGCCGATAGACGGCCTTCTTCCCCTCCCAGACGGTCAGCTTGTCCGAAATCGTGAAGGCCTCGCCGTGGCGCACCACCATGCCGGTGATGCGGTAGTTCGGGACCCAGGAGCGGACCCACGTGTTTATGCCCATCCGCGCCAGGCAGATCTGGTTGCGGGGGCCTTCCTTGTGGGTATAGGCGAACTTCGGCAGCTTCTTTTCGTGCGTGCCCCAGCCCATCTCGGAGGTGGTCGTGCCCTCCTCGCGGAAGCCCTCGATGCTCCAGGTGTTGACGAATTCATCGACCTGCTTCGGCCGGTCGGTGATCTGGGTGTCCCGCTCGCTGCAATGGATGACCTTGACCCCGATCTTGCGCGCCAGGTGGTTGAAGCTCCGCGCGGCCATGTAGCCGGCGATGTCCTCAGCCGCCTTCCCCTTGACCTTCTTGTCGGCGAGCAGGCTGCGGCCGATGTCGAGCAGCCCCTGCTTGGTGAAGTGCGAAATGAGGCCCGGATTGGCGCCATGCTCGATCACGGCGGTTGCGCCCTTCTCCTTCCATTTCCCGGTCATGCGCCGGAGGTTCATGTGCCGCCAATACAGGGTGCGCTTCACCGGAGGCGTATGCGGGCCGCCGGCGTACGGATCCCAAAGCTCCGTCGAGGTGTTGATGTAGAGGACCCCGTGGTCGTGGCACCACTGCAGGATCTCGCAGGCGTCGATATTCCACGCCAGGTCGATCAGAAGGTCGCCCGCGCCGACGTGCTTCTTGAGGATCCGGGCCATGTTTTCCTCCGTCACGCGGTCGCGCACAAAGCGCACGCCCAGGGCCGTCCATTCGCCCAGCTTGGCGGCCCGGTCCTCGAAATCCATCACCGTGATGTTCGCCGCCGGCACCGCGATGTGCTTGAGCAGGATCGGGAGCGTGCACTCGGCGACCGCGCCATAGCCGACGAATAGGATTTTCTTGCTGAATGTGGTTGGAATCATGGGGCCCCGGAGAGGAGAGGGAAAAAGAGAGGTGTTCGTGCGGGAAACGCCCTCGACTGACAAGCGTTTTCCCGGCCGAAGCCGGTTGTCGCCAATCTGTAACCGCCTTCGTCATGCCGTTAGCCGAGACCGGCGGTCTCGTCGAAGCCGGACCAGATATTCATGATCTGCACCGCCTGCCCGCTCGCACCCTTCCAAAGGTTGTCGAGCGCCGAAGTCAGGACGAAATTGTCCGTCCGGGGGTCGTGCACCGCCGCGAGGTCGATCCGGTTGGTGCCGACCACGTGGGCGGTGTCCGGGGTCTCCCCGCTGGGCAGGAGCGAGACGAAGGGCGACGCGCCATAGGCGGCGCGCCATGCGGCATAAATGGCCTCCGTCGTCGCGCCCGCGGCCGCCGGAACGGTGATCGTCGTCGCTATGCCGTACCGCATGGGTGCGAGGTGCGGATTGAATTGGATCACGGTGGCCGCGCCGGTCCGAAGCTCGAGCTGCTCCTCGATCTCGGCCAGGTGCCGGTGATTGGTGAGGCCGTAGGCCTTGGCGCTCTCCGCCCGCTCGACAAAAAGATAGGGCTCCTCGACTTTCCGGCCGGCGCCGCTGACTCCACTGAAGGAATTGGCAACGATATGGCTCCGGGATATCAGCCCGGCCCGCAGGAGCGGCACCAGCGGTACGAGTACGCTCGTCGGATAGCAGCCCGGGGCGGCAACCAGCTTTGCCTCGGTGCGCCAGGCGGGCGAGGTCAGCTCGGGCAGGACGAACCGGGCCTGCGGCAAAAGCTCGGGCGCATGGTGCTCGCCGTAGTACTTCCGGTAGGTCTCAAGGCTGACAATCCGGAAGTCCGCGCTCAGATCGATGACCCGCAAGCCCGCCGGCACCAGCGCCTTGGCATAGGTGGCGGCGGCACCATGGGGCAGCGCCAGGAATATGAGGTCGAGCCCGGATTTGGCCATAGCCACCGGATCGGGCTCCGTGAAAACCAGGCCCGCGTCCCGGCCCCGCAGGGCGGGCATGACGCGCGCGAGCGGCTTGCCCGCGTGCGTCCGCGAGGTCACGACCGCCAGCCGGGCCTGCGGATGCCCGAGGAGGATCTTGACCAGGACTTCGCCCGAATAACCGGACGCGCCGACGACGCCGACTTTCATGGGGGCAGAATTCAGAATCCAGCTTCCGGAATCGAGATTGAATTTAGTGGAGACAAAAAAGCCCGCGCCTCGGAGGCGCGGGCTGCAAAATGCGGCGGAAGCGCCAATTACCAGGTATAGGTCAGGCTGACAGAGAACACGCCCTTGCCGTTGACCTCGGGGCCATGTCTGCGGGCGAAGCCCTGCTGCTTCACGTAGGCGTCGAAACCGGCATCGTAAGCCCAGCCCACGGTCAGCTTGACGTCCTTGGTGAGGTTGTACGGAGCCGCGACGCCGAGCGACCAGTAATCGCCCCAGGCGTGGGTCTTCGGAACCGAGTGGTTGTACGCGTTGTACTGGTAGTACGTGCCGATCGAGCCGCTGAAATCGAGCTCGGTGCCGAGGTCCTTCAACGGGAGTGCGTAGGACGCATTCAATTCCTCGGTCGGGGCCCGCAGGGTCACGTCGTAGTAGAACTTGGGCTGCAGCTTGAAGCCGTCGACCAGATAGTTCAGTGCGAGGTTCGGCTCAACCGTGGCGTGAAAGAAGCCCAGGTTCGTCGGCGCCTTGGTGAAGGTGTAGAGGCTGATGCCGGGCTCGACGCTCCAGGCGCTATTCAGCGGGTAGGTATACGACGCGTAGCCATCAACCTCGGGCTCGGACTGGCCTTGGACGAAGACGGAGCCGATGGGGTTGCTGGCCCAAATGCCGACGTCCCAGGCGTTGTTGGTGGCATCGATCGCGCCCTGGAAGGAATCCTGGCCACGGCGGTTGCCGCGGAACATGTACTGTGAGACGTACGTCGGGGAGATGGAGTAGACCCAGGTCGGGGGCATGGGCGCCATCGGCGCCGTAGCGGCCATGGGAGCAGCCGGAGGCGGCGAGGACATGGTCGCGTCGGTCTGCGCGTGCGATTGTAGGACTCCCGCAGTGCAGGCACTGAGGAGAATGGTGAGGAGTTTTTTATTCATTCTTATTTGTGGTTCTTTATGCGTGTTTCTCTTTAGGTCGCGAGAAACTGGTAGCGCTATGACTTCACTGAGCGCCGCCTGTTCCAAGCTAACACGCAAGGTGGGATTAAATGGCAAAAGCCCTGGGATTGACAAGGGTTTTTCCACCAAAATGTCGTGATCCGTAACTTTATAAGTCATTAATATTTTGATGTTAGCGGAACATTCGTAACAAACGTCCCCACGATTTATACAGGGGGTAAGTTTGGCCAAAAAAGGAGGTGAGGCGCGTTGTCCGCAATGCGCCGGGCAGGGATCGGGCGTCGACGCACCCGCCGGCGGTTTGGGGACAAACCGCCCTACCTCCGACCAAGCCCAAAATCCGCCGCGGCGCGATTAACGCTTCGAGAACTGGAAGCGCTTGCGGGCGCCCGGCTGGCCTGCCTTCTTGCGTTCCTTTTCGCGCGGGTCGCGCCTGAGGTGGCCCGCCTTCTTCAAGACGGGTCGGAGCTCGGAATTCATCTTCTGCAGGGCCCGGGCGATCCCATGGGCGACCGCGCCCGCCTGGCCCGCAACCCCGCCGCCGTTCACATTGGCGATGACGTCGATCTTTTCCCTCAAATCCGAGGTGATGAGGGGGGCGTAGGCCTGCTTGGCGAAATTTTCGTGGCTGAAATAGCTGTCAAAGGTGCGGCCATTGACCGTCAGCTTGCCGCTGCCCGAATTGAGGCGGATGCGGGCCACGGCGGTTTTGCGGCGGCCGGTGCCGATGAAAATATTGTCGGAAACGCTCATGGGCTCGATCAAACGGAGATTTTGACGGGATTCTGGGCTTCGTGCGTGTGCTGCGGGCCGGCAAAGACCCGCAATTTGGTCAGCATCGTGGCCGCGAGCCGGTTCTTGGGCAGCATCCCCTTGACGGCATGCTCGATGATGAATTCGGGATGCTTCTGGCGCATCAGCTTGAGGCTGCGGAAGCTTTCGCCGCCGACGAAGCCGGAGAAGAACATGTACTCATTCTGATCCTCTTTCTTGCCGGTCAGGACGACTTTCTCGGCGTTGATGACAACGACGTAGTCGCCCGTGTCGACGTGGGCGGTATAGGAGGCTTTATGGCGGCCGCGGATGAGGTTGGCGGCCTTCACCGCGAGACGACCAAGCACCTGCCCATCGGCATCGATGAGATGCCATTTGGGTTGCACCGTCTCCTTCTTAGCGAGGAAGGTTTTCATGGGAAAAGAGGTCAAGAGCTAGAGCATCGGCAAGGGCTGTCAACTGCTCTTTTCGGAAGGGCCTTGTTTCCCGGCTGGGAAAGGCTTATGGCGAGCCATGCATCAACGATTCCCCCTTCTCGCCGCCGGCATCCTCGGCGCCAGCGGGGTCGCCGCCGGAGCACTGGGAACGCATCTCCTGAGCCCCTATCTGGCCGGGCATGGCATGCGGGAGGCGTGGGAGACGGCGGTGCGCTACCAGCTGTTCCACGCGCTGGCCCTGCTCGGCGTGGCCGGCTGGCTTCGCCCGGCGCCCGGCGTCGCGGCGGCCGTGCGCGCCGTCCGGGCGGCGCGCTGCTGGACGGTCGGCACGATCCTCTTCTCCGGTTCCCTCTACGGGCTGGCCTGCGGCGGCCCGCGCTGGCTGGGTCCGGTAACGCCCTTGGGCGGACTGGGCCTGATCGCCGGCTGGATCTTTGCCGCCGGCGCGGCCGCGGCGCCGCGCCCGGATCATGACGGCTGATTTCCCCCTTCCCCCCGATCTGCGCGCCATGCTCGAGGCGGTGCGGCGGACCGGGCGCCCCCGCCTGGTCGGCGGCGGCGTGCGGGACTGGCTCCTCGGCCTGGAGCCCAAGGATCTCGACGTCGAGGTGGCGGGCGTCGATTTCGAGGGGCTGCGCCGCGTTCTGGCCCCGTTTGGGGCGACAGACATCGTCGGCCGTAGCTTCGGCGTTATCAAGGTGCGCAGCACCGCCAGCGGGGCGGAGTACGATTTCACCCTGCCGCGGCGCGAATCGAAGACGGGTGCGGGCCACCGCGGCTTCGCCGTGCAGCCCGATCCCGGGCTGAGCGATGCGGAGGCCGCCGCGCGGCGGGATTTTACGGTCAACGCCATCTCTTACGATCCTTTCGACCATGCCATCGTCGATCCCCTCGGCGGCCAAGCGGACCTGCAGAAGCGGCTCCTGCGCCATAGCAGCGCGGCTTTCGTGGAGGATCCCCTGCGCGTCCTTCGCGCCTTTCAGCTCGCGGCGCGCTTCAACTTCACCCTCGCCCCGGAGACGGCCGCTCTCTGCCGCGAGATCGTCGCCGCCTTCAGGGAACTGCCCGTGGAGCGTGTCTGGGCCGAATGGGACAAATGGGCGGTCAAGTCGCTCGTGCCATCCCGGGGCCTGGAGGTGCTCGAGCAGACCGGCTGGCTGGTCCATTTCCCGGAGATCGCGGCGCTGCGCGGCACGCCGCAGGAGCCCGAGTGGCATCCCGAGGGCGATGTCTTCACGCACACCCAGCACTGCCTCGATGCCCTCGTGGCGCTCGAAGGCTGGCGCGCGGCCGACCCGGGGCGGCGCCGGCGCCTGGCCCTCGCCGTGCTGGCCCATGATTTCGGCAAACCGTCCACCACCGCCCGGGCCGAGCGCCGGGGGGTGCTCCGCTGGGTCAGCCCCGGCCACGAGGCGGCGGGCGGCCCGCTGGCCGAGTCCTTCCTGCGCCGAATCGGCGCCCCGCATGAGCTGACCGTCCCGGTGGTGGCGCTGGTCGTCCATCATCTCGTCCACCACCGCGGTTACAATTCGGGCTATTCCTCCGGGCAGGTGCGCCGGCTCGCGCGCAGGATCGCTCCGGCGACGCTCGACGAACTCGCGTTGGTGATGACGTCCGATTCGAACGGACGTCCTCCCCTTGAGTCCCCCGAGACCATGGTCCTCATCGCCCGGATGCGCGCCCGGGCCCAGGAACTCGCGCTGGAAAATGCCGCGCCGCGGCCGCTCCTGCAGGGTCGGCACCTCGTCGCCCTCGGCCGCAAGCCGGGGCCGGAGTTCAAGCCCCTGCTCGACGCGGCCTTCGAGGCCCAGCTCGACGGCGCTTTCTCCGATGAGGCCGGCGCGATCGCGTGGCTCGCGGCCCACCCGCCGGAATGAACCACCCGCTTCCCCGGCGCGGTTTCCAGTGGGATCTGGCCCGGCAGGCCGAGCGGCTGGACTGGCTCCTCGCCCAGCTGCCCCGCTACGCGGATTGGGGCTATCAGGAGCTCTACCTCCATCTCGAGGACGCGGTCGAGTACCCCAGCCTTCCGGGCGTGGCGCGGCGCGGGGCGTATTCACAGCGGGAAATCTGGCGGCTCGTGATGGCGGCGGGAAAGGCGGGGATCAAAGCAGTGCCGATCGTCAATCTCCTGGGGCACACGCAATATCTCCTCAACGTTCCGGAGCTGAGGGATCTCAACGAACTGCGCGCTCCCGACGGCACCCCGATGACGCACGGCCAGGTCAGCCCCCTCCATCCGCGCCTGCTGGAGATCGCCGCGAAACTCCTGCGCGACGTGGCGCCGTTCTGCACCGCGGGCGTGGTGCATGCCGGCCTCGATGAGTCTTATCACCTCGGCGTGCATCCCCGGAGCCGCGCGGAGATCGCGAAGATCGGGCGGGCCGGGCATTTTGCCAGCCATGTGCGGCGGCTGCATGGCCTTGCATCCGCGCAGGGGCTCCGCCTGGGCCTGTGGGCCGACATGCTCGCCCTCCTACCCGCCGCCGTCCCTCTCCTTCCCCGCGACGTCATCGCCTACGACTGGTATTATCATCCGTTCCGGCGGCTGCCCCGGATCGAACTGCGCAACTTCGCGGATTACGATCTCGCTGGCCCCCTGCGCGCCCGCGGGATCGAGTACTGGGGTTGCCCGATGGACGGGGCCTTCCGCCACGAGCCCATGCCGATCGTCCGAGAGCGCCTGGCCAACATCGTCTCGTGGTGGCGGCGCTGCCGCAAAACGGGCGCCGCCGGCCTGCTCGTGACCTCCTGGGAACCCCAGCGGCTCGCCGCCGAACTGCCGCAGCTCGTCGATGCGGCCGCCGCCGGCCTGTGGCTCGACGGCGAGGAGGACGTGGACCGGCTGCTGGCGCGCGGCGCGCGCCGGATGTTCGGGAGCCACGGCCCGCGCGTGGCCCGGGCGCTGCGCGCCGCGGATGAGCATCCGTTTTCCGGCTATCCCCGCTGGCAGATCAACGATCGGTGGGACACCGTGCTCGCGCCGGAACCGCTGGCGCCCTGGCGGGCGGAGCTCCGGGTCTGCCGTCGCTTGGCCGCAAAGAAAAACTTGCCGGCCTCCGTCGCGGCTACCCTCGGCTTTCGAGCCTATCTCGCGGAGCGGGATTTTTTTGTGCGCCAATCCGGCCATGCGGTCTGGGAAGTGCGCGCCGCGCTCGCGGCGGGAAACGAAACGAAAGCCCGCTCGCTGCTGATCGAAATGGAGACCTGCGCCGCGGAATTCTCCAAGGCGAGCGCCCGAGGGCTCGCCACCGCCCGCGCCATGTGGCGCCGCACCCGCGATCACCGGATCCAAGGGCCGAATGAACGCGTCCTGGCCGTCGACGCCGCCCGGCTGCGCGCCTGGCGGTCCTGGCTTCAACGCTGCCGGGCCCAGCCCGCGCTCGCCCACTCTGCCTCGCCCATGGCCGGCTCCTGGCAACTCCTGATCCGCGCGCGCAACTTCGCCCCGGCCGCGCAGAAGATCGTCGTGGAGCGGCGGCAGGCCGCTGGATCATGGCAGGACCTGCACGGGCTCTTTCTGATCGAATTCCAAGCCGCCGCGGCTCAGCCCCGTGCCGCCCGCTTGCACTGGGTTTCCGTGCCAATCGCCTGGTCCGGCTCGTCCGCCCAGTTTCCCCCGCTGCGGCTCGCCGTTCGCGGCTTCGGCCAAGTCGCCATCGACGGCGTCCTCCTGACCGACGGCGTGCGCTGGTATTCAATCGGCGAGGGCAAGACCGTCACCCTCGGTCGAAAGGCCCCCACCCGCGGATATCCCGATTTCGACTGGAAGAAAAATCAGGGGACCCGAATGATCGCCCTCGCCCCGTTTTCCTGAGGGCCGCCGACTTCACGCTCAGGCACCTATGGGATGCCAGATCGTCTTGAATTCGAGGAAGTCCCGGATGGCGTAGAGGCCCTGCGCCGAGGAGGCGAACCAGTCGGTCTTGCCCTCGGTGTGGATTAGGCGCGTGCGCTTCACGCTTTCGGCGGCGCCGAGCTGGATCGCCTTGCGCTCGTCGGCGGTGGCGACGGCGGACACGGCGCGCAGGTGCGTGTGCGTCGCGAAGGTCGGCACGAGCTCCTTGCGGAATCCGGTGAGGAGGTTGACCACGCCGCCGGGCAGGTCGCTGGTCGCGAGCATCTCGCCCAGGACGATGGCCGGATAGGGGTGCTTTTCCGAGGCGAGCGCGATGGCCGTGTTGCCGCTGGTGATGACGGGCGCCACCAGCGAAACCAGGCCGAGGAGCGGGGCCTCGTCCGGTGCCACGATGCCGACGATACCCATCGGCTCGGTGACCGTGAAATTGAAATAGGGCGCGGCGACCGGATTGACGTTCCCGAGGACCTGCTCGTACTTGTCCGCCCATCCGGCGTAATAGACGAGGCGGTCGATCGCGGCGGCGACCTCGCGCAGCGCCGCGGGCCGGGTCGCGCCGCCCACCGCGAGGGCCTCCGCCATTTCCGTGCGGCGAGCCTCGACCATCTCGGCCAGCCGGTAGAGGATCTGTCCGCGGTTGTAGGCCGTGCGCCGGGCCCAGCCCGGGCCCGCCTTGGCGGCCGCCTCGACGGCGTTCCGCAGGTCCTTGCGCGTGCACTGCGGAATATTGGCATGGAAGGCGCCCTTGGCGTCCTTCAGCGGATACGTGCGGCTGCTCTCGGAGCGGATGAAGGCGCCGCCGACGTAGACCTTGGGAGTCTTGGTGACCGGAAGGCGGCTCATATCAGCTTTGCGTAGTCGAGGAGTCCCTGGCGTCCGCCCTCGCGGCCGAAGCCGGATTCCTTGTAGCCGCCGAAAGGTGAAGCCGGATCGAACTTGTTGAACGTATTGGCCCAGACCACGCCGGCCTTGAGCTCCGCCGCCATCTTCAGGATCCGCGAGCCCTTGTCGGTCCAGACACCCGCGCTCAGTCCGTAAGCGGTGTTGTTGGCCTTCTCCACCGCCTCGTCCACCGTGCGGAACGTGAGGATCGAGAGGACGGGGCCGAAGATCTCCTCGCGGGCGACGCGGTGGCTTTGGGTCACGCCGGTCAGGAGGGTCGGGCGAAAGAAGAATCCCTTGGACGGCAGGCGGCAGGGCGCCTGGTACAGCTCGGCGCCCTCGCGGACGCCGACCTCGACCAGCCCGCGGATCTTGTCGAGCTGCGCCTGCGAATTGATCGCCCCGACGTCCGTGTTCTTGTCGAGCGGATCGCCGACGCGCAGGACGCGCAGGCGCTGGCGCAGCTTGGCCACGACGGCGGCGGCCACCGGCTCGTGCACGAGCAGGCGCGAACCCGCGCAGCAGACATGGCCCTGGTTGAAGAAGATCCCGTTGACGACGCCCTCGACGGCCTGGTCGATCGGCGCGTCGTCGAAGATGATGTTCGCGGCCTTGCCGCCCAGCTCCATCGTCATCTTCTTGTCCGTGCCCGCGAGAGAGCGCATGATGATCTTGCCGACCTCCGTCGAGCCGGTGAAGGCGACCTTGGCCGCGAGCGGATGCGCCATGACGGCCGCCCCGGCCTCGCCGGCGCCGGTGACAAGGTTGACGACGCCGGGCGGCAGGCCAGCGTCCTGGAAGATCTCCGCCAGCTTGAGCGCCGTGATCGAGGTCGTCTCGGCGGGCTTGAGCACCACCGTGTTGCCCATGGCCAGGGCGGGCGCGATCTTCCAGGCCATCATGAGGAGCGGGAAGTTCCAGGGGATCACCTGGCCGACCACTCCGAGCGGGGCGACGCGGCGGCCCGGCGCCACGTACTCGAGCTTGTCGGCCCAGCCGGCGTGGTAGAAGAAGTGCGCCGCGGACATCGGCACGTCGAAATCGCGCGATTCCTTGATCGGCTTGCCGCCGTTCATCGTCTCGGCGACGGCGAATTCGCGGGCGCGATCCTGCAGCAGCCGGGCGATCCGGAACAGGTACTTGCCGCGTTCGCGCCCGGGCATCCGGCCCCAGGGTCCGGCGGCCGCGCGGTGGGCCGCCTGATAGGCCGCATCCACGTCGGCGGTGCCGGCCAGGGCGATCTCCGCCAGCTTCTGCTCGGTGGCGGGATTGATCGTATCGAAATACCTGCCGCCGCGCGGGGCGGTGAATTCGCCGTTGATGAAGAGGTCGTAGCGCGGCTTGAGTTTCGGATCGGCCGACTCGGGGGCGGGGTCGTACGGCCAGAGATCGCCGAAGATCAGCTCGGGCAGCGGCCGGCCGTTGCGGCCGGAGCGCGTCTTCTTCTCGGGAGCGAGGGTGGGCATGGCGTCAGTAGCTGTCGGCCGCGTCGCTGAAATAATAGGGCGCCTGGTAGGCCCCCGTCCGTTCCCGCTCCAGCTGCCGCAGGAGATCATTGAGGAGGGCGCTCGCGCCGAAGCGGTAGCGCTCGTTCGTCAGCCAGGCGTCGCCGAGCGTTTCCTTGACCGCGATCAGGAACTGCAGGGCCTGCTTCGCCGTGCGGATGCCGCCGGCCGGCTTCATGCCGACCGCGACGCCGGTATCGAGATAGAAATCACGGATGGCCTCGAGCATCACCTGGTTGTTCCCGAGCGTCGCGTTCAGCGGGGTCTTGCCCGTGCTCGTCTTGATGAAGTCGCCCTCGCGGATCGTCCGCAGGGCCAGGAAGGACGCGGCGCGGATGGCGTCGTAGGTCTCCAGCTCGCTCACTTCGAGGATCACCTTGAGGGCGGCGTCGCCGCAGGCCGCGACCACGGCGGCGATCTCGTCCCGGACCTCGTTGAACTCGCCGGCCAGGAAAGCGCCGCGGTTGATGACCATGTCGATCTCGTCCGCCCCGTCGGCCACGGCGGCGCGAACCTCCGCGAGGCGGATCCTGAGCGGGGTCTGCCCGGACGGAAAAGCGGTGGCGACCGAGGCGACCTTGACGTTGGAGTCGGCCACGTGCGCCTTGGCATGCCGCACCATCGAGGAATACACACAGACCGCCGCCACGGACGGGACCCCGGGATCGTCGCTGGGGCGCAAGGCCTTGCGGCAGAGGGAGGCGATCTTGCCCGGCGTGTCCTTGCCCTCGAGCGTGGTCAGGTCGACCATGGAAACCGCCGCCTTCAGGCCCCAGACCTTTGCGGCCTTTTTGATGCTGCGGGAGGTGTACTTCGCGACCCGTTCCTCGATCCCGACGGCATCGACCGGACCGACCTCGTCGATCAGGCGATGCATGGCTTTGGGGGCGGCTGCCGGCATGGGAGGAAAATCATCGCCAGGGACGGCCGGCACTTCAACGGCAAACTAACCCGGGAAGGGGTCGGGCCGCTAGTTGTTAATTCGTCGATACGGCCAGTTCTCGCCGGCGCTTTCGGCGAATTAACAACTAGCGGCCCGACCCCTTGTTCGACTAGCGTCCCGCCGCATGCTAACCGCAGCGGAAGTCAGGGGGCTGCGCTCGTTGCGCGACAAGAAACATCGCGAGGAGCTGGGGTTATTCGCCGTCGAGGGCGAAAAGGCCGTCCGCGAAGCCCTCGCGGCCAAATTTTCCTTCGAGGAGATCTATGCCACGGAGGCCTGGCGCGGCGACCGCACCCAATACGTCACCTCGGAGGAAATGGCCCGGCTCAGCCATTTTCCCATGCCTTCGAGCGTGTTCGCGGTGGGCCGGCTGCGGCGCGCTGAGCTGCCGGAGGGGGCTCTCGGGCAGGGGCTGACCCTGGCCCTGGACGGGGTGCAGGATCCCGGCAACGTCGGCACGCTCCTGCGCATCGCGGATTGGTTCGCCGTCGACCGGGTGCTGCTGTCGCCGGACTGCGCGGACCTGTTTTCGCCCAAGGTGCTGCAGGCCAGCGCGGGGTCCTTCGCGCGCGTTGCCGCGCATACCGGCGAACTCGCGCTCCTGCTCGCGGGCGTGGCCGTCCCGGTGCTCGGCTGCGACTTGGATGGGACCGACGTGCACGCGCTGCCGCCGCTGCGCGATGCGGTCATCGTGATCGGCAGCGAGGGTCGCGGGCTGTCGCCCGCCGTCGCCCGTTTGGTCACCCTGCGGGTGACGATCCCGCGATTCGGCGGCGCGGAGTCGCTCAATGCCGCGGTGGCGGCGGCGGTTGTCTGCGATAATCTGCGGCGGCCGCGATAGCGGCGTCAGGAAAAGCCCGGTTGCAGGCTCCTCCGAGGTAGTGCGGGTTGTCCCAACCCGCGGTTGGCTCCATCCGCGCCCAGTGTCTGCGCGGCGCTTTGGGACAAAGCGCCCTACCTTACTTGTCGCGGGAGCCGCCGCTGCCGCTGCTGCTCTTCTTGCCGCCGCCGGCGGTGAGGATGGTGCCCGCCAGGAACCCGACCGCAAAGACGCCGAAATAGATCAGGCTGGCAGACGCCGTGACCTTGCTTTTCAGCGCAATCGGAAAGAAAAAGTCGATGTTCTGCGTGTTATACATGCCCACATAGAGCATGACAAAGAGGATGGCCAGAGCCACGATGGAACGGAAGATGACTTTGAAGTTCATTGATTTAAGCATTATCTAGGGGCGCCGCTGGCGCTCCGCAAACAGAAACCGGGCCCATGTTACATTTTGAAGGCCATCGGGCATGGAACTTGCTTCAAGGACGATTGTCGTTTACACCTCACCTGCTTTCAAAGAGACCCCATAGGTTCTTTGATTTTCACCCCTCACCGACATGGGTCGGAGGGGCGGTGCTGTGATTTCAGGCGGCGCGCTGCGAGTGTGCGCCGGCTGGGTTGGTTCGAGACAACAGTTTCCCCAAAACGGATAATTTGGGACCGCCACAAGCGGACCCGAAAACGTCCGTGTGCCGCCGGCTTCTGTTGGCGGTGAACGGGCGCTCAACCAACAAGTAGAAAATAAAACTCTCCGCCTCGCGCGGAGTTTATCACAATGAAAACAGTAAACAAACTCGCAGTCCTGCTAAGTCTGGGTTCGCTCGTGCCCCTCGCCGTCCTGGCGAAGTCGCCCGAGCAGGCCTATATCGATGCCAATCGTCCTGCCGCCGGAGTTCCGGTGCCGCTCGCGGTCGTAAGCCCGCGCGTGAGCTCCGACTACATCGGTGCGACGGTTGAAATCGAGTTCACCGTGGATGCCAAGGGCCAGGCTACCGGCTTCAGCGTCAAGTCCTCCCCGGACAGCACGCTGGCTTCGGAAGTGGTGGCCGCGGTGAAGCAATGGCAGTTCGCGCCGGCGCAGCGCGATGGTGTGGCCGTGTCGACCAAGGTCGACCTCCCGGTCCGCATCGTCGATGGCACGCAGGCTCGTTTCGCTGCCAACTAAGTAAAGAAAACAACCAAGGGCGCCTCCTCACGGGGGCGCCCTTGCTATTTCCAGGTCTCAGGTAGCGCGGGTTGTCCCCAACCCGCCGGTCGCTCCATCCGCGTCGAAGGTCCGCTCGGCGCGTTGAGGACAACGCGCCCTACCTCAAGCCATCACTGGCAAAACCATACTCCTACCCTAGCGTCCCTCACCCGGGGACCCTGATTCGGTCGCCACAAGGACGGTTAGGAGCAATACAATGACGGCGGGGAGCATGGTGCAGGCCTTGACGGTTGGCGGGACGCTTGGGTCGGTGGAAGTGACGCTTTCAGGAATAGGCGGTAACAGCTTCCTGTATAATTACGGCTCAGACGATCCGAAAGATGAAGCAAACCCCGGGGTTGTTCCGCCGCCAATGGCATACAACAGCCGGGACCGGCCGGCCGGATCCAACCCGCCGCATCCGCCGCCGGCGCCGGCGCGTAGCCTTGGGAGATGTCCGCAATATTTTCCGTGAACGCACTTGCCGGAGTGCGATAAAATCGGTTTTCTCAACGGTTTAATTCATCGTGTCCCTCGCCCAACGCTGCCTCCGCCCCTGCCAGGTCATTTCGACCGCCGTCGTCCAATGGTTTGACGCGGATTACGCCCCGGGCGGAGCCGAACGGATGCGCCAGGAGCCAGACCGGGTGGATTGGGTGCGCTGCATCCCCTTCCTGATCCTTCACTTGGGATGCCTCGGAGCGATCTGGACCGGCGCCAGCCCGATCGCGATCTGGACCGCCGTCGCCCTCTATTTCGTCCGGATGTTCGCCGTCACCGGCATCTACCACCGATATTTCTCGCACAAGACCTATAGCACGTCGCGGTTCGGCCAGTTCCTGCTCGCCCTCTTCGGCGGGACGACGGTGCAGCGGGGCCCGCTCTGGTGGGCCTACCACCACCGGCACCACCACCAGCACTCCGACGAGGCCGAGGACGCCCATTCGCCGCATGTGCATGGCTTCTGGTGGTCGCATATCGGCTGGATCACCAGCCGCCGCAATTTCCCGACCGATTATTCCCAGGTGCGCGATCTGGCAAAATATCCCGAGCTCGTCTTCCTCAATCGCTTCGACGCGATCGTGCCCCTGGCCTTCGCCTTCACCGTGTTCGGCTTCGGCAAGCTCCTCGAGATCCATGCTCCCGGACTGCACACGACCGGCTGGCAGATGCTGGTCTGGGGCTTTTTCATCAGCACGACCGTCCTTTTCCACGGCACGTCCTGCATCAATTCCATGGCCCACCTCATGGGCCGCCGCCGCTTCCAGACCGAGGACGACTCGCGCAACAGCCTTCTGCTGGCCTTTGTCACCCTGGGCGAGGGCTGGCACAACAATCACCACCGCTATATGAGCTCCACGCGCAATGGCTTCTATTGGTGGGAGGTCGATATCACCTAT
>Ga0302325_10002813_pt1 | contig 41848 bp, 33 predicted proteins | sample Palsa_T0_2_FD_201948 | JGI IMG/M metagenome (GOLD analysis project Ga0302325, IMG submission 201948) | Peat permafrost microbial communities from Stordalen Mire near Abisko, Sweden - Palsa_T0_2 | ecosystem: Environmental > Terrestrial > Soil > Palsa > Peat permafrost | place: Sweden: Abisko...
CCACAAGACCTGATACATTGGTGGAGGCAGAACCTTCATCGGCAATGACCGGAACATTGGGGCCTGAAACCTCACTCCACAGATATGCAACGATCTTGCTGGAGGAATCATACGCGCTTCCCGTCAGGGTTACGGAGCTTGTAGGTAAAGTGATGGTTTGTGAAGATCCGGCATTAACGGTAGGCGCCGGGGGGATAATAGAAACGTTTTTTTGGCAACTACACATGGCAGACATGCCAGCCAATAATATTCCTACGGATAGGTTATTTAATTTCATAAATGGTTGATTAGGTTTACTAAACTGATACAAATAAAGGGGTTAACGGCACCCAAAGTAGCGAGAAATTTCTGCCCCTGCAAATTAATTAAACGTAATTTTCGGTACCTTTGCACGCCTTGTATTTAGACATTTAGATAATTTTAATATCTATGAGTTTTATCCGGAAAAGCAATTCATTCATAAAGGATTTATTACTTGTTTCCCGAATTGGGATTCTTTTCGTGCCCTTTCGTTTCGCCTTCAAATTCCTGCTTAATTTTTCTCTCCTCACCTCCTGGATCAATCGGAATAACCGAAAAGTTCCCTTTTCCGACTTTTATAAACCCTTCCGGGCTTATGCCAACCGCGTCAATTTACATGAATACGTCATTAAGACGCAGGGGTTGGATCAAAAACCCATCCACTATCTCGAATTTGGTGTTGCAGGAGGTACTTCTTTCGCCTGGTGGGTAAAAGCCAACCACCATCCTGAATCCCTGTTTTATGGGTTTGATACTTTCGAAGGCTTGCCTGAAGACTGGCACTTCTTTAAGAAAGGGGCGTTCAGTTTTGATATCCCCTTTATGGACGATGCCCGGGGAACATTCATTAAAGGGTTGTTTCAGGATACCTTGTACAAATTTCTTCGCGACTATAGCCGCAATACAGACAACCCGGCGGTCACCAGGGTCCTTCACATGGACGCGGACCTTTATTCTTCTACCCTCTTTGCATTGACAAGCATGGCACCATACCTCCGGGAAGGAGATATCGTGCTCTTCGATGAATTTAATATCCCTAATCACGAATTTGCTGCCTGGAATGATTTTATCAGGAGCTATTACATTAAATACGAGGTGATCGGAGCGGTGAATAATTTTTACCAGGTCGCTTTCAAAGTCGTGAAATGATTATAGGAAGGACCAGTTGAACGACACCCCTGCAAAATAATTCCTTCCCGGGGCGGCATTATAGAATCGGTTCAGTGCCGCATTGAAATCATCACCTAAGGAATATTTTATATTGAAGGCATTGTCGATCCCGGTGTAGATGTCCAGTCGCAATTTTTTTGAGAGGATCTTCCGCCAGCCAATCCTACTACCCAGCAGATCGTATGACCCCGAAAAGAAGGTATTCGCGTCATTCAGCGGGATCTTAGCCGTATAAGTATAGGTGACATTGGCATAGAACCCTATTTTCAATGTGGCGTCCAATCCGCTGACGATCGTTTGCGGTGCTACGCTGGGCAGGTGATGCCCGGAGAAATTCGACGTGTCCTGGGTGAAAGTTGCATAGTGGAAATCATGCCAGGCGTGGCTGATGAATACCCGTACGTTGGTAAACAAGCCGTTAGCCTGATCGACCAGTCGGTAAGAGACATAGGTTTCCAGACCATGTTGATTCGTCCCGCCCGCATTGACGGAATAGCTGATGCCGTTAGAGTCAATACGCTGGACGATGGCATTTTTGATATGGAAGACGAATCCATCGATATCGATGAACAGCCGGTCATGCAGAAAGCTGCCCCTTGCACCGAGTTCATAATCGATACCATTTTCCGGCTGAAGGGGAGGGCCGACGACGCCGGTGCTCTTTTCCAGTTCCTGCACCGTCGGGGTGGAAAACCCGCGGCTGGCGCTGGCATAGACGCTAACGTCCGGCAGGATCGTTTTTAGCAGGGCGATACGGGGCGCGACTTTATTATTAAAGCGGATAGGGGTGGTGACGGGAGGCGTCACGTTGAATTGCGTAATATTCAGTGCATTGACGTTGAAGCTGGCGCCCCCGGTTATCGTCCAGCCGTCAGGCAGTTTCAGATCGGCCTGGGCGAAAGCCATATAGGTCCAGTTGTTCAGCTTGTCATCCAGCTGAAGGCCGGCCGGTGTACCGTTTTTGTTACCGAAATCGCGGGTTTCGAAAAACCCTTTCTGTGCCTCGGCGCCGGCATTGACCTGCAGGAGGGAGGCCCCGAGCCAGGTTTTGTACTGGAAGACGGTGCGGCCGCCGAAATGAGGCTCCTGCCTGTATTCATAGACCCTGATGCCGGGATTGGTAAAGTCCGTATATGCTCCGTATACGGCTGTGGTATTCTGCCAGTGCTCGTCAAAATGATAAGTGTTGCTGAACCCGGCTGTAAAGTTTTTTTGAAAGATGGCTGCCTGCGCCTGCACCGCGCCCGGAGAAGTGCCTACCGGCGGCCGCGCCATCTTTGGATCGGTATTGTATTCCGCCTCGGTCAGACCGCCGGGCGTTTGATAGTACAGGTCGCTATACAGCATATAGGCATGGATCGTTTGTTTGTCGCTGGGTTTCAGCAATGTTTCCCAACTGCCGACATCCCGCCGCATCTGCGTCTGCTGACGATAGCCGTCACTGGTCTGGTGATCGAAGGCTATGCTGGTGCGGTGATCGCCGTCGCCCAGGTGGAGCATGATATTCGTGCTGTTGGTATTATAACTGCCCCCCGTGTAATCTATGCTGGCGCTTTTTTTCCAAACGGAGGGCATGCTGTTGATCAGCACCGCACCCCCGATGCCTGCCCCATATAAGCTGCCGGCCGTACCTTTGATGACTTCCATCGACTGAAAATTGTAGAAGCCGAGTTCGTTGAGGTACGTATTGCCGCCAGGGTCCGTCAGTGGGATCTCGTTATAATAAATTTTGACATCCCTCACGCCAAAAGGAGACCGTATCGAACTACCCCTGATGTTCAACCGGTAACTGCCGGGCGAACGTTCTTCCATCCTCACGCCAGGATTTTCGTTCATGGCCGATAAGATGCTAAGGTTGCTAAAGCGGTCGAGAGATGCCTTGGTGACAAGGCTTACCGGAGCATCAACCTCCGTGAGCCGCCGGTTTTGCTCATAGGCTTTCACCACCACCTCGTTCAGTGGCCGCGTATCGGACGAATCAGTCAGAAATACAGGCGTATGAGTCTCCTGTGCGGATATGATCGTTCCATAAAAGATGGCGGGAAGCAGCAGCCAGGTGATTTTCTTCATCCGGAGGGTGTGGTTTTGGGCTAAAAAACAAAGATAGAGCAGAATAATCATTATCTTCAAACTACTCAAAAACAAAGCTGTCTGCGATTGAACCGCCTGCCGTTTGAACCCCATTCCAAAGCATGAGCAATAAACAACTAAACCTCTTCGATCTCGCCATGATCGTCGTGAGCCTGGTCATTGGCATGGGCATCTTTCGGACCCCTGTAGTAGCAGCTGCAAGGGCCGGCACTCCTTTTCTCTTTTTTCTCGCGTGGCTGATCGGCGGCGTAATAGCCTTATGCGGTGCGCTCACGTATGCGGAGATCGGCAGCCGATACCCGGTTACCGGGGGGTATTACAAGATCTTTTCCTATGGTTATCATCCATCCCTGGGCTTTGCCATCAATTGTGTCGAGCTTGTGTCCAATGCAGGCTCCGTCGCTGCCGTTGGTATCATCGGCTCGGAATATATCGGCCGGTTTTTTTATGATGGTCCCACGCCCGAGATTTTCAAACAGCTGGTAACGGCCGGCGGGATCATCTTATTTTATATTATCAACCTCTTAGGGCTGAAAATGAGCAGCAGGGTGCAGAATATCCTGACTGTTTTTAAGATCGTGCTGATCCTGCTATTGCTGACCTCCTTATTCGGTCATCATAACGTGACGGTCCATTCCCTGTCCGCTCTGCCCGTCAAAACCGGCGACCATCCGGGCTGGCTGACTGCCCTGGGATATGGGCTTGTCGCCGTATCCTTCAGCTATGGCGGATACCAGCAGACGATCAATTTCGGCGGCGAGGTGCGCGACCCGGGCCGTATCATCCCCCGTGGGATCGGTTATGGCGTCGCCCTGATCATAGTGCTTTATCTTTCCCTCAACTTCGTCTATGTCAAAGTCATTGGTTTCGAACACCTGAAGAATGCCGATTCTATCGGGGCCGTTCTGATGGACCACCTGTTCGGGCCCATAGGAGACAATATTTTCCGGGTCCTGATGTTCCTATCGGTCATGGCATATGTCAACGTCGCCCTCTTAAGCAATCCCCGGGTCATGTTTGCCATGGGTGATGAAGGCATCCTTCCCACCCTTTTCCGGACCACGACGGCCGGTCGCGGGGTGATCGTCTGGTCGCTGACCGCCTTCTCCGCGGTGATCCTTATCACCCTGGTCTTTACCAGCACGGTAGAAAAGATCATCAACTATACTATTTTTCTCGACAGTATTGCCTTCATCACCTCCGCCTCGACCATCTTTATTATGCGGCGCCGGAAAACGGGAGAAGAAAAAGATATCTACCGGATGAAATTCTATCCGCTGGTGCCGCTGGTGTTTATATTAGCTTATGTTTGCGTAGTGACCAGCATTATCCTGGGCGATCCGCGCTCGGCGGTATATGGCGCCCTGATTTTTGCCGGTTTTCTGACCCTGTATTTCCTGATTCGGCACCGTAAAGTGAGGACCGGCTAAAACCCTGGAAAAATTTGTTTTAAATTTGCCCCATGAGTATGAAAAAACTACTGCTCCTGCTAACCTTACCTGTCTCACTTTTCCCCTTCACCACCCGTGCACAGGATTCTCATGCGCAGGATACCGCCCGTGCTCTACACGATACCGTTCCCGTTCAGGCTACCGTCCACGCGCAAGGCAACTGGGACCTGACACGGTGTGTCCAATACGCCGTGGCCAATAATATCTCCGTTAAGCAGGCCGATGTGCAGGCTCGTATCGCCAAACTGACCCTCGATCAAAGTAAGCTCTCCCAGATCCCTACCCTGACCGTCGGCTCTTCAGCCGGCATTAACTCCGGGCGCTTCCAGAATCAGGCCACCTATACGCTGGAGACCCAGACGACCTTCCAGAATAGTCTTTCTCTCCAGAGCAGCGTAACGCTTTTCAATGGCTTCTACCTCCAGCGGACCATCGACGCCAACCGGTTTGCCTGGCAGGCCACCCTCGCCAACACCGATAAGCTGAAAAACGATATTTCGCTCAACGTGGCCAATGCCTATTTACAGGTGCTGCTCGCCGACCAGACGACGGCGGCCTCCCTGCTGCAACTCCACCTTTCCCAAAATCAGCTGGAATTGACCCGCAAACAGGTAAGGGCCGGAACCCTTCCGGAACTCAACGCCGCGGAACTGGAATCCCAGGTGGCGCAGGATAGCAGTACTTATATCACGGCTAAAGGCAACACCATCCAGGCCATCCTAACCCTCAAAGCCTATATGGATCTCGACGCCTCCGTCCCCTTCGACGTGGATACGCCGCCCATAGAAGAGATTCCCATCGAGCCGCTGGCCGACCTGCAGCCCGAGCCGGTCTATTCGCTGGCCCTGGCCAACCAGCCGCTGCAAAAAATGGATCTGCTGCAGATCCAATCGGCCCATCAGACCGTCCGGGCAACGAAAGGGGCCATGTTACCTGTTGTCAGTCTGTTTGGCAACCTGGGCTCGAATTATTATAATACGCCCGGACAAGCGGAGGTACCTTACGCCACTATTACGGATACAGTCGGACATGTGGCCGGCAGCGGTACACCGGTGACCACCCCGTATCAGCTATATAAAATAATAGACACCAAAGCCCCTGGCTATTTCACGCAGATCAATAATTATTTTGCCCAGTCAATAGGGGTCAACGTCAGCATCCCCATCCTGAACCAAGGGATCCTTCGGACCAACTATGCCAAGTCCCGCCTCAATCTTCGTAACCAGGAACTGCAGCGCGACCAGGACAACCTGACCCTCAAACAGAATATCTACCAGGCATATACTGCGGCCATAACGGCCCTGCAGAAATTCGAAGCCAATAAGATCACCCTGGCCGCCACGCAAAAGAGCTACGAATACGCCCAGAAAAGATATAATGTCGGCATGCTCAATACCATCGACCTGCTGACTAACCAGAACAACTTTTTCAATGCAAAGATCAACCTGCTTTCCTCTCAGTTCGATTATGTGTTCAAGATGAAAGTGCTGGAATTTTATAAAGGACTGGGAATAAAATTATCAAAAGAATAACCTAATCATGAATAAGCAAGTACTTCGGATCATTATAGGCGTCATCATTCTCGTCCTGCTGCTGGTCGTGCTGAAGAAGGCAGGTGTGCTGGGCAAGGACGAAGGGATAAAGGTGTCGGCGGAAAAAGCCGTCAGGCGAAATATCACGGAAATAGTCACGGCCAGTGGCAAGGTCTACCCGGAAAAAGAGGTGAAGATCAGCCCTGACATCTCTGGGGAAGTCGTGGAGCTCAATGTAGTGCAGGAAGGCGACAGCGTCCATAAAGGGCAATGGCTGGCCAGGATCTATGCGGATATATATACCACCGAGCGCGACCAGGCTGCCGCGCAGATGGACCAACAGCAGGCGCTGGTCTCCAATATGTCCGCACAACTGCCGGGTCTCAAAGGGGCCATGGATGCCGACAAGCGGGCCCTCGACAGGGAAAAGCAATTGCTGGATCAGAAAGTGGTCTCCCTGTCGGAATACGAAACGGCCGAAAGCACCTACAAATCTGCCCAGGCTGCTTACATGGCTGCCCTGCAAAGCGTAAGAGGAAATGTAGCCGGCGTAGCCAGCGCAAGGGCCAACCTGCAGGTCGCCGCCAAGAACCTCAGCCGCACCACGGTTGTCTCGCCGATTGACGGCGTTGTCTCCCTGCTGAGTATCAAAAAAGGAGAAAGGGTCGTCGGCGCCTCCATGATGGCCGGCACCGAAATGATGCGAGTGGCCGATATGAGCAAAATCGAAACGATCGTAGACGTCGGGGAGAACGACATTCCCAAAGTGCACCTGGGCGATACCGCACTGGTCACGGTGGACGCTTACAACAACCGCAAGTTCCGGGGCCTCGTCACCCAGATTGCCAGCAGTGTCTCCACAGCCAGTGGTGCTACCACGACTATCTCCACCAATGACGTCACCAATTACAAAGTGCATATCCGGTTATCGCCGGATTCCTACAAGGATCTCATCGATCCTGCTCACCCAAAGAGCTTCCCCTTCCGGCCGGGTATGAGTGCCAGTGCAGATATCCAGACCCGCACCCATCCCAGCGTGCTGTCTGTTCCCATTAATTCCGTCGCCACCAGGGAAAAAAATACCGACAATGCGGTCCTCGGCAATACTGACGCCTCGGACAACAGCGACAACAATAAGGCCGATACCCGGCCTGCCGCCTCCGGCTCGGGCGACCTCGATGAAGTGGTGTTCGTTCTTCAGCCAGGCGACACCGTTAGAAAGGTCAAGGTCCGGACGGATATTCAGGATATCAATAACATCGAGATCGTAGATGGATTGAAAGAGGGTGACCAGGTGATCACCGGACCTTATAGTGTCATCAGCAAGACATTGAGAGGAGGGCAGAAGGTCAAGGTGGTGCCCAAGGACAAATTGTTCGAAGGGAGTAACAAGAATTAATTCATTTTTTCCGGAATCCCAAAATCGATTCTGCATGCGTTTTGGAGTGATAGGCAGCGGTAGTTGGGCCACGGCGCTGGTCAAGATCCTGACAGATAACGGGCACCGGGTCCACTGGTGGGTACGGAATGAGGCGAGTATCCGGCATATCCAGACCCGTCATCATAACCCGCAATATCTTTCTTCCGTCTATTTCGATACCAGTCTCCTGTCGCTCAGCAGCCAGGTGCAGAATGTGGTGGCCGCTTCCGATTGCCTGGTGATGGCTGTTCCATCAGCCTATACGTCCGCCACCCTGGAAGGATTGGACCGAAAGGCCCTGCAAGGCAAAAAGATCCTTTCCGCCATCAAAGGCATCCTTCCTGAACACAACCTGCTGCTGAATGAATACCTCCACCGGGAATTCGATGTGGACCTGGCGGATTATTTTACCGTCATGGGGCCCTGCCATGCCGAAGAGGTGGCGGCAGAAAAACTATCCTACCTGACCTTTTCGGGACTTGACGAAGCGCTGACCCGGGAACTGGCCGCCTGTTTTGCAACCGAATATCTCAATACAGTCATCAATGGGGACATATACGGCGTGCAGTATGCCGCTGTGCTGAAAAATATCTATGCCCTGGGGGCGGGCATCGCCCATGGATTGGAATATGGCGACAATTTCCTCAGTGTGTTGATTGCCAACTCTTCGGAGGAGATGGCCGGATTTCTGCGGAAGGTCGCGGTGCATCCAACCAGCTATACGGCATCCGTCTATCTGGGTGACCTGCTGGTGACCTGCTATTCTCTTTACAGCCGCAACAGGACCTTTGGAAACATGATCGGCAAAGGATATTCCGTCAAGGCTGCCCGGCTGGAGCTCAATATGGTGGCGGAAGGATACAATGCCAGTAAATGTATCTATTTGATTAACAAAGAAATAGGAGGAGAAATGCCTATTGCCGGCATGATTTACCGGATTTTGTGGGAAAATGTTAATGTTACCATTGGAATGAAACAAATTGAGCCGTACCTTGTCTAATGTAAGTGAGACCTAAGGTTTCACGGCCGCAAGGCCAAACTAAAAAACGATTTTATGCCACTCTCCTTCCAGGGATTCGGACCTATAGCCATCATTGCGATGGTGCTGATCCTCTCAATAGCTCAGGGGGTGCAGTATTTGCGGAGCCACCACCGGCATCATTAGATAATCAGATACTCGCATCCGCCGGATCGAAGAATAAATCCGCCGCTATCCCATCAGCCAGTAATTTACCTTCCTGCGTTAACACCAGTGTTCTCAAGGCCGTCATTTTACCCTCCCTGATATATCGTTGGGCCCTTTCCGCCAGATTCTGGGCCGCCTCCGCCCCCCAGCGTGCGGCGACATGAGCCAGGTCCATGCCTTCCATGGTTCGCAGCGAAATCATAATATATTCATTTAACTGCTGTACGGGGGTTAAAATCTCCTTTTCGGCAATGATCCCCCCGCCATCTCCGACCACTCCGTCCTCTCTCAGCGCCGCGATATACTTCGCATTGTTCGCGACATTCCATTGCCGTGATGCCCCATCGTAAGAATGGGCCGAAGGCCCCAGTCCAAGATAGGTTTCTCCTCGCCAATAAGAAGAGTTATGCCGGCTGCGATAGCCTGGCAAGGCAAAATTGGAGATTTCGTAGTGCTCATACCCCGCCTGATCCATCCAATCCATCAGCAAGAGGAACTGCCGGGCCTGGTCATCCGGGCTAACGTCCTGGCGGCGATGATTGCGGATCAGTGTATCCAGCGCGGTCCTGGGCTCAACAGTCAGGGCATAGCAGGAAAGATGCGGGACTTGCAGGGCGATAGCCCGCTGCACATTCTCTTGCCAGTGTTGGTCCGGCAGGGTAGGGCCGCCGTAGATCAGATCGATACTGATATTATTGAAACCCTCCCCCTGCGCCATCCGGATGCATTCAGTGGCCTGTCCGGCATTGTGCGCACGGTTCATCCATTGCAGGTCCTCGTTGAAAAAGGACTGGATGCCGATGCTCAGCCGGTTGATCCCGGCGGCACGCCAGGCCCGCATCGTCGCGGCCTGTGTCATATCATCCGGGTTAGCCTCCATGGTGATCTCCACCGCCGGATCGAGGATAAAGGTTTCCCCCAGCTTATCCAGGATAGCCCGCAGTTGTGTAGGGTCCAGGAGAGAGGGGGTGCCGCCGCCGAGATAGACTGTCGCAATCTTTGCCTCACCGATATAATCTTTGCGTTTGTCCATTTCTTTCAATAAAGCGGGGATAAAATCGTTTTTACCCTTCAAAGACGTGGAAAAATGAAAATTGCAGTAGTGACAGGCCTGCCTGCAAAAGGGAATATGAAGATAAATGCCTGCCATCCGATGGTTTTTTGTAGGTGCGAAATTAATCAACATTAACTTGCGGGGGACAGAATGGTAAAGGGATACTGTTGCCGGCTGCTTTTGATCCTGTTGTTGAGCCCGTTCAGCGGTTGGGCGCAGTATGTCCTGCACATTGATCCGGTCGATAAAGATTCATTGTTTGTCCAGAAACGGCTTGGGTTGACTACGAGTTTCAAGTCCCGGGAAACCTGCACGCAATATGTATACACCATTCTGCCTCTCCTCCAGGGTAAGGGATATGTAGCGGCGTCTGTCGACAGTATCACCTATGGCGATAAGGGCGCCAGGCTTCGGTTGTACGTAGGGGATGCCTGGCGTTGGGCGCAGATCGACGTCCGGCATACGGACCCTACCCTGCTATCTGCCGTTAACTGGACATCGAAGGCCTTCGCCGGCCGGCCCATGGACATGCATCAATTCCAGGTCCGCCAGCAATTGATGCTGGATTATATGGAAAATAACGGCTACCCCTTTGCGCGGATCAGCCTGGACAGTATTACATTGAAGGATTCCTCCGTTGTATCGGCGGTCCTCCACGTAGACAAAGGCCCCTTATATAAGATCGACAGTATCCGCATATACGGCACTGCCAGGATCTCCAACCAATTCCTCCAACGCTACCTCAATATACCCAATGGCAGCCTTTACCGGAAAGACCGCCTTCAAGCTATTACCAAAAAGCTGCTGGAGCTGCCTTATGTACAGGAACAGCAGCCCTGGAACCTGACCATGCTGGGCGAAGGCTCCGTGGTCAATCTTTATCTCAGACCGAAAAAGAGCAGCCAGCTCGACGCATTGGTAGGCTTCCTCCCCAGTGATGATCCTGCGGTTGGAAACAAAGTGGTGGTGACGGGCGAGGCGACCATCAATCTGCAAAATACGCTCGGCGGCGGCGAAATCATGCAGCTGGACTGGCAGCAGCTGCAAGCCGGCAGCCCGCGGCTGGATGTATTGTTCCAGCAGCCTTACATTTTCAACACACCTTTTGGTTTGAATGCCTCCTTTGACCTTTATAAACAGGATTCTACTTATATCGACATTAACCTGACGCTAGGCGCCCAATACACGATCTCCGACAATCAGAGCGGCTCGGTGTTCATCCAGGCGGCTTCTTCCAGCCTGCTGAATATCGACACTGCCGAGATCATCGTTTCCCATACCCTGCCTGCTGAGGCGGACATCAGCAGCTTAAACCTGGGCGTGACCTATGATTTCAATAACACCAACTATCGCTTTAACCCGCGAAGAGGCAATGAATTCCATGTTCTCGGCTCCGTAGGAGCGAAAACGGTCCACGAAAACTCTACTATCGTTCAACTGCAGGACCCGAATGATAGCGGTTTCAACTTTGCCTCCCTTTACGATACCGTAAAACTGCATTCCTATCAATACCTGGCCAAGCTGGCCGCTGCCCATTATTTTTCGATCGGCCGGGCCGCCACGCTCAAGCTGGGTTTCAATGGCGGCGTGTACAGCAGCCCCAATACCTATCGTAATGACCTCTTCATGATCGGGGGCTACAAACTGTTACGCGGGTTCGACGAACAAAGCATCCTGTGCTCTGAATATGCCGTCGGCACCCTTGAATACCGTTATCTGACCGGACTGAATTCCTTTTTGTTCGCCTTTACAGATGTGGGATGGGCAGCGAACACGGTACCCGGGTATGACTTGAACAGTATGTTTATCGGCACCGGCGTGGGCATGGCTTTTGACACAAAGGCCGGGATTTTTAATATGTCTTTTGCGGTAGGAAAGCAAGGGAGTGCCGCTTTCGATTTTCATGATACTAAAATTCACCTGGGATATGTCAGCTTTTTCTAGGCAGTACACTTATTTTTGTAACAGCATGACCAAAATCGTTTTTTGCTTATCCCTGCTAACCTGCCTGTTCATTGGCTACCGGTCCGATGCGCAGACCGATTCGACCCGACCGCCAGATGGACTGTCTGTACAACCCCATGATACAGGCATCGTCGTGCAGCCTGTCCTCCGGCATGACAGCATCGTCCACCATCTCTCTCACCGGGACTCGCTGCGCCGCGATTCTGTCGTCCGCGCACGCAGGGCTATCCGTGACTCCATTCGTCGTCTGCAGAGCGCCGTTCCAAAGGATTCCGTTGCTGCTGCAACGATCGCTCCTGCAAGTCCCGTTAATTCCGCAACCGCTGTCACTTCCAGGGATTCCCCGGCGGTAAAGACGCCTGTTCCTACAACCCCTCCACAGGTCGTCCCGACACAGGGGCCGCCCGCGATCAGCTTTTGGGAGAAGGTTTTGTCGATGAACGCTTATTTCAATTTTACGGGCCACCCGGTCGTAGAGATCTTTGCCCTCCACCGGCCCAATTCCAAGGATAGTCTCTTTTTCCTTCTCGTCGCCATCCTGTTCTATTTTGCGCTGATCCGGATCTTTTTTGAAAAATATTTCAATAACCTGATGACCCTGTTCTTCCGGGTATCACTCCGGCAGCAACAGATTCGCGAACAAGTCCTGCAGACCCCTCTGCCCTCCCTCCTGCTGAATATCCTGTTCGTCATCTCTGCCGGGCTGTATGCCTGCTATCTCCTGCATTATTCCAGGCTGGGCGCCGGCGTCCGCTTCTGGGTACTCTACCTGAACTGCATGCTCCTGCTGGGAACGATCTATTTCGTCAAATTCCTGGTACTGAAATTTATCGGCTGGGTATTTTCTATCTCCCGGGCGACCGATATTTATATTTTTATCGTCTTTTTAGTGAATAAAATGCTGGGAATTTTCCTTCTCCCGTTCTTGATTGTAATCACTTTTTCAGGTCCTCAATTGCGGGAAGTCTTTATAACGATTTCATTGGCAATGATTTTTGTATTATGGACTTATAGGATACTAGCCTCTTTCCGTCCCGTCCATAATGAAATAAAACTAACGCCGTTTTATTTTTTTCTGTACCTTTGCGCCTTCGAAATAGCACCCCTGCTATTGATTTACAAGGTGTTATTGACGTATTTGGAAAAAGTGTATTAACTTTGCTAATCCATAGGGGCATCACATGGTTAAAAACGAGGATAAAAAAAAGATTTTAATCACTCAACCCAGACCTGAAACAGACAAGTCGCCGTATTTCGAGTTAGCCAAGAAATACGATGTGGAGCTTGCTTTTCATCCTTTTATTCGCCTCGAGCCTATACCTGCCAAGGATTTCCGCAAACAAAAGATAGAAATTGCCCTGTTCACTGCTGTTGTCTTCACCAGCCGGAATGCCATCGATCACTTTTTCCGGATCTGTGAAGAAATGAAGATCAGCATTTCCCAGGACACCAAATATTTTTGCATCACCGAAGCCGTCGCTCTTTATCTGCAGAAATTTATCCTGTACCGGAAACGCAAAGTGTTTTATGGTGCGGACGGACTGAACAAGAGCATGTTCGACGTGATTAACAAACATAAGGAGAACGAGAAGTTCCTCTATCCCTGTTCGGAGAATCAGCAGGATAACGAGATCATCAACTGGTTAAAGGCGAATAATTGCGGGTTCGCGACGCCTTTTATGTACAGGACGATCAGTAATGATGTGAAAGAGTTCCTTGACCGGAGCGAATATGATATTATCTGCTTTTTTACGCCCAGCGGCGTGAAGAGCCTTTTCGATAACTACCCGAAGTTCAAGCAGAATGGCACCAAGATCGGTGCATTCGGCAGCAATACATCCCGCGCTGTGGAAGAGGCCGGCCTTACGCTGGACATCAAGGCTCCCCTGCCTCAGGCCCCCTCCATGGTTTCCGCCCTCGAAAAATACCTTGCGGTCACAGAGAAGAAAAAGTCAGTCTAGCGCGAAATTTGCTACTCCTAATCTTTCCGGTAAATGAACGACTCCATGGCTAACCGCCTCCAGGGTGAAACCAGCCCTTATTTATTACAGCATGCACATAATCCCGTGGATTGGTACCCCTGGGGAGAAGAAGCGTTGCAAAAGGCGCAGCAGGAGAATAAGCCCATTCTCGTGAGTATCGGCTATGCAGCCTGTCACTGGTGCCATGTGATGGAGCGGGAGAGTTTCGAAGATCCCGATACGGCCCGCTTCATGAACGAGCATTTTGTCAATATCAAGATCGACCGGGAGGAAAGGCCCGATCTGGACCATATCTATATGGATGCCGTGCAGGCCATCACCGGCAGCGGCGGCTGGCCATTGAATGTCTTCCTTACCCCCGAAGGCAGGCCGTTCTATGGCGGCACCTATTTTCCGCCGCGCCCTCTTTATAACCGCCCTTCCTGGAAGGAATTGCTGGCCGGAATCGCCCAGTCCTTCAGGGAGAAGAAAGAAGAGATCGAACAGCAGGCCGGCAGCCTTACCCATCATGTCGCCACTGCGGGGATGTTTGGCATCGGATCGGCTGAAAAGACCTCTGGCGCGACCGCTCAGACTGCCGATCCTTTTAATGCCGAAACCCTTCGACGGATTCGCGATCAGTTGCTGGCCACAGCGGACAAAGAAGAAGGCGGGTTCGGAGGGGCGCCTAAATTTCCGCAGACCTTCTCCATCCGGTACTTGCTGCACTACTATTATTTCACGCACGACGCCGAGGCCCTGCAACAGGCCCGGCTTAGCCTGGACAAGATGGTCAGGGGCGGTATCTATGATCAGTTGGGGGGAGGGTTCGCCCGCTACTCCACCGACAACGAATGGCTGGCGCCCCATTTCGAAAAAATGTTATATGACAATGCTTTGCTGGTCATTGCGCTGTGCGAGGCTTGGCAGCTCACCGGAGACCCCTTGTACCGGGAGGCTATCGAAGGAACGATGGCATTCATTGACAGGGAGTTATCCAATGGGCAAGGAGCATTTTATGCAGCACTGGACGCCGACAGCGAAGGCATAGAAGGAAAATATTATGTGTGGGATAAAACAGAGATAGATGAAGTACTGGGAGAGGATGCAGCGCTATTCTGCCACTATTATGGGGTCACTGCCAGGGGTAATTGGGAGGGGAAGAACATTCTGACCCGGCCGGAGGTTCCCGAGCTTACATCTAATGAATATCAACGGCTTGAGTTGGCCCGGCAGCGGCTGCTGGAGCATCGTTCCAGGCGCATTAGACCAGCCCTGGACGACAAGATCCTCCTGGGCTGGAACGCCTTGATGAACATGGCCTGCTCAAAAGCCTATGCTGCTGTAGGCAACGAACGCTGGCGGCAATGGGCCATTGACAACATGAATTTTCTCCGGACCCGGATGAAAGGGGCTGGCATTCATTTTTATTATCATTCATACAAAGGGGCGGCCCGGATCCCTGCCTTCCTGGATGACTACGCTTTTTTGATCGCTGCCCTGCTGGAATTGCAAGAAATCACCGGTGATACTGCCTGGATCGAAGAAGCGCGGGATATTCTTGTCCAGGTTATTGCCCATTTTGGGGAAGAGGAGACTGGCTTTTTTTATTTTACCCACGACGGACAAAACGACCTCATTGTCCGGAAAAAGGAGATTTATGACGGGGCCATCCCTTCCGGGAATTCGATGATGGCTTCCAACCTATTATATTTGTCTATTATATATGATCGGCCGGATTGGGGCGAAAGGGCCCGTCGGATGGCTGCCGCTCTTAACCGGCCGGTTACAGCTTATCCGGGGTCTTTTGGGATTTGGGCAACCCTGTATCAGGCCATTACGTATACTATTCCGGAGATCGTTCTCACCGCCAGGCAGCCGGACCCTACCCGGAAGGAATTTCTCAGTTGGTTGATTCCTTACCGGGTTTTCCAATCCACGCAAGAGGATAATACCCATTTCCCCTTATTGCGTGACAAGCCTTCCGGCGATACCCCCCAACTCTTCCTATGTAAAAATTATTCATGTCAACTCCCTGTAAATGAAGTGACTACGTTAATCCGCCTCCTCGAAAATGTGAATAATTTTCAATCGAATTTGCACAATAATCCGGTATAGAACGCGTTTGATTCTATAGTGTCAATCCGTTCACCCTTCGGAAACATATTTGTCCGGATGAAAGCTTTGACATTCGAAAAATTAATTTTAAACTTGTAGCGAGATGTTGTCAAAAGATTTATTTTGCCCAATACCCTTTAATATTATGAAAATGAAAAACCTATCCGTTTTAACGGCTTTTTTCGCCATTTTAACAATGGCAAGCTGTAAACTAGGTGGAAAATCCGGCAAAGGAATGCCGGATGACGGGCAACTGCATGGCGTAGCTCCTGCGAGTGCCTATAATCTCTCCAAGCCTCCGGGCATGGTTTATATTCCACCGGGCACCTTCCACATGGGCCCCAGTGATGAGGATGTAAACTATGCTTACACTTCCCGTAATCAGCAGACGTCTATCAGCGGTTTTTGGATGGACGCCACCGAGATCACCAACAACGAGTACCGTCAGTTCACCAACTGGGTGAGGGATTCCATCGCTGCGACCCTCATGCAGTATGGTAAAGATGTCGACGGCCGTTTTGCGATCGACTGGAAGAAAGCCGCCTTGATTAAGTGGGGGGATAAGGCTACTATTGAGAAGATCAATCAGCTGATCATGGAGCCTGACGATCGGATCTTTGGAAAGAAGGAACTGGATACGAGGAAATTTAAGTTCCATTCCGAGACTTTTGACCTGGCTGCAGCCGCCCAGGCGGCCAATGCAGGCAAACCCCGCTCCCAGTTCATTAATAAGACCGATGTGCCTGTTTATCCGGACACCCTCGTGTGGATCCGTGATTTCAGCTATTCTTATAATGAGCCCATGACCAAACGGTACTATTCCCACCCTGCCTTCGGCAACTATCCCGTTGTTGGTGTCAATTGGAAACAGGCTACCGTGTTTTGCGAATGGCGCACTCAATACCTGAATGCCCACCTGGAAGGCAAGCATATGGCTACCGAATCCAACTTCCGGCTGCCTACCGAGTCGGAATGGGAATATGCCGCCCGCGGTGGACGTTCTCAGTCTATGTATCCCTGGGGTAACTATTACCTCCGGAACAAAAGAGGCTGTTTGCTCGCTAACTTCAAACCCGGCCGTGGTAACTACCCCGAAGACGGCGGATTCTATACAGTACGGGCCGATGCTTACTGGCCCAATGATTTCGGCCTGTATTGCATGGCCGGAAACGTGGCTGAATGGACCTCTTCCTTCTATTATGAAGGGGCATCGAATTTCCAGCACGACATGAACCCGGATATCCGTTGGAACGCAAAAGACTCCGATCCCCCCCGTATGAAGCGTAAAGTGATCCGTGGCGGTAGCTGGAAAGATGTAGGTCTTTACCTGCAGACCAGTACCCGCACCTATGAGTACCAGGATACGGCTAAGTCATACATCGGGTTCCGCTGTGTTATCGATCTGGCACCGACGCTGACGAACCAACGATAATCGGGTGAGATTCCGAGCGAAACTCGGCATGAAATTCTCTTTCGGTATGTAAAATTTTTTAGTCAAATAACCGTTTTGATTTTAGGAAAACATAAAAAAAATCAACAGGAACTCTTTGTCCTTAACCCTTTAAAATCCTTTAAAAACAATTTAAATTAATCACTATGAGCGCTGGAGTATCAAAATCTACCGAAAGACTTATCAATATTATTGTGTGCGTAGGCGCGGCCATCGTTATCTTCGGTGCCCTTCAGAAAATCCTGCATACCCAATTGGCGAACTTCTTCCTGACGGCCGGTCTGCTGACCGAAGCCCTGATCTTTTTGGTTTATGCCTTTCTCCCCCCTCCCGGAGGTGAAATGCACGCCCTGGTAGAAGCCCTGCCTAAACTGGCCGGTAGCAGCTCCAGTGGAAACCCTGCTCTGGAAAAGATGGACAAAATGCTGCAGGAAGCCGACATCACTCCGGCTAACCTGACCCGCCTGAGCGACGGTTTCAAGAAATTCGGCACCACTGTAGAAAAGATCAGCGATGTTTCCGGTGCCGTAGCCGCCACCAGCGAATACACGACCAAGACGAAAGAGGCATCCATAGCGCTGGACAATATGAAAGGCGCCTACCAGAATGCTACCAACACGATCTCCAGCTTTAACGCCGCTGCAGACAGCACTAAGCAATTCCATTCACAGGTACAGGTCCTGACCAAGAACCTGGGCTCGCTGAATGCCATCTATGAGTTGGAACTGCAGGATACCAATAACCACCTGAAAGCCATGAACAGCTTCTATGGTAACCTGGTAAAAGCTTCCGAGACCATGCAAGGCAGCGTAACCGACGCTAAGAAAACACAGGAACAAATTGCCCTGCTGGCGAAGAACCTGGGTAATCTGAACCATGTCTATGGTAACATGCTGAGTGCCATGCAAGGCCGTCAGGCATAATGAGGCCAAAAAAGTAAGCCTGCCCGTTTTGTCCGGCCCGCATGAACCTAATGGAAAACCAATTTAAAAGCATTAATTAATTTACTGACCCATGTCTTTACCTAAAGAACCGCGGCAGAAGATGATCAATATGATGTATTTGGTGCTGACAGCCCTGCTGGCACTGAATGTATCCACAGAGGTATTGAACGCCTTTAAGACCGTGAATCGTAGCTTAGAAAGATCCAACGGCGTAGTTACGCAAAAGAACGATCTGACCTATAGTGCATTCGCAGCAAACCTGACCGATCCGCAAACCCAGGCCCTGGCCCATATCTGGGCGCCGCCTGCCGAGAAGGTCAAAGAAATGTCATCTGATTTTACCAACTACCTCGAGACGTTGAAGACCGAACTGAAGAAGGCCTCCGGCGGAAAGATCGTAGATGGCAAGGAAGAATATATTGAAGGTGACCTGGATGCCCCTACCCGGATGTTCGACCAGAATGGACACGGAAAGAAGCTCTATGACTCCTTGATCAATTACCGGCTGCAGCTCCTCGATCTGCTGGATCCTTCTCATTATCCCGACCAGTCCCAAGTCGTCAAGGACGACCTGGCAAAGACGAAGGAAGAGTTTGCTAAACGCCTGCCCATCGATACCCACATCCCGCCGTCAGAAACCGGCGAGGTGGAGACCAAGGACAGCGCTGAGAACTGGACGATCCGTTATTTTCATATGACGCCGACTGTAGCCGCCCTGACGATCCTCAGCAAATTCGAGAGCGATGTGAAGAACTCCGAATCCCAGGTCATCGACTACCTGCACAAGCAGATCGGTGAAGTAAAGATAAAATTTGATAAACAAGAGGCTATCATATCCCCCAGCGCTACTTACGTGATGCCGGGAGACGATCTGGATATCAAGGCCGGTATCGGCGCTTTTAGCAGCGCGGCCAAGCCCACGATCTCTATCAATGGCACGACATACCCCGTCAACGACGACGGCGTGGCTGACTTTAAGACAAAGGCAGAAGGATCCGGCGAACATACGGTGATGGTTCATATCGAATACGCCAAACCTGACGGAAGTATAGTTAAGGAAGACAAGCCCGTAAAATACACGGTCGGTACTCCTTCCGGCGCCTCGATCTTCCTTGAAAAGATGAACGTGGTGTATGTGGCAGAAGACAACCCCGTCAGGATCTCCGGCGGTAGCGTCGGCGCGGAAAAAGTACATGTCAGCTTCGACAAGGGTGAAATTACCCACGTCAGCGGCGACGAATACAATGTCGTTCCGAACCAGCCGGGTGAAGGTAATGTCACCGTCAATGCAAATGGCAAGCCTTTCACTTTCCCCCTGCGTGTTAAATACCTGCCGAACCCCACCGGGTTTATCGGTACCCACACGGGTGGTGTCATCTCTTCCGCCGAGTTCAAAGCTATCGGCGCCGTATTTGCCAAGCTGGAGAACTCCGAGTTCCAGTCCGGCTTTGCGGTAGTCAGCTACAAACTGGGCGCCATTGGCGGCGCTATCGGCCAATACCTCGAGGCGAATAATGATGGTCCCCGCTGGACTGGTCAGGCTGCTGCTATCGTAGAAAAGTGCACGCCCGGCACACACGTTTTTATTGACAATTTGCACGTAAAAGGTAAGGATGGACGCATCAGGGAACTACCCACGATGGCGATCACCCTGAAATAAAAATACAGATCTGTCCGTCACAAATGAGCGGCGGACAGATCTTTCTGAAACCTTCATAGACAAATCAAGAGAGATGAAAAAGCATTTTATCAGATTATGCCTCCTGGCCCTGGCCTTCTCCGCTGTCGCGGGTGCTGCCGAAGCACAGACGACGACGCCTAAGAAGAAGAAGCCCTCGACGGTGAAAGGCAGGCTGGCCACTAAAAAGGGCAAGACCGGTGCAAAGAACCTGGCAGGCGCTAGCCCGGTAGTCGCCCCGAAAGACACGACGAAGCCCGCTGCAGTTCTCGAGGCGGATATCAAGCTGCCCGACCCGCTGCGGTCACTCCGTAATGATGCCATTATCGAGCGTAATCTGGTAAAGGACCGTACGCCTCTGACTTATGAGCATATCCGTGAGGATGATGCCGTATACCGTCAAAGGGTCTGGCAGGAAATCGACGTGCACGAAAAAATGAACCTTCCCTTTGTCTATAAGGCGACGGAAGATAATGGTAACCAGCGCTTCATCATGATCCTGCTGAATGCCATCAAGACCGGGCAGATCACCGCCTTCGACGCCACCGTCGACGACCGGTTCACGACTCCGATGACTTTCAAAGCGATCGCTGGCAATCTGGTAGCGGCGCCCCACAGCATCCAGATCCCGGACATAGCTCATGACCCCGACGGATCTAAAGGACTGATGCGGGATACATTGATCCAGGAAGAATTCAACCCGGATGATATCGAAAGATATGAGATCAAAGAAGAATGGGTATTCGACAAACAATCATCGCGTCTCCAGGTCCGCATCCTGGGCATCGCCCCCGAAAAGGACATTAAAAACCCTGATGGCTCCATACGGGATGTCACCCCGGTATTCTGGGTATATTATCCCGATCTTCGCCCTATGCTGGCCAAGTTCGAAGCTTACAACGGCAAAAACTTCGGTGCCCGTATGAGCTGGGAAGAGCTGTTTGAAAGCCGGATGTTCGCCAGCCGTATCATTAAATCGACGATCGATAATCCGGGCGATGCACCCATCGCAGGGTTTATCCACGACCCTATACTCCGATTGCTGGAAGGGGACAATATCCACGAGAAGATTTTCAACTACGAACAAGATCTCTGGTCGTACTAAAACCAGGAAAAATAAATTCAACGAAGAGGCGCTGCAGTAAACAGCGCCTCTTCTCATTTTGGTCAATTAAGTAACTATAAATTAATTAGTTAATCTAAAATATTTTTTTTAAAAATACCCACATGCGGGTATTGTCGGATAGATTTCTTTTACTACTTTTACCATGGTTTTTCATAGGATATTGGATTTTAAAAACGGGGCTGGATATCTATCCTGGCCCCTTTTTTTATTTTATTGACCTTCGGTCAGCTGGCCTGTGGCCCGCTCTGTTTTCCACCCGTCTCCTCAAAATGTGCCCGGATATTCCTGGCCTTCGCCTGTCCCACCACCGCAGTTAATTCCTCTTCCGTCAACTGACGGATCTTGCTCACCGAACGAAACTGCTTTAACAACAGGTCAGCCGTCTGGCGACCGATGCCCTCGATACGCTCCAGCTCATTGGTGAAAGTACCCTTGCTTCTCTTCTGCCGGTGAAATGTAATACCAAAGCGATGCACTTCATCGCGTATCCTGCGGACCAGGTGGAGGCTATCACTATTATAAGGTAACTTGATGGATTCGGTATCCCCCGGAAAGAACAGTTCCTCTTCATTTTTGGCCAATCCCACCACCGTCATCATCCCCGCCAACCCGAGCTGCGTAACGCTTTCCATGGCAGCGCTCAACTGCCCTTTGCCTCCATCGATGATGACCAGTTGCGGAAGCGATTTCTGCTCGTCCATCAGCCGCTTGTACCGGCGGTGAACGACTTCTTTCATCGTGGCGAAATCATTGATGCCCTGCACTGTCTTGACATTGTAATGCCGGTAGTCCTTTTTGCTTTCGATGCCATCCCGAAAGCATACCATGGCCGACACCGGATAGCTGCCCTGGAAATTGGAGTTATCGAAGCATTCTATATGCACCGGCAACTCGGATAGCTGCAGGTCTTCCATCAACTGCTCCAGCACCTTTTTGCGTTCGTCCGGTGTCTTGCCTTCCAGTTGCAGGATCTTTTTCTTTCGCAGCTCCTCTCTGAAATAGCCGACATTCTTCTCCGACAGTTCCAGCAATTTTTTCTTGTCCCCTCCTCTGGGTATCGTCTGCGTTACCCCCTCTTCAGGATAATCGATCGGGAAGGGAAGGATCAATTCCCGGGCCATACTGTTGAAGGTTTCCCGCAAACGCGCGACAGCAAAGGCCAGTACCTCCTCATTGGACTCTTCCAGGTGTGTTTCTACCTGGGTCGTATGGGTCTGCACAATGGTCCCGGTCTCTACCATCAGGTAATTGATATAGGCCAGATCGCCGTCCCGGGCGATCGAAAATACGTCTGCATGGCTGAGATGCCTGCTGACAATGACCGAACGGGATTCATAATTTTCGAGATGGGTTATTTTTTTTCGGACCATCTCCGCCTTTTCAAAATTCATCTTCTCCGCAAACTCCCGCATTTCTTTTTTAAACTCCTGGATCAAAGGGCCCAGGTTACCTTTCAGGATATTCTTCAGCTGCATCAATCCCTGCTGGTAGTCTTCCTGTGTCTGCAGCCCTTCGCAAGGGCCTTTGCAATTGCCCAGGTGATATTCAAGACACACCTTGTACTTGCCCTTCCGGATGGGCGCCTCCGCTAAATTGAGCTGGCAGGTCCGCAACTGGATATTGCTTTTCACCAGGTCGAGCAATTCGCGTACTCTTCCTACGGAAGTGAACGGTCCGAGGTATTCCGATCCGTCATTGATCTTGCGCCGGGTCAGGAAAACGCGGGGGAATGGCTCATTCTTGATGACGATATAGGGATAGCTCTTGTCGTCTTTGAGATTGATATTGAATTTGGGTTGGAACTGCTTGATCAGTGAATTTTCGAGCAGGAAGGCATCCTGTTCAGAATTCACGATCGTGAATTCGATACGCCGGATGCGTTGCACCAGCTCATAGGTCTTGTAAGTGGTGAACGTTTTGGTGAAATAAGAGCTCACCCGCTTGCGCAGGTTCTTGGCTTTGCCGACATAGACCAGCTCGTTTTGCTCATCGAAATATTTATAGATCCCCGGGTCGACAGGGATCGTGTGCGCAATCTGACTGAATTGTTCGGAAGTCATGGCTCTTTTTATTCATTATCCTCTTCGGGGTCCCATACCACTTTTACCTGTTGTCCGACAGTAGGCTGACTCTTGACCGAGATCAGGCTGACGATCTGGAATTGATGACTGGTCTGCCAGTATAATTTTTGAAAGATCACACTGTCGCCGGCCACTTTCCTGTTTTCCAGGTAAACGCTCCTTACCTTGTTGACGCCGTTTTCGGCGACAGTCACCACGTCTACCCTTTGCAGCGGAAGATCCTTGTCCGTAGGAGAATAGGTCAGCGTGACTGTCTCCGTGCCCCTATCCAAAATACTGCTTTCTGTGTACTGCTTTTCAAAGCTGCCGTCATTGAATGAGGGAAGAAGGAATTGCAAGGCCAGGGCGTTGAATTCCGGTAGCTGGATATAGGCAGAGTCTGTTCGTCCATCCCTGGTGGTGAACTTCCTCAGCGCTTCGGGAAAGGAGTCGACACGCAGGATCTCCGCCTCCAGGTATTCTGCAACCGGGAAAAATGCGTCCCTGGAAGAATCTTGATGGGGAAGGGAGTCTTGTGGATGAGATGCAGACTGGCCGCTACGATGTCCACAGGCGCCCCAGCAAAGGCATACGCCTGCGATAATGGCGGGAACAAAATTCTTCATGGAGCAAAATTACGAAAATAAGCGCCTACGGTAAAGCCTTCGTAATGCCGATCTTCAGTCCATATCCTTTCACGTTTTCGTTGATGGGATAATTGGCAAGGTAGGTGGACAACATCTGATAACGGAATTCCGGTCCGATCTGCCAGCGAAAGGGACCAGTCTGGTAGGAGAGAAAGGCTTCCACTTCACCGCTGAGATTCCATCTTCTATACTCAGTAGGCTGCTTGGCGTAAGTGGAATAATCCGCCGACAGCATATAGGGATCCGTATTCAGCAGGAAACTGGGTTGGATCGTAGCGGCTAAATTGAGCTGCAATTGCTCGTTACCGAGTATCCGTAGCTCAAAACCAATGGGGGCGGCCAACTGGTAAAAATTATTTGTGATGGTCTGCGTTGTCTTGCCGGGATAACTGCCACTATTGGTCATAGCAGTAAGAGAGTCCGTATAATAACCGTAATAGGTGTTCAGCGTGCCGTTGTTCGACTGCTGAGGCTTGGAGATATAAGCCGGCATCTGATAGCGGGTAAAGCCAAACTGCAAGCCTCCCTTGATAGACAGGTTGCGGGTTACCCGGTACAACACATTGCTCCCGAATTCGAATCCGAAGCCCGGCGAAAGGTTCACCCAATTCTGAACACCTTCCGGACGGGACGATGGGATCGGCGCGCCTTCGGCAGTCTTCAGCGTTGGGTAAGTGCCACCGCTCAGCGACCGGTAATTCACCGTAGGCGTTAATGTAAATTGCAATAACATCCTGCTTTTTCCGGGCGTGGGGGGTAAAGTATATACGGCATAATCATGCAGCCAATTGAGGCGTTGGCGGTCGACATCCTCGCCAATAGCAGCTGTCGAAGCCCGGGCGGATGATCCCCAGGCCGAATCCGGCAAAGGCTCACTGTCAACCGACCTGGCATTACCGGCCTTCGTGTGGGCAAGGTGACTGTTGCCGCCGGCCCTTTGCTGGGCTTTATAGCTCAGGCTTTCCAGTACGCTGCGGACTGCGTCATCGTCATTCCCGGCATCACCGGCTGCTTCCTTGTTGACAGTTACATCAACGGGTTCCCTTAATCCATTAGCGCTGCCATTGGCGCCGGGCTCACTATTGCCGCGGCCGGCCGCTACGATATCCGCTGTCTTACGCACTGCAGTGTTCTCTGAAGAACCCTTCACCAGCCAGCTATCCAGCAGTCCCGGTTCTGTTGCACCATCCTCTGTTGTTTTGCCTGCGGCCGCATTGGCGGTTGTTCCTGTTGCCGCTATCAGTGCAGGAGCCTGTCCGGTCACAGGGGCGAGATGGCTCAGCAACTGGGCGATATCAGGCTGACTGATCACAGGATTGCTGATGGTAATGGAGAGATCGGATGAACCCCCGGACGAACCGATTCGCCGGATGGAAGTGCCTGTGGCATTATTGGGCCGTAGCGTAGCGAAAGAGGAGTGCGGAATATCTTCGGATGCGTTCGTCTTAGCAGGATCAGCGGCGGCGAGATCTGCAGTGGTGCCGGCAGCGCCGGTTGCTTTGTGGGCAATTGCAGCATGGGCCGAAGGCGCTATCAACTCCTTACCGGAAAAGTACAGGATGCCGGTCACTAATAAAGCCATGCTGCCAATGAACCATTTCCGTTTAGTATGCAAAGAATTATGGACACCCTTCCAAACGTTTTCGGAAGGGTACATTTTGTATTGCTCTGTCTTTCCCCTGATCAGTTGCTCAAAATCATCACTATAGAAATTACTTTCCTTCATTTGTCAATCAGTTTTTGGGATGCTTTCATGGATATGGATTCAGCTAACGGACGGCAAACAACCACTCTGATTTCTCTCTCGGCTTCGGCAGTATCTTCTTCCTGATCAATATGTCTTCCAGCATCTGCTTAGCCCTGGTATATTGCGAGCGGCTCGTGCTCTCTTCGATATCCAGCATGTCGGCTATTTCCTTGTGAGAGTAGCCTTCTATCGCATACAGGTTGAGGACGGTACGGTATCCGATCGGCAGGATCCGGATACATTCCACTATCTGTTTGGCCTGTACGATGGACGGAACGCTCTCTTCACGCACCTGAACGCCATGCGCATGCACGATATCCAGGCTTTCGTTAAAGCGCTTGTTCTTTTTCAGGTTGTTGATACAGGTATGAACGATGATCCGCCTGATCCAACCCTCAAATGCACCCTTGTTCTGAAAGGTGTGCATCTGGGAAAATACCTTGATAAACCCTTCCTGCAGCATATCTTCGGCATCCTCCCTGTTGTGGGCGAACCTGTAGCATACCGCCAACATCTTCGGGCTGTAACGATTGTACAGCTCACGTTGGGCAGTGGCTACATTCTTCAAACAGCCTTGTAGGATGGCTTCTTCGGTCATACAATAACCGTAATTGGTTGCCCTGTAATTTAGACAATTTTAACGAAGTAAAGCTGCGTGCGAACAAAAAAATGACTACCTCGTGAGTATTTCCCCCGACATCTCCGGCGGAACGGTTAAACCCATCATAGTCAGGATAGTAGGCGCCAAATCCCCTAGTTTACCGGCCCGGACGCCCCCTTTCCAGTGCTTGTCGATGATAAAGAAAGGTACCGGGTTCATCGTATGGGCGGTATTCGGGCTGCCATCCCCATTGATCATAAAATCTGCATTTCCGTGATCGGCCGTCAAAAAGACGGTATAGCCGCTGTCCAGCGCCGCACTGACTACTCTTTCCACGCACCTGTCGACGGTTTCGGCGGCTTTGATAGCCGCTTGCCAGATGCCGGTATGCCCGACCATATCCGCATTGGCGAAATTCAGGCAGATGAAATCCGCCGTTTGGTTGCGGATCTCTGGGACAATGGCGTCCGTCAGCTCGACCGCGCTCATCTCAGGCTGCAGGTCATAGGTCGCCACCTTAGGCGACGGGACCATGATCCGTTGCTCGCCTTCGAAAGGGGTTTCCCGGCCGCCACTGAAGAAGAAACTGACGTGAGGATACTTTTCCGTTTCCGCAATCCGGATCTGTCTGAGACCGTTGCCTGCAATGATCTCGCCAAGCGTATTCTTCAGGTCGTCATTTTCGAAGACGACATTGACTCCTCTGAAACGCTGGTCATATTGCGTCATAGTCGTATAATGGAGTGACAGCCGGTGCATGTCCTGGTCAGGGATGTCCTGCTGTGTCAGGACCTCGGTGATCTCCCGGCAACGGTCTGTACGAAAGTTGAAACAAAGGGCATAGTCTCCGTCGCGAATGACGGCAAGGGGTTGCTGGTCCGATCCGATGATAACGGTAGGCCGGATGAACTCATCGGTAACGCCGGCCGCATATGATTGCTCTACCGCTGCAAGGGCATCGGTTGCCGTCGCACCCTTTCCTTTCACCATGGCATCATAGGCCAGCCGGACCCGCTCCCAGCGTTTGTCCCGGTCCATCGCAAAATACCGGCCGCTCACGGTGGCTATTTTACCGGTTGTTTTATTCAGGTGTTCCTGCAAATCGGTGATATAGCCCAACCCGCTCTTCGGATCAGTATCTCTACCGTCCGTAAAAGCATGGATATATACCTCCTTCAACCCCTCTTTCACGCAGGTATCCACAATCGCCTTCAGGTGACGGGTATGCGAATGCACGCCGCCATCGCTGACCAGCCCCAGCAAATGCAAAGGCTTTCCTGCTGTCCGGGCCCCCCGGATCGCTGCCAGCAGCACTTCGTTGCGGGAGAACGAACCGTCCCGGATCGCTACATTGATCCGTTGCAGTTCCTGGTTGACGATCCGCCCGGCGCCCAGGTTCAGGTGGCCAACCTCGGAATTGCCCATCTGGCCTTCGGGCAATCCTACTTCTTCGCCGTAGGTGACCAGGGTAGTATTAGGGTATTTTGCATACAGGGAGGTGACAAAAGGGACGTTGGCATGTTGGATGGCATCCGAAGACGCCTGCTGACCGAGCCCCCAACCATCCATGATGACAAGGATGACTCTCTTTTGATTTGACATAAAGGATCGCTTTTAGTAATGTTTGGCGCGGCAAAGGTAAGTCATAAATGGCTTTTGCTGCTGGTATCCATCCCCACTTAGTGGTATTTTAATGCACGGATAACAGTTTGGCATAGATTTGGGATTAAGCGAGGCGACAAATATATTCTATATGAAAAGCGTACTGGGGATGTTGATGTTGACCTTTGCACTTGTGCTGTTTTCCTTCCGCCCTACGTATACTGATGATGACATTGCTTACGCCATTCGACTGGGTAATGCCGGTGAATTAGGCCGATACCTGGACAGCCGGGTGGATATAGGCCTTCCGCAAAAAAGCGATACCTACAGCAAAATACAGGCTGAAATGATCATCAGGGATTTCTTCTCCACCAATGGTGTTCGCAACTTCCTCGTCAAAAAATGGGTGTCCAATGGCACATCGGAATACTGCATAGGAGTGCTTCAGACCCGCAATGGAGATTATCGCACTACTCTTTTCACCAAACTGAAAGGTGACAAACAACTGTTGCAGGAATTGAGGTTCCAGGTCGATCAATAAGGACTTCCTTCATTCTACCCATTCTCCTCTTCTTTTTTCCATATTTTTGCTCCATGTCTAAGTTTGACGAGCAACTGCAACTCCTCGTGCTAAACGCACTACAGGAAGATATCGGTGATGGCGACCATACCACCCTTTCCTGTATCCCCCCGGATGCCCGCGGTAAAGCCGTTTTGCATATCAAGCAGGATGGCATCCTCGCGGGAATGGAAATTGCCGAAAGGATACTGAAGATCAAAGAACCGACGGCAACTTTCACCGCCTATAAACAGGACGGCGACGGGATGCGGGATGGTGAAGAAGCTTTTGTCGCGGAGGCCACCGTCTATACCATCCTGCAATGCGAACGGCTTATCCTGAATTGCATGCAGCGGATGAGCGGCATTGCCACCCTCACCCGGCAATATGTCGACAAACTTCAAAAATACAAGACCCGCATCCTCGACACCCGCAAGACAACCCCTAACTTCCGGCTGCTGGAAAAAGAGGCAGTCCGTATCGGCGGCGGCCTGAACCATCGTTTCGGCCTCTATGACATGATGCTGCTGAAGGATAATCACATCGACTATGCCGGCAGCATTGAAGTGGCCATCGAAAAGGCCAGCGCGTACCGCCAGGCCCATAAACCCCAGCTGAAAATAGAAGTGGAGACCCGTTCCCTGGATGAGGTGCGCAGGGTATTGGCCATCGGCATGGTCGACCGCATCATGCTGGATAATTTTACCCCACGCCAGTTGTCTGAGGCGCTTCATCTCATTGGCGACCGTTTCGAGACGGAAGCCAGTGGCGGCATCCATCTCGGCAATATCGAAGATTATGCCCGCACCGGGGTGGACTATGTCAGCGTCGGCGCATTGATCCATCAGGCCAGGAGCCTGGACTTAAGTCTTAAGGCTGTAACCGTTTGAGCCGCTGGAAGCGGCTCGACCGAAGGTCAGACATTTGACCATTGCAGGAAAAGGGCTATTTTCGTATGATGCCCTTTTCCTGCACATAATAAATCATCTTACATGAGCAAAAAGAAGAGCAACAGCAACGGCATCGTCTATTCCACCGATCCGGATTTCCGTACGGAAGAAGACAGCGCACCGGAAGAGGCGCTCCTTCCCAAACAACAACGATTGAAAGTTCGCCTGGACACCAAACACCGGTCGGGAAAGGCTGTCAGCCTCGTAGAAGGATTTGCTGGTCCCACTGATGAACTGGAAGACCTCGGCCGGAAATTAAAAACCCATTGTGGTACAGGGGGCTCGGTGAAAGATGGACAGATCATTATCCAGGGCGACCAGCGGGACAAAATAACGCAATATCTGCTGAAGAACGGCTATGCCGCCACCAAACGGATCTAACCTTAACAATGTCCCGCCGGGCGGTGAACGGCCCTTTCGCGATGATCCCGCCGCCTACTGCCCCTGCGCCAAAGAATACGCCCGTTTATCCCCGAGCAAGTTCAGCAACTCCGACGAACAGATCTTAAAATCACCGCTGAGGCTCACATACAGGCCCAATACATCCTGCTGGTGAAGAGGCGATCCGTCGATGCTTTCAAACCGGACATTGTATTGGTTGACAAGGTTGGTATACACCGATCCCGTCGGCCAGACCTGCGTACCCCGGTTGCTGATATTGACCATGTTGAATTTTACCCCGGCATGGCGCTGGCATTTTTTGGCTATATATTCGGGCTGTTCCGAACTTTCGATGAAAAGGTCCACCCCGACGATGGATTCTTTCTGGGTCTCTTCCGTTACCATCATTTCATTACGTGACAGCTTGAACGCCGTCTCAGTGACCGGCATATTCGGAAGGATGGGCCTGGCCATATGCTGTGGCGTCTGGCCAAAATTACCGATGATGGCTGCGGCAAAATCCGTGGTATTCAAAGCCGGGACCTGCCGGTCACCGAAATCCCCGGTATGGACACCCTGCTCAAGGGTATATAATAAGGCATTCTCGATGATGGCTGCATTTTCCATCAGCCCCAGGTGGCGCAGCATCTGGATGCCGCTCAGCAATAATGCCGTCGGGTTGGCGATGTTTTTGCCTGCGATGTCCGGCGCCGTACCATGTACCGCTTCGAAAATGGCAATATGATCGCCGATATTTGCCGACGGAGCGAACCCCAGACCACCTACCAGTCCCGCACAAAGATCGGAGATGATATCCCCCTGCAGGTTAGTCAGCACGACCACATCGAATTCCTGCGGTCGTACCACCAGTTTCATCGCCAGGTCATCTACGATGATGTCGTCGGACTTCAGCTCAGGATATTCTTTGGCCACCTCCTGAAAACATTCCAGGAAAAGCCCGTCAGTCAACTTCATGATGTTGGCCTTGTGACCGCAGGTGATCCGCCGCGCACCTTTCTTCTTGGCCATTTCGAAGGCATACTTGATCACCTGTAGACTGCCTGGCCGGGTAATGAAGCGTCTGCTTAACGCCACGTCCTGCGTCAGCATGTGCTCGATCCCCCCATAAGTGTCCTCGATATTCTCCCGCACAATAGTGATATCGATGGGGATACCAGCTTTGGAGAATACGGTGTCTACCCCATGAAGGGTCTGGAAGACCCGCTTGTTGGCATAGGTGTTCCATGTCTTACGGGCAGTGACATTCACGCTTTTGACCCCTTTCCCCTTGGGCGTCTCCATAGGCCCTTTGAACAAAAGGCCCAGGTCTTCGATGGTCATTTGGGCCTCCGGCGTCATGCCATTGGAAAACCCTTTGTCGAATACCCATTTACCCATGTCTACCATTACATACTCCAACGGAACTTTTCCTGCATGGAAAATGCCCAGTACGGCATCCATGATTTCGGGGCCTATTCCATCCCCTTTTGCGACTGCTATCTTCATAATTAGCCGCAAAATTACCCCCATTTCGGCCTATTTTGATTAACTTTAGGAAAATTTGGTTAAGATGGCAAACAAGATCTCAGAGGGCATGGAGGTCAGTGTAGAGACCTTTTACCAACCAGACTATTCCAACCCTATCTCGGGGGAATACATGTTTGCCTACCGCATCACGATCGAAAATCACAATGGTTTCGCTGTTAAACTACAACGCCGTCACTGGCATATCTTCGACAGCAACGGCAGCTACCGCGAAGTGGAAGGAGAAGGTGTCGTCGGCGTACAACCCACTCTTCAGCCCGGCGAAAGATATCAATACGTCAGCGGTTGCAACCTGCGGACGGAAATGGGAAAGATGTACGGTACGTATACCATGGAGAACCTCCACAATAAGAAGACCTTCGAGGTGAATATCCCCGTTTTTGAAATGATCGTTCCGTTTAAGATGAGTTAGCCGGCCGTCAGCGACTTAATCCGTCAGCGGCTTCGATTTGGCCACGCCAGCCCTGTACAACAGCCAGCCCATGATCGCAAAAAAGACGACGCCCAGCAGGTAATACCCTGTCTCCCCCAAACCCGCTTTCATCGCATTTTCGACACTCAGCTTTTCCAGGAAGGATACCACCGCTGCCGGAATATGCAGAAAGGCAAAGATGACGCCCATCAGGGCTCCACCCGCCACCAGACCGGTGGCAAATAAATTACCTCTCTCGAGATCCTCTCCGCCTTCGGCCACCGTCTCGCCTCTTCTCTTTTTGACGCTATCCACCACTCCGCGAATGACACCCCCGAGAAAGATGGGCAGGGTAGTGGACAATGGAAGATAAACACCGATGGCGAAGCTTAACGATCGTACGCCGCACAATTCCATCACCAGGGCAAGAAAGGCGCCGACCAGCACAAAGTTCCAGTCCAGGTTCCGGGACAGGATTCCTTTGATCAGGGTGGCCATCAGGGTGGCCTGCGGAGCCGTATAGGTACTGCCGATCGCATGTTTGATGCCATGCGCCACCAGGTCGGGGCTGGGTGTATCGAGGATCTTGATCGTGAAACCTACGGCGATGGCCGAGACGATCACGCCGATAAACAAGGCCAGCTGCTGATAGCGGGGGGTGGCGCCCACGAGGTAGCCCGTCTTAAGGTCCTGCGAAGTACCGCCGGCATTGCTGGCGGCGATACATACCATCCCACCCACGACCAGGGCCATGGGCTCATATAATTTCCCGCTCCATCCTACGGCCAGAAAGGTCAGGCAGGTACCCATCACAGTGGCAATGGTCATGCCTGACACAGGGCTGTTGGAAGACCCTATAATGCCTACGATCCTGCTGGCGACGGTCACAAAGAAAGCCCCGAATACCAGGATGAGCAGTCCGATGAGCAGCCGGTTGAAGAAAGAGTCGCCGGGAATAATGCTGAGGCAGCCGATCAGCACCACCAGTGCAATACTTCCAAAGGCCACGACTTTGATGCTGAGATCGCGGTCGGTCCTAATCCTGCTATCCTTGCCCGCCTCCTTCACCGATCCGATGCTTTCCTTGAAGGAAGCAATGATCGTAGGGATCGTCTTAATCAGTGTGATCAACCCTCCCATGGCGACAGCACCGGCGCCGATCAGCCGGATATAGGCCCGGTAAATGGCAGTGGCCGGGTCGGCAAAGCTTCGGGTCACAGGGTCCCATCCCCCATAGCCGCCGGCTGTCCCAAGATCCTTCAGAAAGCCCAGCTTTACCTGCTGCTGTGCAATCATCGTAGGATTCATAAGGGAGGCCAGCAATGGGTGCAGCACGAACCAGCTCAGGACGCTGCCCGCGACCAACACACCGGCTATCTTCGGTCCGATGATATAGCCTACGCCCATGTATTCCGGTGTAATGTCGGCAGACAACTGTGCGGAAGGGAAAATGCGATTGAGGGATTTGCTTTTTACCGTGTCGAATAAAGGCGTTTCTGCTATCACCCTGAACAGCTTCTGCCCCAATGCATAGACAAAGGCGATGCCCAACCCCTGGAAAGCCGCTTTGGCAAAATCCCCTCCTTTTTCTCCCGCCTTCAGTACGGAGGCGCAGGCGGTGCCCTCGGGATAAGGAAGGGTCTCATGTTCCTTGACGATCAGCGATCGGCGCAAGGGGATCATCAGCAACGTTCCCAGCATCCCGCCGAAAATGGCCAGGATAAAGATGACGGCATAATTGAAATAATTTCCGGCTTCGGCTGTGGACAGGAAAAGAAATCCCGGTAAGGTGAATACGACCCCGGCGGCAATGCTTTCGCTGGCGCTGCCTGTCGTCTGAATGATATTGTTCTCCAGGATAGTCGTTTTGAACAACCGGCGTCCCAGTGTAATGGCCAGCACGGCAATGGGAATGGAGGCCGAGACAGTCAACCCCGCCTTAAGGGCCAGGTATACCGTGGAGGCGCCGAACAGGATGCCGAAGATGCTGCCCATCAGCACAGCCTTGAACGTGAACTCTTTCATCTGCGTTTCTGCAGGGACAAAAGGCTGGAATTGCTTTGAAGCCATGAAGAAAGTTTTGTGGGTTTATGCCTCGCCTGTCTTTGTGCGTAATATATTATTAAGCGACCGGATCCGGCTAAAGATCAGCGCACTACCGATCACGGCAGCAATGAACCAGATGATGAAATAGACCCGTTTGTCCGGGAATTTGTCCCAGCTGCTGGTCATCAGCCCTGCGACCTTGCTGCCCAGCGACATGGTCAGGAACCAGCCACCCATCAATAAGGCGGTCAGCCTGGCCGGCGCCAGCTTGGATACCAGTGACAGTCCAATCGGGCTTAAAAAAATCTCCGCAGCCGTGATTACGAAATAAGTACCCCAAAGCCAGCCCGGCGAGACCTTGAATTGATAAATGGATGGAACCGATAGCACGGCAAACAGCATCACGATGGAAGAAAGTCCCGACAGAAGCAGTGCGATACCGAATTTGCTGGCTGTCGTCGGCTCTCTGTTTCTTTTTCGGAGGTATTGGAATAAAGCCACCAGCAAGGGCGTCAGCGTGACAATGAAAAACGGGCCGATGGATTCGAAGATTTCCGTATTGACTAATTTGACGTTCTGACCCGGCGGAGGCCAGTTGGCCTTCGGGATATTGTTGAAATAAGGGTCCGGCCCCAGGGTGCTGTCATTCCCGACGGGAACGAGATAATCATTCACCAGAGGAACCTTGCGCGGAGTAGTATTAACATTCTGCAGCTGTCCCATGAAATCAGCCCCCTTTTCAATGATGCGGGTGGAGATTGTCCGGTCTGTATGCTGTTCTGCCCATAGGGTGTAAGCAGTGAAATTCTGATAGTAAATAGCCCAAAAAATAACCGAGATCATGAAGATGAACAGCAACGCGCCGATCCCCTTCTTGTCCTCCCCGCGGGCTTTTATCCAGATCGACAAGAAAAAGGCAATGACGGGGATGCATGCGAATACGAAGGCATCACTGGACGGGCTGCCCATGAAGGTCGTGTGGAACAGTTTGCCGGGCAGGTAAAAACCGATCACGGCGGCAATAATGCCCGGTACAAAAACATACAACAGGATCTGCGACAGGTTCATATCTTCCTTTTGCGGTTCCCGTCGCACATCTCCTGCCCTGATATGCTTCAAATTGGACCCGAAATTGATCAGGCCGATGATCATCCCGATGCCCGCCGCACCGAAGGCATAACCCCAACCGTATTTATTACGCAGGTAGGCCGCCACAAAATTGCAAACGAGCGCACCTATATTAATGCCCATATAGAAAATATTATAGGCATTGTCTTTTAAAGGCTTCAGGTCTTCTCTATTATATATATTACCCAGTAAGGTGCTGATATTGGGCTTGAAAAAGCCATTTCCGCAGATGATCAGCCCCAGAGAGACATACATGGCCGTGTCTCCGGGAAGGATCAGGCCCAGGTAACCTGCCGCCAGCAGGCTACCACCGATAAAAATAGATTTGATATAGCCCAGGTAACGGTCGGCGATCATCCCGCCGATGAAGAGGGGCAGCCAGATAAGCGCCAGAAAAGTGCCTGTTATATCTGCAGCCTTATCGTGGGTGAATTGCTTGCCGTCCTTCATGTACAGCAGCAGGATACCGGCCAGTAAATAATACGCAAAGCGCTCCCACATTTCCGTCAAAAAGAGAACATAAAGGGCCCGGGGGTGACGGCCTTTAACAGGGGTGGCTAGACTCATGCGTTTCAAAAATTAGCACCTAAAATACAGATTTTTTCGGGTGGCCAGCGTTTTCTGAAAAATACACCGACCACCCGAACCGCTAATAATGGTCCTTCGGACATCGGCCCCGTGGCCCGATTTGCGTACAACCTCCACCCGGATAATGCCGCTTCTAAATTCTTTTTCACAATATGCGTCTGAAATTCGAATTTCGGGCCTGATTTGCTCCGACCTTGAACCTCAGGTCCGCTTATTTGACATCTATATATATGAAAATTTTACTCTTAGGCTCTGGTGGACGAGAGCATGCCCTGGCATGGAAACTCGCTCAAAGCCCCCTTTGTTCAGCCTTGTTCATTGCCCCCGGCAATGCTGGTACCTCCGGGTGCGGCGTTAATGTCAACCTTTCTCCGCTGGATTTCGGATCCGTCGGGAAATATTGCGTCGCAGAAAGCATCGGGATGGTGGTGGTAGGACCGGAAGAACCTCTCGTCAGGGGCATTGTTGATTTTTTCGCCGCAGACCCCGCCCTGCGGCTCATCCCTGTCATCGGCCCCTCCGCCTCCGGGGCCCGGCTGGAAGGCAGCAAAGCCTTTTCCAAGCAATTCATGGACCGCCACCATATCCCTACCGCCAAATACCGCGAATTCAACAGCAGCAACTATGCGGAAGGGATCGCCTACCTTCAGCAACATTCCCTGCCCATCGTACTCAAGGCCGACGGCCTGGCAGCCGGTAAAGGAGTGATGATCTGCCAAAACCATGTCGAGGCAGTGGCTGAATTCGAATTGATGCTGCAGGGACATAAATTCGGCGAGGCCGGCAATAAAGTAGTCGTAGAGGAATTCCTTACGGGTATCGAACTGTCTGTATTCGTGCTGACGGATGGCCGGCATTTCCTCACCTTACCCCCGGCGAAAGACTACAAGCGGGTGGGCGAAGGCGATAAAGGGCCGAATACCGGGGGCATGGGCGCCGTCAGCCCTGTGCCCTTTGCCGATGACGCCTTCATGGACAAGATCACCCAACGGATCATTATCCCCACTATCAACGGACTTTCGGCGGAGAAGATCGATTATAAAGGGTTCGTTTTTATCGGGGTGATAAAAGTAGGGGAAGACCCCCTTGTGATAGAATACAACTGCCGGATGGGCGATCCCGAGACGGAAGTAGTGATGCCACGCCTGAAAAATGACCTGGTAGAGTTGTTTACGGCCGTCGCAGAGCAGCGATTGAACGAATGGGAGATACAAACCGATCAGCGCACGGCCTGTACTATTGTAGCCGTCAGCGGCGGTTATCCCGGCAGCTATGAAAAAGGGCTGCCCATCACTGGCCTCGATCAGCCGCTTACCGGCGACACCCTCATCTTTCATGCGGGTACCCGCGCGGAAAACGACACTATCGTCACTAATGGTGGCCGGGTGCTCTGCGTCACCTCCTTTGCAGAGACGGTGTATGAAGCGGTCGATAAATCCAGGGATGTCCTCGAAAAGATCGATTATGACGGCATCTATTACCGGCGGGATATCGGCTTCGAGTTCTTATAAACACACATTATGCATTACAGCGACTATCTCGAACTGGACAAGATCCTGGGGGCCCAACACCCCGAAAGCGACAGGCTGGGTCAGCCGGCCCATGATGAAATGCTGTTTATCGTCATCCACCAGGCGTACGAACTCTGGTTTCACCAGCTGCTGTTCGAGACGGAATCGGTCATCGATATCCTGGGGCAACCTGCCCTCAATGACAATTCACCCCAGCTTCAAACCATCGTCCACCGGCTATCCCGTTGCGCCACCATTCTGAAAGTACTGGTACACCAGATCGATATCATGGAGACTATGACACCGATGGATTTCCTGGACTTCCGCGACAAGCTGCGCCCGGCTTCGGGATTCCAGAGCTGGCAGTTCAAGTTGCTGGAAGCCAGGTTGGGCCTGAAATACGAGCACCGGTTCGGAAAACAGTATTATCTGTCACAACTCCGTCAGCCCGAGATCGACCGGATAAAAGCAGGAGAGAGCCAGCCCTCCCTCCTTCAATTGCTGAACGGCTGGTTAGAGCGGATGCCCTTCTTCGATGCAGCGACCTCCCGCAACTTCTGGTCGGATTACCGGCTCCGCTACCAGCAGAGCCTGACCGATGTGGAGAAGGGTAACCTGGAATATTTCGACAGCGTCTTTCAACTATCTGACGCAACACAGCCCCCGGCAGAAAGCTCCGGTCATTCTCAGGGCGCCGTTGCTGCCGGTACCGTTGACCGTTCCCTCTCTCCCGCCGCTTGCCGCGCCGCGCTCTTTATCATGCTCTATCGGGGATATCCCTTACTGCAGTTACCCTTCCAGGTACTGCATCAACTATTGGAGATAGACGAACAGCTCAGTACCTGGCGCTATCGCCATATGAGCATGGTCCACCGGATGATCGGTACACGCATCGGCACGGGAGGCAGTACCGGCAAGGATTACCTGGGATCTGCCCTCGAACGCCATCACCTCTTCCGGGAGATCGCCGCGCTGACCAGCTTTCTCATCGAAAGGAAAAGACTACCGCAACTCGACCCGGAGATGGAAAGGCGACTGGGCTTTGTCGCAGGATGAAGAAAAAACCATTCCTTCGTTTTTTTATTGCCCTCTCCGGATACGATGGAGAACGTTTTGTCGTTTTGATGTCAGGCTTTGCCCTGGAGGAAAAAAAAATTTGGTAGATAAAGGTCTGTGGAAAATAATCCGGTAAATCAAGGGTTTCACCTTGTTAATTCAAATTATTTCCTTCAATTTTGCTGACAATTAAAAGAGAGCCAATGGGAATGGCCGCAAGCCATAACCGGTGCACCGATCGTAACTTAAAATCTGACCTATACACAAAATGGGATTATTCAATTTCCTTACGCAAGAAATAGCCATGGACCTGGGTACCGCCAATACCCTGATTATACACAACGACGAAATAGTGGTCAATGAGCCGAGTATCGTAGCCCTGGATCGTAATAATCCCAAGAACGTGCTGGCCGTAGGCAAACGCGCCCTGATGATGCACGAAAAGACACATGAGAGCATCCGGACCGTCCGTCCCCTGAAAGACGGCGTGATCGCGGATTTCAACGCAGCCGAGCTCATGATCCGGGAAATGATCAAAATGATCTATCCCAAGAAGCCGCTGTTCCCCCCCAGTTGGAGAATGATGATCTGCATACCTTCCAGCATCACCGAAGTAGAAAAAAGGGCCGTCCGGGATAGTGCCGAGCAGGCAGGGGCCAAAGAGGTATACCTGATCCACGAGCCGATGGCCGCCGCACTGGGTATCGGTATCGACGTAGAAGAGCCTGTCGGCAACATGATCATCGACATCGGCGGCGGTACCACCGGCATCACCGTCATCGCGCTTGCCGGTATCGTTTGTGACCAGTCGATCCGTATCGCCGGGGACGAATTCACCGCCGATATCATGGAGGCCCTTCGCCGCTATCACAGCCTGCTGATCGGGGAAAGAACAGCCGAGCAGATCAAGATCCAGATCGGCGCTGCACTGAAGGACCTCGACAATCCCCCCGATGATATCCCTGTTAACGGCCGTGACCTTGTCACAGGGATCCCCAAGCAGATCATGGTCTCCTACCAGGAAATCGCCGAAGCCCTCGATAAGAGCATCTTCAAGATAGAAGAGGCAATACTGAAAGCACTGGAGACGACCCCGCCGGAACTGGCCGGGGATATCTATCGCCGCGGTCTTTACCTGACCGGCGGTGGCGCCCTGCTCCGTGGACTAGACAAAAGACTGAGCCAAAAGATCAAGCTGCCCGTACATATCGCCGACGATCCGCTGAAAAGCGTCGTTCGCGGTACCGGTATAGCATTGAAAAATTACGACAGATACCCGTTCGTGATGAGATAGGATCGGGTAAACAATCCAATTGATTATAAACCAAGACACCGGTGCGTAACGTTTTTCTCTTCATCAGAAGGCATTTTAACTTCCTCTTCTTCCTGGTGTTGCAGATAATATCCCTTTCTTTCCTCTTTCGGTATAATAAATTCCACGAAGCTGCCTTTTTGAACGTCAGCACCGAGATCACCGGCAGGTTTAACCAGAGATACAATAACATCGAATATTATTTTCAGCTGAAGAAGACCAACGAGTCACTGGTCAAAGAAAACCTCCGGCTCCGCCAATTGCTGAAAGAAAATTATGAGGGCCCTGACTCCAACCGCCGCCTGATCAATGATACGATCCGCGCAGATTCCGGTAAATCGATCCTGAAATACCAGATCATGGAGGCGAAAGTGGTCAACAATACAACGGCCTTGCGTGCCAATTACCTGACGATCCATCGCGGCTTTGCCCAAGGCGTCCGCACCAATATGGGCGTCACCGGCCCACAGGGTATCGTCGGATCTGTCATCAATGTCAGCAGGAATTTTGCTATCGTCATGAGTATGCTGCATCCCCAGTTCAAGGTAGTGGTCAAGCTGAAAAGAGGCGGTGAAACGGGTACGATCGACTGGGACGGCCTCAGCCCGAACTTTGTCACCCTGCGTGCCATTCCCAAAAGCGCAAAAGTGAGCGTTGGGGATACAGTCATCACCAGCCAGACTTCCTCTCTTTTTCCTGCCAACCTGATGGTAGGGACGATCGAAGAGGTCGTGCCCGACAATAGCAGCAATTTTTATACACTGAAGGTAAGGACCGCTACCAACTTTTCAAATATTGAATATGTGTATGTGATTGATAATACACAATTTGACGAGCAAAAGGCCCTGGAAGACTCTACCCGCAAAAAAGTCCAATGAGTGAACTGCTGAAAAATATCATCCGTTTTATCCTTTTCATCCTGGTACAGGTGTTCATCCTTTTCAAGATGCCGCCGCTGCACCGGTTCGTTGTCCCTTATCTCTATTACCTTTTTATCTTGTGGCTGCCCTTCAGCCTGTCCCGGATGTCATTGACTTTTATAGGGTTCATTTTCGGGCTCAGCCTGGACTACTTCGTCAAGACACCGGGCCTCCATGCCGCTGCCTGCACGCTGATCGCTTATGTAAGGCCCTTCGTTATCGGGATGCTGATCTCCCAGGAAGGCGCGGATAAGAACTATATTGCCCCTTCCATTGTTAGTATGGGATGGGCTCCTTATGCAACGTATGTCATCGTTCTCACCCTTCTGCATCATACTTACCTGGTATTGCTGGAGTGGATGAATTTTGGAACTTTTATCTACTTCATTGGAAAAATCGTCGCTTCGACCGCCGTCAGCCTGTTGCTGGTCCTTTTGACCGAACTTTTATTCTTCCGTAAACAAAAATTCAGGACAAATACTATATAGTATTCTCCTGTTTTTCACGTTAATAACCGGTACTTTGTAAATTGTAGGTAGCTTTCCTCATATGTCTGTATTCAATCAATCGCGTAGTAATATTATCCGCCTCATTTTTGCCGGCATGTTCCTGGTCATAGCGGCACAATTATTTCACCTGCAGATCATTTCCAAAAAATACAAACAGCAGGCCCAGGAAAATGCACTGTTTCGCAAGAGTGTCTATCCCACGCGCGGCATTATCTATGACCGGAAAGGGCGGGCCATCCTCAACAATACGATCCTCTACGATCTGGTGGTCACGCCGGCCCAGGTCAAAAATATCGATACGGCTTATTTCTGCCAGCTGCTGAACATCGACACGGCCGAATTCCGCAAGCGTGTCCTCGACGCCCGCATCAAGAACGGCCCCTTCCGGCCGACGACCTTCGAAGATCTCCTTCCACCGGATATGTATGCCCGCCTGGAAGAGAACCTCTGGAAATTTCCGGGGTTCAATCTGCAGGAACGTCCTGTCAGGGTCTACCCGTTCGACGCGGCTGCTCACATCATGGGCTATGTGGGCGAGGTGGACTCGGCTATCCTGCGCCGGTCTAATAATTACTATCAGCTGGGTGACTATGTCGGGCGCAGCGGGCTCGAACAATACTATGAAAAAGAGCTGATGGGCCAGCGGGGGACTGAATTCTGGATCAAGGACAACAAGAATAGGCTGGTAGGCCCCTACCAGGACAAGGCCCTGGATACCCCTGCCATTGCCGGGAAGAACCTCAATACCTATATGGATATCGAGCTGCAGCAGCTGGCCGAACGGCTGTTGTCAGGAAAGACAGGCGCCGTCGTTTGTATCGATCCTACCACCGGCGGTGTCCTGGCTATGGCCTCCGGCCCTACCTATGATCCCAATAGCCTGACAGGCCCCGAGAAGCAGACCAACTATGGCCGGCTTGCGCTTGACGTTTCGGGCCCCTTGCTAAACCGGGCCATTAAGGGGCAATATCCACCCGGTTCCACCTATAAACCGTTGGGCGCTCTTATCGGTCTGGATGAAGGCGTCATTACGCCGGCTAGCGGAATCGACTGCCGGGGCTTCTATTATGGGTGCGGAGAGGTCAGGAAATGTACTGAACATCAGCC